>Ga0075434_100001056_pt1 | contig 22490 bp, 16 predicted proteins | sample RhiMethybrSRZTD3_FD_75298 | JGI IMG/M metagenome (GOLD analysis project Ga0075434, IMG submission 75298) | Populus rhizosphere microbial communities from Tennessee, USA - Rhizosphere MetaG P. TD hybrid SRZTD3 | ecosystem: Host-associated > Plants > Roots > Rhizosphere > Soil | place: USA... | reverse complement strand
TCCAGGGTTGCGGATCTCCGTACATGTTCACGCCGCGCAGCAGCACAAACAACGCTGTGGCACCGAGGCCGACACGCAGGCAAATGCGGTTGCGGCGGGCGGGCTCCAGCGTGAGGACGGTGCCAAACCAGTAGCCCGCCGCCATGACCCCGATCCACGGAATGATCGAGTAGAGCACGATCAGCGGCGTTCCCGCAACGGGCCCCTGGAAGAAGCCGATGTACAGAATCTTCCAGAGCTCGCCCAGAGCCTCGGTCCGATTGATCAGGGGCATCATGACGAGGTTGTGCAGCGCGATGATCGCGACGCCGATGATACCAGCGGTCCGGGGACGAAGTCGCACCAGTGCAGACATGAGAATCATGCACCAGCCGATCACCCAGATCACGCCTGCCAGCATGTAGTTCGCGAAGTCGAAGTTGAACGTCCAGCAGACGCGAATCACCGTCAGCTCGAGCAGCACCAGCCAGATCCCGCGCACAAACAGAAAGCGCGAGAGGTCGTTGTGCTTGCGTCCGTAGAAGAACGCGCTCGTTCCCGCGAGGAAGATGAAAGCGGGAGCCACGAAATGCGTGATCCAGCGCGTGAAGAAGATTCCGGGCGTGGGACCACCGGCAGGAAGCCCGGAATAGACGCGGACGTGATCGATCGCCATCAGGACCATGACGGCGCCGCGAATCAGGTCGACCGAAGCGACGCGCGATGACGCAGCGGGGGGAGCGGTCATCGCCGCGAACATGGCGCCGCCCCGAATCCCCAGCAAGTCCGAAACCCGTTAAGTTGGCCGACGCATGAGCCGGCGTATCGCGAAACTCGCCCTCCTGGTGCTGCTGGCGCCGCCGGTGCCGGCACTCCCGCAAGCGCTGCGTGTCGTGGTCACGAGGGACAAGATCGGCCTCGACGGCCGGCTGGACGAATCCGCCTGGGCGGGTGCCGACTCGCTGACGGATTTCCGCCAGCGCGAGCCGCGGGCGGGCGAGCCCGCCAGCGAGCGGACGGTCGTAAAGGCGCTCCGCGACGCCGATGCCTTGTACATCGGCGTCCGCGCATACGACGGTGACGCCCGCCAGATCCGCGCGACGGAGCTGCGGCGCGACGCCGATCTGTCGAGCGACGACAACGTGCAGCTCCTCATCGACAGTTTTCACGATCGGCGCGGCGCGTTTGTCTTCGGCACCAACCCGAACGGCGCGCGCTGGGATGCGCAGCTCACCGATCTCGACAACCTCAATGAAGACTGGAACGGCATCTGGGACGTCGCGGTCTCGCGCGACGCGGTCGGGTGGACGGCGGAGTTCCGCATTCCGTTCGCGACGCTGCGGTTCCGCAAGCACGCTGACCTGCGGTTCGGCTTCAACGTGCGACGCTTCATTCGCCGCAAGAACGAGCAGGATCTCTGGCAGGCCTGGGGCCGTGCCGAAGGGCTGTACCAGCTGTTGCGAGCCGGCGAGCTGAGCGACATCGGCGACGCTGGACGCGGCCACGCCATCGAGCTGTATCCGTACGTGCTCGGCCGCGCCATCGAGCCCGCCCACGACAGCGGCGGCGTCCGGCTCGCGGACGGCTTCGTCGGTGCGAAGGCGGGACTCGATGCGAAATTGGCCGTCTCGCCGACGCTGACCGCCGACCTCACAGCCGGCACCGACTTCGCGCAGGTCGAAGCCGACCAGCAGGTCATCAACCTCACGCGCTTTCCCTTCTTCTTCCCCGAGAAACGCCAGTTCTTCCTCGAGTCGAGCGGGCTGTTCGACTTCGGGACGCCGGGCCGCACGCAACTCTTCTATTCGCGTCGGGTCGGATTGGACAGCAGTGGCAATGTCGTGCCGATCATCGCCGGTGGCCGCGTGTACGGTCGGGTCGGACCGTGGCGTGTCGGCGTGCTCGACGTCCAAACCGGCAGCGAGCGCGCCAATGATGCCGTGGTTCGCATCCAGCACGATCTGCTCGCGCGATCCTACGTGGGAATCATTGGCGCCCTTCGCGCGACTTCAGGGTCGGGGGCCGAGGCCACCGGAGGGTTCGACGTGGACCTCCCCTTGATCGTCCACGGCCAGAATCTCGAGCCGAAATTCTGGATCGCCGGCAGCCGCACTCCCGGCACTCCGGGCACGCCCCTGGCCTGGCGGGTGTCTGCGGACAATCCCAACGACCTCTTCGACAACTTCATTTCCTTGTATCGCATCGACCCCGGATTCAATCCGACGCTCGGATTCGTGCGCCGTACAGGAATCTGGGAGACGACGGGCCACATCGACTTCACGCCGCGGCCCCACGCGCTCGGCATCCGCCAGCTCGACTTCACGTTTCCCATTCCCAGCTGGGACATTATTGCCGATGCCGCGGGATCGCTCGGACGGACCGGCGACTGGCAGACGGCGTGGTTCGAGTGGCGCCTGTTCGGCGGCGACCGCGAGAACGGCGACCATTTCGAGATCAATTATCAGCGCCAGCTCGATGCGCCGCGCGATACGTTCGAGCTGTTCCGCGGGGCGAGCGTCCCGCCCGGGCGATATTGGTGGTCCCGCTACGAGCTGCAGTATCAGATGTCAACGGCGCACCCGTTGAGCTTTGCGGGCTTTGTGAATTGGGGACCGTTCTATGGTGGCCGCAGCGCTGACGTGGAGCTCGCGGGCACCTGGCGCGGCGGTGGCCACGCGATCGTGGGGGTCAGCGTGACGCGCACGGCAGCGCGTCTGCCGTCCGGGGGCTTCACGGCGCTCCAGACCTCCAGTCACCTGGAGTACGACTTCAATCCCCGTTCGAGCCTGCTGGGGTTCGTCCAGTACACCAACGAGGACCGGCGCGTCGATTTCAATATCCGCTTCCACTGGATTCCAGTCATTGGCGACGATGTGTTCGTCGTGTGGAACTCGGGGTACAGCACCAACCTTGCTTCCTCCCTCACAAGGCAATTGAACGGCGCCTTCGTCGTGAAAATCGTCCATCGCCTGACTCAATGAGCCCAGACGGCCGGTTGCTGCTGTGGACCCGTTTTACCCGGTTGTTCGCGTACGGGGCGTTATCTGTCGTGCTGGTCCTGTACTTGACGTCCCTGGGGATGGGCACCGAGCAGATCGGTGTGTTGCTGACGCTTACGCTGATGGGAGACACGGTCGTCTCGCTCTGGCTCAGCACCCGCGCCGACCGGATCGGGCGCCGGCGCGTGCTCATGATCGGAGCGGCGCTGATGGTGGCCGCGGGACTGACCTTCGCGTTGACACGAAACTTCCTCGTCCTCCTCGTCGCTGCGACGATCGGCGTCATCAGCCCCAGCGGCAACGAGGTCGGGCCGTTCCTTCCGATCGAACAGGCCGCCCTCGCCCAGGTCGTGCCGAGTGACCGCCGGACCGGAGTGTTCGCCTGGTACACGTTGACCGGCGCGTTCGCGACCGCGCTCGGCTCGCTGGGCGCGGGGGCGCTGTCCGCGACGATTCACTACCGCGGGGTGGTCATCCTGTACGCGGCGCTCGGCATTGTGCTCGCTCTCGGTTTTACGCGGCTGTCCAGCGCGGCCGAGGTGCGCGAGCCGCACACCGGCACGCTGTTCGGACTGGGGCGTTCCCGCGCGGTGGTGCTGCGGCTCGCGGCATTGTTCGCGCTCGACTCGTTCGCGGGCGGGTTTGTCGTGCAGACCTTCGCCGCCTACTGGTTCTATCTCCGGTTTGGCGTCGATCCGGCGATGCTTGGGGCGATCTTCTTCGGTGCCAATCTCCTCGCGGGCCTGTCCGCCCTGGTGGCGTCCCGTCTCGCCGCGCGCTTCGGCCTCATTCGAACGATGGTATTCACGCACCTGCCGTCGAACCTGTTGCTCATTCTGGTTCCGCTCATGCCCAGCCTGCCGCTCGCGGTCATCGTGTTGTTCGCGCGATTCAGCATCAGTCAGATGGACGTACCGACCCGGCAGTCGTATCTCATGGCCGTGGTGAGTCCGGAGGAGCGGTCCGCGGCGGGAGGAATCACCGGAGTGGCGCGAACGATCGGTGCCGGGATCGCGCCCATACTTGCTGGATTGTTGTTCTCGCGGCCGTCGTTGATCAACGTGCCCTTCTTCATTGCGGGGACACTGAAGATCGTCTACGACCTTCTCCTCTATCGGGGCTTCGTCGCCTACAGCCCCGAGCCAACTAGTTCCGCTTGATATCCATCTGATCGAGCGCCGCGCGCAGCCCGCGCGCCACTTTGAGGGCGTCTCCCTCGCCCCAGAAGTGCATGAACAGGAGTCGTGGACTCTCATTCAGCATATGACTGTGCAGCGCCGTGACTGCGATCCCATTGGCGCGGAGCGCGCGAAGGACGGGGTTTACCTCGCTGGCGATCATCACGAAGTCACCGGTCGCGACCGCCGTCGTCGCAGCAGTCGCCTGGAAGTTGATAGCCGTCGCCACGCCCATCGGCGGCGGCACCACCACACCATCCAGCGTCACGTCGCCGGCCCGCGGGACGCCAACCTGATAGACACCGCCGTTGGCTCGGCCGTGGACGCCGAGGATCTGTGCGATCTGCGCCGTGTCGAGACCCAGGGGCGGAGCAACGCCAACGGGTGGTGGAGGCGCGGGCGGCGTTTTGGTCTGTTCGAGCGATTCGTGCACGGCTGTCGCGAGCGCGACTGCTCGGCCGCGGCCGCCAATGTGAAGGTACACGACGTGGGGCGACTCGTTGATGAGATGATTATGAAGGGCCGTCTGCTCGATCCCGCCGCGCTGCAGGGCGTCGATCACCGGTCCGACTTCGGACTCCACCAGAACGAGGTCACCCATTAACATTGCAGTGGTGTCGTCCGTCTGTTTGAACGCCACCCACGATCCTAACGCGAGTGCCGGCCGCACCGTGACCGCCCCAACTGTGACATGAAGATCATTGCGAGGGAACCCAACGCGGTACGTTTCGCCTTGCAGATTGCCCGGTCTTCCCAGAACACGTTCTACGGCCTTCCAATCGATCGGCGCTTGGGGGTTGGCCTGTAACAACAAGCCGAGCGTGCACAGACTCAAGACGGCGGTTGGCATGTGAACTCTCGTTGGAGGATGTACGTTCAGGTTAGAAGTTAGTGACCCGCCACTCGTGCCGAACCCGCTGTAGGGGGGTAATTCTAAGACATGAAAATCATCGTTCGCGTCACGCTGCTCCTCGGCGCCCTGATTCTCGTCGCGTCATCGGGCCAGGCACAGTACTTCGGCCGAAACGCGGTCCAGTACGAAAACTTCCACTTCAAGATCCTGAAAACCCAGCACTTCGACATCTACTACTATGATAAGGAAGCAGACGCCGCGGCCCAGGCGGGCCGCATGGCCGAGCGCTGGTACGTCAGAATATCATCGGTGCTGCGCCACCAGCTCAACGGCCGGCAGCCCTTGGTTCTCTACTCCGATCATCCCGACTTCGAGCAGACCAACGTGCTGGGCGAGCAGCCCGGTGAAGGCACGGGCGGTGTCACCGAAAGTTTGAAGCGCCGCATCGTTTTGCCGATGGGCGCCTCGCTCGCGGAGACCGACCACGTCATCGGTCACGAGTTGACGCACGCGTTCCAATACGACATCACCGGCGTCGGCCGGGGCAACCTGGCCACCGGCCTGAACCGCGTGCCGCTGTGGTTCATCGAGGGTATGGCGGAGTATGTATCGCTCGGCAACGTCGACCCGAACACCACGATGTGGATGCGCGATGCCGTGCGGCGTGGTGAGCTCCCCAACTTCCGGGATCTCGAGAATCCCCGCTGGTTCCCGTACCGTTGGGGCCAATCGTTCTGGTCGTATCTGGGTGGCACGTACGGCGATGACATCGTCGGTGCATTGCTCCGCTCCGCCGGACGCAGCGGTAACGTGCAGCTGGCCCTGGAGCAGATGACGCACCGGAACGCGGACAGCCTGATCGCCGATTGGCATCGGGCGCTGACGGAAGCGGCGCAGCCGGTGGCGCTGGCGACCGGCGTGACCCTGCCCGCCACAAAAGCCCTCGCGCAGCAGATGCGCCTCACTCCGGTGACGACGACGGGCGCGCGCTCGCTCGTGGCCCCGGGGAAAGAGCAGCACTACAACATCGCGCCCGCGGTGAGCCCCGACGGCACGCGCATGGTCTACTTCTCGGATGCCGGGCTCTTCTCGATCGACATGTACCTCGCGAACGCGGACAACGGGAAGACGATCCGTAAGCTCGTCTCCTCGACTCGCGATCCGCACCTCGAGAGCATGCAGTTCATCAACTCGGCCGGGGCGTGGGATGCCGACGGCAGCCGCTTCGTGTTCGGCGCCGTGGTCACCGGCGTGCCGGCGCTCCGCATCGTCAAAGGCAGCGACGGCGACCTGATCAAGGAAATCAAGTTCCCGACGCTCGGAGAGATCTTCAATCCAACGTGGTCGCCCGACGGCAAGATGATCGCATTCAGCGCTCAAGTCGGAGGAGTCACCGATCTCTTTACGTACGACATCGAGAGTGGCCAGCTGCAGCGTCTGACCGACGACTTGTATGCCGATCTCGAGCCGGCGTGGTCACCGGATGGCTCGCAGATCGCGTTCGTGACGGATCGCTTCACGACCTCGCTCGCAGAATTGTCCTACGGCGATTATCAGCTCGCGGTGATCGATGCGCGTCCCGGCGGCCAGATCCGGCAGCTCCCGCATCTGGACCATGCCAAGCACATCAATCCGCAGTGGAGTCCGGACGGGAAGAGCCTCTATTTCCTCGGGGATCCGGGCGGCATCACCAACGTGTTCCGCATGTCGATTCAGAGCGGCGCGATCACGCAGGTGACGAACGTCTTCACGGGCGTCAGCGGCATCACGTCGTTGAGCCCGGCGCTCAGTGTCGCGACGAAGGCGCCGCGCGCCGTGTTCACCGTGTATACGGGCGGCGGCTACGCGGTCCAGGCGATCGACGATTTGCGCGCGCTCGAAGGCGGCCCCGTCACGGCGCTGCCGAAGTCGGCGGCTGAGCTGCCGCCCCTCGACCGCGCCGAGATCGGAACCGGCATCTCATCGGTGATCAAAGATCCGGGGCCGGGGCTGCCGGCGGAGGGGGCAATCTCCCTCGCCGCGGCGACGAAGGAATACCATTCCAAGCTGTCGCTCGATTTCGTCTCCCAACCCAGTCTGGCGATCGCCGCGGACCGCTTCGGTACCTACGTCGGCGGGGGCATCACGCTCTACTGGAGCGACATGCTGGGCAACCACAACCTCGTGACGATGGCGCAGGTCCAGGGGCGGATCTCCGATTTTGCGGCCCTCGTCGCATACGGCAATCGCACGTCGCGCCTCAACTGGATGGTCGGAGCGCAGCAGATCCCGTACATCTTTGGGCAATTCGCCCAGGGCTTCGACTCGGCGGGCAATTACGTCGAGCAGGTCAGGCGCTTCAAGCAGACAAACCGCGAGATCAGCGGCATCGTGGCATATCCGTTCAACCGCTCGGAGCGCATCGAGCTCTCGACCGGCGTTTCACAAATCACGTACAACGACGAAGTTCGAACGACGGGTTACAATTCGGGCACCGGTCAAATCGTATACGATGTCAAACAGAATCTGCCCGTACCCCCGGGCGTGGTCCTCCAGTCAAGCACCGCCGCGCTCGTCCACGACAACTCCTTCTACGGCGCCACCAGCCCCATTCTCGGCGACCGCTGGCGGATCGAGGTCGATCAGACCTTCGGCGATCTCAAGTTCACCACGGGGCTCTTAGACTATCGCAAATACGTGATGCCGGCCCGGCCCTTCACGCTCGCGGCCCGCGTGCTGCACGCCGGACGCTACGGGCCTGATGCGGAAGACTTCCGCCTGTACCCGCTGTTCATCGGCTATTCCAGCCTGGTGCGCGGCTATGACCGGAACAGCTTCAACGCCAGCGAATGCGTCAACGCTGACAGCCTCCATCCCTGCCCCGTGTTCGATCAGCTCTGGGGCAGCCGCATGCTCGTCGGCAACATCGAGCTGCGGTTCCCACCGTTCGGGTTGATCGGTCTGGGCAACAGCTACTACGGGATCCTCCCGGTGGAGGCCGCGATCTTCTACGATGCCGGCGTCGCCTGGACGGCGACCGAAGGCGCGCAGCTGTTCGGCGCCAGCGGCCCGTTCGCACGCAAGCTCGTGCGCAGCACGGGAGTCACGCTCCGCATGAATCTGCTGGGATACGCGATCGGTCAGATGGACATCGTGCGGCCATTCGACCGGCCGCAGAAGAACTGGATGGTGCGGTTCAGTCTCAGCGAAGGGTTCTAGGAAGAACGTTTGTAGAGCCGGGTTGCACGACGTAGGGGCGCAGCATGCTGCGCCCCTACATTTTTTCTAGGGCACCGGCAAACCGCTGGGAACGGTCGCGGGCGCGATCCCTGAGAGGTCGCGGGCGGCCGGATCGGTGAGCGACTTGAGGAACGCGACCAGCTCGCGCCGCTCGGTCTCCGTCAAATGCAGCGGCGTCCGCAGCTGGAAATCGAGTGTGCCGAGGACGGCGTCGATCGTCGCCTGGTCGCCGTGGTAGCTGCCCTGCACCGCCGCCGGCAGCGTCACGGGGTCGAATGCCTGTAACGACGTCGGCACATCGTTGTAATGCGCGACCACAGACTCGAGCGTCGGGAGCGTGCCGTCGTGAAAGTACGGCGCGGTGAGCTCGACGTTGCGCAGCGGCGGAACGCGAAACGCGAACTTGTAGAACTCGTTGTTCGGCAGCGCACCGCGGCCGAGGTCGAGGGGCGCGGCCTGCCCCACGCCGGGCCCGAGCTGCGGGACCCCGCTGTTCGAGAACGACTGGCCGCCGAGGAACGGGCCGGTGTGGCAAGACGCACAGCGCGCCGTGGTGAAGAACAAAATGCCGCCGCGCTTCTCTTCGATGCTCAGTGCAGCGTCGTCGTGTTGCAGATACCGATCGAACGGCGAATCCGTCTTTGTCAGCTCGGCCATCTGGAATGCGGCGATGGCCTTCGCGGCCTGGTTGAATGACAGCACTTGCGCCGGCACGCCCGGATAGGCCGCCTGGAACAGCGAGACGTACTCGGGGATGGCGACGAGTCGCCGCATCACGGCCTGCCAGATTTTCGCGGGCTGACTGTCGGAGATCTGCGCGAGCTCGTTCGGATTCCCGAAGACGTCCGTGTCGCCTGCTTCGCCACGCATCTCGCGCCGATTTAGCACCGGAAGCATAGCCTGCGCCGCCAGGACATCGGACTGATCGAGCGGTACGTTGAGGTCGGGCACCGGCGGGCCAAACCGGCTCAGCCGGCCGTCCCAAAACATGTACTGCAACCCGAGCCCGCTGTTGATGAGCGTGGGCGCGTTGCGCGGCACAAAGCTGCGCCCCGCCCCGAGCGTCCGGGATGCTCCGGTGCCGGTCCCACCCGTGCCGATCGCGAGCGACAATCCATCCGTGGCGTGCAGCGCGGGTTCATGACAGGTGGCGCACGAGATATCGCGGTTGCCGCTCAGAATCTTGTCGAACATCAAGGCGCGGCCGAGCGCGACGAGGGCCGGGTTCTGTTCCGGCATCGGGGCGATCGGCACCACGCCCCATGGGCCGATGCTGCGCCGCAGCTGTGCGTCGATCGATTCGGGAAACGTCGCGGTCGGCGGCGTCTCGTCGCATGCCGCGGCGAAGAGGAGCGCCACGACACAGAGCGGTCTCACACGGAAAGTCATTGTCCCCCCCCCCGCTCCTCGCCGACTCAATGGAGCGGCAGCGACAGCGAGATTTGATGAGTCCAGGTATTGACGTTGACGAGACTCAGCGGCCCACTGGGCGCCGCGAGGATCGTTCCGCTCGCCAGGGCCATGTCGCGCACGCCCACGGCGAACTGGGTACCGGGTCGGCCGTCACCTTCGGTCACTCGGCCGCGATAGCGGAGCTCGAGGTCCGGGAATCGAACCGTGATGCCCCAGGTCGGCGTCCACTCATTCCAGCTGGTGCGCAGCGCGCGCTGGGCGACCTCGACGTTGTCCGTTTGCTGCAGCCGGTAGTTGATGGAGCGCACCATTAGGCCGAGCTGGAGGGCAAGCGTCTTGGGCGAGCCTTCGAGATGGATGTCGCGTCCCACGCCGATGCGGACCACGCCGTTGGAGAACCGGAACCGGTTTTCGATCGTCTTGCCGCCAACGGCGATCGTGTCACCGCCGAGCGTGGCCGTCGGCTGGACGGCATCCGCCCACGTGTAGCTCTGAATCGGCTCGTACAGCGCCTCGGCGCCGAACGTCGCGGGGCCGAGCACCTTCGACACGCCGACGCCGACCTGATAGGCGTAGGAGCGGCCGGGATCCCACGGAATCACGGCCACATTGCTGAGCACGTAGTTCGGCAGCTTGGGATGTGTCGCGCGGTTGGCCGTCAGGACCCAGCCGATGCGCCAGCCGGGGCTCGCGAGCGGAATCTGATACTCGAGCTGCGCGCCCCAGGTGTTGGTGTGATCGTAGTTGCGGTCCGTGCGCTGTTGCGCGATGAACTGCTGGAGTCCGGGGTCCCAGAACTGATCTACGTACACCACGTTGTGCGTCGCGGCAAAACGGTTGTGGACCACGATCGCCTCGAGCGAGCGTGCGCCGCGCTCACCATCCCATTCCTTCAGCGCGCCCATCCGCACATCGATGGCATGACCGGTCTGCACGACGCTCTGACTGCCGCTGTAGAGCAGGTCGACGCCATCGAGCGCGTGGAGGCCCGTCCAGAGCGCGCTCACGCCGATCGAGAGCTTGCTGGTGGGCCAGCTCCGCCCGATCATTCCGAACGCGTACTGATTGCCATGCGCCCGCAAATCCTGACTGGGTAACACTCCGCCCGGCGGTGGCGGGAGAGCCACATTCGGTGTGGCGAAAACCACGTTACCCTGTCTCGGCGTTCGACTCGGGTCGACCTGTTGCACGACCAGCGCGAGGCCACCAAACCAGTCCGCCCGCCGCGCGAGCATCGCGACGGGGAGCGACCGGCCCCCGCCGGCGTTGCCCGAGAGATTGTAGACCGTCGGCGAGCTGTAGAATCGCGACGCGCGGAGCCGCGCCGTCGTCGCCGGGTTGACGAACGGATCGCCCAGCGAATCGGGGAGCGCGATCGATACACCCCCGAGCCCCAGATTGTTGGACGGGAAGATCTGAAACTGATCTCCCTGGGCGATGGGGAGTGTCTTGATCGGAATCAGCTGCGCGGCGGCGGGACTGACGAAACACAGGAGTGAAGCGATGAGACGAACGGCCCGGAGGCCCGAGGGCGCCATAGACCACCTCGATGAGGAAAGGGTCCCTTCCGAGGGGTATACCAAGCCAGCACCCCGTCGCGTCACCACGAGGATTAATCCATGAAAAAGCGTCAGCTAGGGAATCAGGGTCTGAACGTCTCGGGCCTGGGCTTGGGCTGCATGGGGATGTCGGACTTCTACGGGACCCGGGATGATGCCGAGTCCATCGCGACGATTCACCGCGCCCTGGATCTCGGCATCGATTTCCTCGACACGGCCGACGTGTATGGGCCCTTCACGAACGAGGTCCTGGTCGGGAAGGCGCTCAAGGGCAAGCGCAGCCAGGTCGTCCTGGCCACGAAATTCGGCAACGTCCGGGCTCCGGACGGCAAGTTCATCGGCCAGAACGGCCGGCCGGAGTACGTGAAGTCCGCCTGCGACGCGTCGCTCGGACGCCTCGGCGTCGACCATATCGATCTGTACTATCAGCACCGCGTCGATCGCGCCGTGCCCATCGAAGAAACCGTCGGCGCGATGGCCGACCTCGTGCAACAGGGGAAGGTGCTATTCCTGGGCCTATCGGAGGCGTCGGCGCAGACGGTGCGGCGCGCGCACGCCGTGTACCCCGTCTCCGCCCTGCAGACCGAGTACTCACTCTGGAGCCGCGACGTGGAGCAGGAGATTCTCCCCACGGTGCGCGAGCTCGGCATCGGGTTCGTCGCGTATAGTCCACTCGGCCGGGGCTTTCTCACCGGCCAGATCAAGCGGCCCGAAGACATTCAGGACGGCGATTGGCGCCGGAATCATCCGCGCTTTCAGGGCGAGAACTTCCAGAAGAACCTCGACCTCGTGCAGCGGGTCGAAGCGCTCGCGCGCGAGAAGCGCTGTACGCCGGGCCAGCTTGCGCTCGCCTGGCTCCTCCGAAAAGGGGACGACATCGTGCCGATCCCGGGGACCAAGCGGCGCAAGTATGTCGAAGAAAACGCCGGCGCCCTGGGCGTGACCTTGTCGGGCGCCGACATTGCGAAGCTCGAGGATCTGGGAGTCGCCGCCGGTGCGCGTTACTCCGAAGCGGCGATGCGCACCATCAACGGTTAGCCCGCTGCCGCCGCCGTAAGCTTGGCGATGTCGAGCTTCTTCATCTGAAGCAGGGCCTCCATCACGCGATTGGCGCGTTTCGGATCCTTCTGGCCCATCAGTGACCCGAGATTCTTCGGGACGATCTGCCAGGAAAAGCCGAACTTGTCCTTGAGCCAGCCGCACATGCTTTCCTGCCCGCCGCCCGCCGTGAGCTTGCTCCAGTACTCGTCAATTTCCTGCTGATTCTCGCAGCTCACCACGAACGAGAAGGCCTCGCTGAACTTGAAGCGCGGACCGCCGTTCAAGGCGGTGACTTCCTGACCGGCGATCTGGAATCTGACCACCATGACTGCGCCTTGGGGCCGGCTGACCTCGAGAATCGTCGAGTTCTTGAAGATCGAGGTATAGAATTGTGCCGCCTCTTCGGCTTGGGTATCGAACCACAGGAACGGTGTGATTTTCTGATTAGCCATTGGAATTCTCCTTGAGCAGATTTTCGAGCCGCTCGTACCCTGCTTCCATCCCCGTCGTCATGCCGGTCTTGAGGGCACCGTCCCGCGCTTCGCGCGACGCGTAGCGCACGGTAATCGTGAGCGTCGTCTTCCCGCCCTGTTCCGCGAGTTCCGTGATAACGATCGTCTCGCCGCCGGTCCAATCTTCGTCGAAGAGCTGCGTGATCACGATGCGCGACGGCCGCACGATTTCCTTGAATGTCCCTGAGACACCCATGCGCTGGCCGCCGGCGTTTTCCCAGACGTAGCGGTACTGGCCGCCGACGCGAAGGTCGATTTCGCAGACGGGCATGGTCCAGCCGGGTGGGCCGAGCAGCCAGCGCTGCACGAGGTCGGGCTTGGTGTGCGCGTCAAACACCATCCCCCGCGGGGCGTCGAACACGCGTGTGACCACCACTTCACGATCTGTCGGAGTCGTGACCTTCATCTGGATTTCCTTCGCTTCGATTTGGGTTTGACGTCGTCGAGCAGCGCGTCGACCGCCTTTTTCTGCTTGCCTTTCAGCTCCTGGAGCACGGCGTCGAGACGTTTGAAGTTCGCCTCCCAGATCTTGCGGTAGCGCTCGATCCAGTCGGTTGCCTCGGCGAGCGGCCGCGGCTCGAGTTTGCGCGGGCGGCGCTGCGCTTCCCGGCCCCGCGTAATCAGGCCGGCGCGCTCCAGCACCTTGAGATGCTTGGAGATTGCCGGCTGGCTCATGGCGAAGGGGGCGGCCAGCTCGGTGACCGTCGCTTCACCGTCGGCCAGCCGGGCCAGGATCGCCCGGCGGGTGGGATCGGCCAGGGCCGCGAAGGTCGTGTCCAGCGCATAACCGGATGGTTTCATAACTGCGCGGTAATATATATACCCCCTCGGGGTCGTCAAGGCCTTATCATTCCGGCGTGAAAATCGCGACCTGGAACGTGAACGGGATCCGCGCCCGGGCGGCGCAGCTGTCCGAGTGGCTGGCGCGCGAGCGGCCCGATGTCGTGTGCCTCCAGGAACTGAAGGCGACGGCCGCGCAGATCCCCGCCGAATCCAAAGTCGAGGGCTACCACGCGTACTTCCACACCTTGAAGGGCTATTCGGGCGTTTCCCTCCACGTCCGCAAGGATCTGTTCGCGGTCGATCCCGTCTTCAGCCATCCGCCCTTCGACATGGAGTCGCGCATCGTGCAGGTGGAGCACGGCGACCTGGTGATCGCGTCCGTCTACGTTCCCAACGGCGGCAAGGACTACGCGGCGAAGCTGGCGTTCGTGAAGAGTCTCACCGAGTGGAGCGGCCGGCTGACGGCTGAAGGCAGACGGCTGATCGTGTGTGGCGACATGAACATCGCGCGCGCCGAGATGGACGTGCATCCCAAAGAGCGAAAGGCGAACGCCGTGGGCCAGCGGGCCGAGGAACGCGCCCTGTTCGAGTCGCTGCTCGGCGCGCAGCTCGTGGACATGAGCCGCCAATTCGATCCGGACAATGAGAATCTCTTCACCTGGTGGGCGCCGTGGCGGAATCTGCGCGCGCGCAACATCGGCTGGCGGCTCGACTACTTCCTTGCCTCGCCCGCCATCGCCGCCCGGGCCACGAGCTGCGTCGTACAGTCGGACGTCGGCACGAGCGACCACGCGCCCGTGGTGATGACGGTATAATTCCTCATGCCGTCCGGTCTCGCGATCTTCCTGCTCTCGCCCGCCAGCTGCGCCGGAACCCGCGCGCAGCTGCTGCTCAAGAGTCAGACGAGCCCCTTGACCGCGCGGCTCGCGAACGGCGGCGCGCCGCTCGGCGAAGTATTCAGCTTCATGAGCAGCCTCTACTTTCGCGGCAAGCTCGCGTATGCGAATGCGTTCGGCCGGGCGTTCGTTATCACGCCGGGGCGCGGGTTGCTTCCGCCCGACGTGTTGATTCGCGTCGAAGATTTGCGACAGATGGCCACGGTGCCGGTGGATGAAGCCGAGGCCGCATTCACGGGCCCGCTCGTGCGTGACGCCACCGCCCTGCACCGCGGCATTGCGCCGGACGACCGTGTCGTCCTGCTCGGCAGCGTGGCCACGGACAAGTACGTCGGCCCGCTGCTCGATGTCTTCGGGGACAGGCTGCTCTTCCCTCCCACCTTCGCCGGCCGCGGCGACATGAGCCGCGGCGGGCTGCTCTTGCGGTGCGCGCAGAGCGGGACGCCGCTGGAGTACCAGCCCGTCCGGGGCGCCGTCCGGCACGGGCCGAAACCTCCCAAACTTCCGCGTCTTCGGTAGCAGCCGGGCGGGCCCGGGTTTCGAGCCGTAAGTTCAAGCCCGGACCCACCAATGACGATCGACCCCGCTTTCGATCCGCTGAAGGAACGCCTGCAGCGTGCGGTGGCGCCCGGTTATCGCGTCGAGCACAGGATCGGAGAGGGCGGGATGGGCGTCGTCTTCCGCGCGCACCATGAACGGCTGAACCGGGGCGTCGCGATCAAGGTCCTTCGGCCCGCGCTTTTCACCGCGGACGGCGCCGAAGGATTTCTCCGCGAGGCAGAGACGCTCGCGGACGTCAAACACCCCAACGTCTTAGTCATCTACGATACCGGCGACAACAACGGCCTTCATTACTACATGATGGAGTTGGTCAACGGGCCGACGCTCGAGCGGCGCCTCGAGGCCGGTCCGCTGTTACCTGTGGAGGTCGTACGGATCGGCGGTGACATACTCCGCGGTCTCCAGGCAATGCATCGCCAGGGGTTTGTGCATCGCGACATTAAGCCGAGCAACATCTTTGTGCAGGCGGATGGTGCCAAGCTTGGCGACTTCGGGATCGCGAGGCCGCCGCTGGAAGAAGGAGATATACACAGCGGCGAAGGCACTCCCGACTACATGGCTCCCGAACAGGTCGCACGGAAATCGGTCACGCCTCGCAGCGACATCTACTCGGTTGGCGTGGTGCTCTACGAGGCCGTGTCGGGGCGCCGGTTCCACGAGCAAGGCGAACACGTCGATTGGAGCGGCATGCCCCGCGACCTCGCGATCGTGCTGAAGCGCGCGACCGCGACGGAGCCAGAAGGGCGCTGGCCCGACGCCGTGGCGTTCCGCGAAGCCCTGGAGGCCACGCAGCGTCTAAAAGTCGTGCGACTACTCGCTGCGACCGTGGGCGGCGTCGCACTCGTGGGCGCCATCGTCTGGGTGGTCATCCACTGGCGGTCCAACCCGAACCCGGACGCACCACAAGTAACCTTTGGCGTAGTCGAGTACGTCGGTCCCGCCGGTCAACGGTCTCTTGCCAACTCACTGCTGGGGCTGGTCCGCTCTGATCTGCGCGACCATGTCAACTTCGTGAGCTCGGCGCCGTTCGAGGTTTACGGCGTCATGACTGTAGCCGACGGCGATGTTGAACTGCGGCTCAGTGGGAGCATTCCGGCCTCTGAATTTCACGCGCCACTCGAACGTTGGGCCACGCTCCGCGACTCCGTCAGCTACCAGATCGTGCTCGGCGTCTGGCACGATCGCAGCCCGCTGCTTCCTTCGCTGCCGCGACGCGCTCTGCCCCGCAAGACGCATGGGCTCGCGCAGTTCATGGAAGCGGAGCAGCTCGTCGCCAGGACCGAGTGGGAGAAGGCGCATGACGCGTACCAGAAGGCCGTCGCGACCGATACCAGCTGCTGGATCTGCCTGTGGCGCATGACCGAGGTCGAACGGTGGCTGGGCATAGCGCCGGACCCCGCGCGCGTCCGCCAATATCTGGCGCATGCTGATTCGCTGGGGCCTTCGTACGCCAGCTTGATGCGCGCCGCGCAGTGGCCCCCGAACGCGCGACTCGACACGCTGCGCGCTGTGACCGACCGCGACCAGAGGTTTTTCTTGGGATGGTTCCAGTTGGGCGACGAGCTGTTTCATCGTGGTCCGCTGGTAGGCGACCGGCGCTCCGGGGCAATTCCCGCGTTCGAACGGGCGGCCCGGATCGAGCCGAATTTCGGACCGGCGTGGGAGCACCTCGCCTGGGTCGCCACGGCGGAAGGAGACTCTGCGAGCGCGGCGAGTGCACTCGATTCGCTGCGTGTTCATGGCGGCGTGCCCGACCCCTTCTCCGCGGTGCTCCGGTCGCTGCTGCGCCTCGGGTTCGTGTGGCGCTTCTTCCCGCCCAGCGTGGCACAAGGCGTCACCGTGCAGATCGCCAATTCACCCGAAGCTCAGAGCAGCCCCATCCTCGGCGCGGGGCCGCGAATGCTCCCAACGTTCGACGCACCTCGGGGGGCGATCGCGCTCGGCCAGATCCTGGAGAAGAATCAGCAGCACGACGTGCGCCGCTCCGCGCTCATTGCCGAGGCAATGGGCTCGCTCGCCATCGGCAGGTTGGAGGACGCGGGGAACATGGCGAGCAGGGCCGCGGACGTGTCGTCCGACGAGGAGCTCGATCTGTTTACGGCGGAGTTGCAGGGGACGCTTGCGCTGCTCGACACCGGAAGCATCGCGACGCCGGCCGCTGTCGAGAGCCTTCGGCCGTGGTCTCAGAGCAAGGACGTCAAACTGCGTAATCGGGCGACATGGCTCAGCGCGCTACTCGAGCATCGCTGGCAGTTGGGCGCGGGTCTGCCCATCGCGCTGAGGGCCCTGCTCACCGCCGATTCCCTGGCGGCTGCCGGCCAGCCGCGCTTTGCGCTCAGGAAGCTCGATGCAATCAACGTTGACTCCGTCGCACGATCGGGCGACCCGTTCTTCAGAGCTGTCGTGCATTTCCAGCGAGCGGCGTGGCGCGCTCAGACCGGCGACATCGCCGGCGCGCGGAATGAGCTGGTGTGGCACGAGCACTTGGACGTTGTCGGCATACCGACGGGACTCCCCCAGGCAGCGGACGTCGACTGGGCGTTCGGGACGCTCGCCCGGTGGCGTCTCGCGCGGCTGGTCGATCGGGCCGGGCATGGCGAACGGGGCTGGGCGTGTGAAGCCTACGCCGCCGTGGAGCGGAACTGGTCCGATGCGCCGGCCCCATACGGCGCGCGCGCCGATACTGCGCGCACACGCGCCCGCGCACTCAATTGCGCCACACGATGATTCGGTTGCAAACGCTGGGCACCCTCGACGTCACCATGAACGGGGCAGCTCCCCCCGCCGAGCTGCTGTGGAAGAAGAACATCGCATTGCTCATCTATCTCGCGCGCGCTCCCAGACATCGCTGCACCCGCGAGCAGCTGATCGGCCTGCTCTGGCCGGACAAGGACGACGACGAAGCGCGCGGATCGACGCGAGAAGCCCTGCGCACACTGCGTCAGTTCGTGGGGGACGACCACCTCACCGCGACGGGCGACGTCATTCAACTCGTAGACGGCGCGGTGGAGCTGGACACCGATGAATTCGAGCGGCTGGTCAAACAGCGCGACTGGGCCCGCGCGACGGCCTTGATCAAGGGCGAGTTCCTCCAGGGGTTCAAGATCCCGGACGCATCGGGGTTCGAAGACTGGCTGACCGTGGAACGGTCGCACTGGCGCGGCCTCTCGATGCACGCGTTCCTGTCCCACGCCGAGGAGCGCCTCGACGCCGGCGACGAGCTCAGTGCCGACGAACCGCTCCTCGGTGCGCAGAAGATGGACCCGCTGTCGCAGCGCGCACTCCGGGCGCGGATGCGTCGACTGGCGAACGTCGGCGACCGGACCGGGGCGCTACAGGCGTTCGAGGAATTCGGGAAGGTCGCGCGCCGCGAGGAAATCCCTCTCGAGCCGGAAACCAAAGAGCTGGCGGAGCGTGTGCGCAGTGGGCGTGCTCGGCACCTGCCCCAGGAGGCTCTGGCTCCCGATCACGGCGTGTCGTGGCGGCGCGCGCCGCTGTTTGGCCGCGCCGCCGAGCTTGCCACCGCGCTCGCCCAGTGGAGGAACGCGCGAGCGGGACGCCTCACGCTACTCGTGGTGGAAGCGGAATCGGGCGGCGGCAAGACGCGGTTCGTGGAGGAGCTTACGATGCGCGCGGCAGTCGAAGGCGGCGCGATCGTCGCCATGCGCGCCGTGCCGGCGGACCTCGACCATCCCGCGAGCGCCATCCTCAGTCTCGCGCGCGGCTTGCTCGATGTCCCCGGTGTGGTCGGCGCGAACCCCGCCGCGTTGCGCGCGCTCGCGCAGCATGCGCCCGAATGGGCCGAGCGCTTTCCGCAAAAGGGAGCCGACTCGAGTGCCTGGGATCTGGATGCCGCCGTCGCCGAAGTGCTCCGTGTGACGAGCGCCGACCGACCCCATGTCCTCGTGTTCGACGACGCGCAGTGGATCGACCCGGACTCGTATCGGACGATCGAACGGCTCGCGCGCGACCTGGCACGTGCGCCGCTCCTCGTGGTGCTCGCGACGACGCCGGAGCCGGCTCCACCAAAACTGGTCGAGCTCAGAAGCCGAATCGGGCGTGACATCCCGGGCATCGCGATCTCGCTCGGCAAGTTGACCCATGAAGCGATCCGGGAGCTGGTCCAGTGGGCGGTGCCCTCGTACACGGGCGACCGACTGGATCGTTTGGCTCGGCGCGTCGCCGCCGATTCGGGTGGCCTGCCGCTCCTCGCCGTCGAGATCTGCCACGCGATCAGAAACGGTCTCGATGTCGACACGGAAAGCGGGGCCTGGCCGCAGCCGCTGCGCACCCTCGATGAGACGTTCCCCGGTGATTTGCCCGACACGATCGTCGCGTCGATCCGCGTGGGGTTTGGCTGTCTCAGCAAGCCGGCGCAACGGGTGCTGATCGCCGCCGCGATCCTTGGAGAGCGCGTATCTGCGAAGCGCATTGCGTGCGCGACCGCGCTCGAGGGCGAGGCACTGCACGCGGCGCTCGATGAGCTGGAATGGTGCGGCTGGCTCGTCGCCGAGTCTCGCGGGTATACATTTGTCGCACGCATCGTGCGTGACGTCGTCGCGCGCGACATGGTCACTCAGGGAGAACGGCAGCGTATCCTCGCCAAGAAGTGCTAACCTCTTTCAAAGGCTGGTCATGAAACTCTCGGTGTCAAAGGCGTTACTCGCCGCAACGCTGCTGCTCGCATCCACAGCATGGGGACAGGGAGGGTATGGCCGGCCGCCCAGCATCGTGCAGTATGGGCCACCTGCGCCGAGGCTTCCGGGCGTCGAGCTGACGGGCCCGCTCGATACCGCGCTCGCGCGCGTGACACTCAGCCTCACGCCGGATCAGGTTAAACGCTACGCGCAAGTCTACGACTCGTTCATGGTCGCGACGCGTCCGCAGCGCGACAGCGCGCAGAACGCGCTCGCCAAGATGAACGAGCAGCTCGACGGCGGCGATCGCGCGGCCGCGACGCTCTATGTCGAGCAGCTTCAGGACCTCGGCAAGTTCTTAAAAGACCGGCAGGACCGCTTCGAAAGCGATCTCCGCCGGATCTTGACCGGCGATCAGGTCAAGGCGTACAAGAAGTGGCGCGAGGGCGAAGACCAGGCGGCCGAACGCAAGCGCCGCCAGGACGAGGTGCGTTGGCAGGAGGCGGGCTTCCGCGGCCAGCTGAACGCGGGTGGCGCCACCACTCCGGAGATCAAGGCGGCCCTCCCTTCGCCGTCCGGCGTCGCCGCTCCCGCGCTCGGCTCCCAAGCCGTCCGCGTGGGACGCAATCTCTACATCGCGGGCCAGCTCGGCGTCGATAGCAGTGGCGCACTGGCTGGAACGGACCTCCGCGCTCAAGCCGAGCGCGCGTTCGCGAATCTGACCGCCGTGTTGCAGGGGGCGAACGCGTCGCGGCGCGACGTCATGGCGCTGACGATCTACGTCGTCAACTATCATCCCGCCGATCTCGAGACGATCCGCAACGCCGGTGCCGCGTTCTTTGGGACGAACGCGCCGGTGGTCACCGTTCTAGGGGTTCAGTCGCTCAGTCGCGACGGTGCACTCATCGTGATCGACGCGACGGCGATGCCCGCACGCTAACCTGAGCATGCGCAGTTATCATTCTGCGCATGCCCAAGGCGTTCCTCGCCGCTCTCGTCTCAGTCGTGCTCTGGGCCGCTGCGTTCGTCGGCATCCGGGCCGCGGGGCATTCATTCTCTCCAGGCCCGCTCGCGCTCGGCCGGCTCGCCCTGGGCACCGTGCTGCTGGGCGCGCTGGTCCTCTCTCGTCCGACGGTCCGTCCCACCCGCCACGAGCTCGCGCTCCTCGTGGTCGCCGGCCTGCTGTGGTTCGGCGTCTACCAGGTCGTGCTGAACGACGCCGAGCGGCGGGTCGATGCCGGCACGGCGGCGATGCTCGTGCTGATCGCGCCGATTTTCATCGTCGCGCTGGCGGGGGTGTTCTTGAAGGAGCGCACCACGCCGAATCTGCTGCTGGGCGGCGCGCTCGCGTTCGCCGGCGTCGTCGTAATCGGGCTCGCGACCTCGGCGCGCAGCGCTTCGCTCGTGGGGGTCATGCTCTGTCTGCTCGCGGCGCTGTCGTCTGCGATCGGGATGGTAGCGGAGAAGCCGGTGTTGAATCGGATCAGCGCGCTGCAGGCGACGTGGACGTGCTGCGCGGTGGGAGCGCTGTTCTGCCTGCCCTACGCACCGCAGCTGGTGCGCGAGTGGCGGGTCGCACCCGCGAGCGGCATCGGCTGGCTGCTCTTTCTGGGTGTCTTTCCGACGTCGATCGCCTTCACGACGTGGGCTTATGCGCTGGCGCGGGGGTCGGCGGGCCGGCTCGCGGCGACCGCCTATCTGGTGCCGCCGCTCACGATCGTGATCAGCTGGCTGATCCTGGGCGAAGCGCCGAGCATGATCGCGGTGTTGGGCGGCGCGGTCTGCCTTGTCGGTGTGATGATTGCGCGGCGGGTGGGGCCGGCGTCCGAGGCGGCGATTGTGGCACCGCGTGAGACGTAGGGAGCCACCGACAGCCCCCGTTTGCGCTGGAATAACAATATTAGGCAGACCTGCCTAATCTGTTGGAACAAGATCAAGGTACGCGGTTAGACAGCGAGGAATGATGTCTAAGGTTTTATTACTGGTCAGTCTAATTCTCGTTATGCTGCCCGCGACGTACTGCAAAACAGGTTGTGAACACCACTGCTCCAACGGCTGTCGGTTCAAGGCTGGACTTGAACGGGGCGATCTCTCCTTGGGGATTTCCAGGATCCGAGCGTCATGCTGCCCAGGGCGTTGAGAGTCGGTCGGCACTTGGCGGTCGTAAGCGCCAGGCTGACCTGGTGAAAGGGACGGTCTCGTGGCGGTTGGTCACGGTGCGCCGGCAGCATAACACGCCGCTGAAGCTGACGGCACACGTAGGGGTATTTAATCTGTCACCAGTGTGCCGCAGCTTAGCGGCACTTCGTTAGGCGGCGTCCTCACTTCCGTGAACGTCAAGCCCGCGCTTTTGATGCTCGCACTTGTCTCCTGCGGCATGCCTTCCGATCATCAGGTACGGTCTGATTTCCTCGCGCTTCATCCAAGCGCGGCGATAATCGACGTGGGACCTGGAGAGGGCGATTCTGATCATGCGTACTGGTGCGTCCGGTACCGCGAGCGCCCGGACACAGCATTACGCGAGCAGGTATGGCTCTACCAGCGGCAGTCGGGTAACCGTTTTGCGGTGATTCATCGTGACAGTTCGATGACGAGGGGCCGGCCCTGTGCAGCCGCCGCCTAACAAGCGCTTGAAGCTGGCGGCGCCCGTCGCCAAGAGATCCAATGGACGCCTCGAACTGCGGCGTGCTAGCATTCCGTTTGTGAACAATTCAAGTCTGCGCCGCAGCTTAAGCGCGATTCGTTAGGCTGCGAGCTTAGCTCCACTCGGGGGGCGAGTTTTGCACGAATCTGATTCTTCAGCAGTTGTCTCGCCGCCCGAGAGACGGCTGCGGGTAATCGCCGTTGAGCTCGGGTTTGG
>Ga0075434_100001054_pt1 | contig 22494 bp, 17 predicted proteins | sample RhiMethybrSRZTD3_FD_75298 | JGI IMG/M metagenome (GOLD analysis project Ga0075434, IMG submission 75298) | Populus rhizosphere microbial communities from Tennessee, USA - Rhizosphere MetaG P. TD hybrid SRZTD3 | ecosystem: Host-associated > Plants > Roots > Rhizosphere > Soil | place: USA... | reverse complement strand
ATTCTCCCTTCGATGTTCAGCGCTCGGTCAGCAGGTCGTAGATTCTGATCAACTCGTCTTCGGACGTGAAGTCGATCTCGATGCGCCCGCGCGAGCCGTGCCGCACGATGCGGACGCGCGTGCCGAGCAGCAGCTTGAGGCGATCTTCGGCGGCGCGCGTGTGCACGTCGACCGGCTTCGGCGCCGCCGCGCCGCGCTCGGCCGCACCGTTCTCGACCGCCTTCTTGACGATCGATTCGGTTTCGCGCACCGAGAGGCTGCGCGCGATGACGTCGCGCGCGACGCGCACCTGCTCGTCATCGCTCGCCAGCGCGAGCAGCGCGCGCGCGTGTCCCATCGTCAGGCGGCCCGACGCGACCTCGGCGCGGACTTCCTCGGGCAGCTTCAGGAGACGCACGTAGTTGGCCACCGATGCGCGGTCCTTCCCCACGGCGGCCGCGATCTCTTCCTGCTTGAGGTGAAACTGTTCGGCGAGGCGGCGGTACGCGAGCGCCTCTTCGATCGGGTTCAGATCCTCGCGCTGGATGTTCTCGATGAGGGCCATCTGCAGCAGCGACTGCTCGCGGCCCTCCGCCACTTCCCTGACGACGATCGGCACGCGCGCGAGGCCGGCGAGCCTGGAGGCGCGCCATCGGCGCTCGCCGGCGATGATCTGAAACCCGTCGCCGTTCCTGCGCACGACGATCGGCTGGATGACGCCGTTCGCGCGGATCGATTGCGCGAGCTCGTGCAGCCGCGCATCGTCGACCGCGACGCGAGGCTGATAGTCGTTCGGCGTGAGACGATCGATGTCCGCTTCGAGCGGCGGTGCGAGCGGCTCGGGCGCATCGGGAATGAGCGCGCTCAGACCTTTGCCGAGTGCGAATCGCTTTTCCATCCTGGTTTTCCCTCAGGCAGCTGTCGCCGCCGAACGCGCGAGGACTTCGCGCGCGAGCGCGAGGTACGCTTCGGCGCCGCGCGACTTCACGTCGTAGAGAATCACCGGCATGCCGTGGCTCGGCGCTTCTCCGAGGCGCACGTTGCGTGGAATCACGGTGCGGAACACTTTCTCCTTGAAGAAGCCGCGGACGTCCGTCGCGACTTGCTGCCCCAGGTTCGTGCGCTCGTCGAACATCGTGAGCAGCACGCCCTCGATGTCGAGCGTGGGGTTGTAGGCGGCGCGCACGCGGCGCATCGTGCCGACGAGATCGGCGAGGCCTTCGAGCGCGAAGTACTCGCAATGGAGCGGAATGAGGACAGCGTCGGCGGCGACGAGCGCGTTGAGCGTCAGAAGACCGAGCGACGGCGGACAGTCGACGAAGATGTAGTCGTACGCGGCGCGGATCGATTCGAGGAACGTGCGCAATCGCTCTTCGCGGCGCGGCAGCCCCACCATTTCGATCTCGGCGCCTGTCAGGTTGCGATCGGCCGGGATCAGATCCATACGATCGACGCCGGTCGCGACGATGTACGGCCGCGCATCGGCGGCCGGTTCAGCCGCCGTCAGCGCGTCGTAGATCGAACCGGCGGCGGACGCCTTGCCTTTCTGTCCGACGCCGCTGGTCAGGTTCGCCTGGGGATCGACGTCGACGAGGAGGATGCGCTGGTCGGCAAGCGCGAGAGAGGCCGCCAGATTGATCGCTGTGGTGGTCTTGCCGACGCCACCTTTCTGGTTGGCGACGGCGACGATACGCGCCATTATTTGGTCTTATGACCCATTTGTAGCAGCTGGCTGGCTTGAATTCCGGACCAGAATACGAAACTGCTAGATCGACGTCAACCGATTTGTTCCACGTGGAACAGGACGGAGGACATCGAGTCGACTCGATGGACTCGCGGGCAGAAGCTGAATTGTACGTACGACTTCCCATTCCCCCTCATCTGCGGAGGCGGCGCCAAAGATCGCGAACGTACCCTTGTCAGCGATGAGCTTGGAAACGGTGGCTCTCAGCAGCTCATCCGAACGGACGGCGCGCACGGTTACGAGGTCTGCTGCGTGGTCGGGTGCCGCAAGCTCCTCGAACCGCGAATTGAGGACCGCCGCGTGAGTGAGACTCAAAGTGCGAATGGCTTCCGACAGGAAGGCCGCCTTGCGCGCGCGCGATTCGACCATCGTGAGGCGCCAGCCCGGGTGAACGATGTTCAGAGGGATCGCTGGAGAGCCTCCGCCAGAGCCGAGGTCAAACCATACAGGTTGTGGCGTCGCACTAACAGCATCCTCGATATAGTGCGACGCGGAAAGTGGCTCAAGGAACAGGCGATCGAGTGAGTCGTCCGACAGCGGTTCGAGCTGCAGCGAGGTGAGATTCATTCTTCGATTCCACCTCTTCAGGAGGTCGAAGTAGGCTTCGAGCGCATCGGCCGTTCCGGTGGCGATCGCCACCTGCGCGCTCGCGGCTCTGTCCGCCAGCCGCGACCGGAACTCCGTCACGGCGACGCAGCCGGCGCGAAGCGACCGACGTAGGCCCCGAGAACCGCGACGGCCGCCGGTGTCACGCCCGGGATTCGCAGCGCCTGGCCGAGCGTATCGGGTTGAACCTGAGTGAGGCGCTGCACGACCTCACGCGACAAGCCGGGCACGCGCTCGAACGGAAAATTCGCGGGAATCCGCCGACGCTCGTCGCGCCGCGCGCGCTCGATCTCGCTCTCCTGCCGGCGAAGATAGCCGCTGTACTTGACCGCCGTCTCGACGCTCGCGATATCGATCGCGTTCGAGTCAATGTCCACTTCGAATCGCGGGAGGCGCTCGGCGGCAAGGAGATCCGCCAGGCGGACCTGCGGTTGCCGCAGGAGCTGACTGGCCGCTACGCGGTCGCCGCTGTCGGTCTTGACGAACGCCTCGTCGAGCGCCTTCAGATTGCGCGCAAAGCGACTGCGCCGCCGTTCGAATCGCTCCCACCTCTGATCGTCCACCAGCCCCGCTTCGCGCCCGCGCGGCGTCAGCCTCAGATCCGCGTTGTCGATCCGGAGCAGCAGCCGGTGCTCCGCGCGAGACGTGAACATGCGGTACGGCTCGAGGCATCCCTTCGTGATCAAATCGTCGACCAGGATTCCGATGTACGCCTCGTCGCGCCGCAGCTCGAGGCCTCCGCCGGCGCCGGCACGGTGCGCGGCGTTCACGCCGGCGACGATGCCCTGCGCCGCCGCCTCCTCATAGCCCGACGTCCCGTTGATTTGTCCCGCGAGAAACAGACCCGCGACGCGTCTCGACTCGAGCCGCCGCGTCAGCTCCGTCGGCTGGATGAAGTCGTACTCGACGGCGTACCCGGGCCGGATGATGACCGCGTCCTCGAGGCCGGGCAGCGCGTGGACGAGATCCGCCTGCACGTCGCGCGGCAGCGACATCGAAAACCCGTTCACATAGATCTCGCGCGCGTCGATCCCTTCGGGCTCCAGAAAGATCTGGTGCCGCTCCTTGTCCGGGAACCGGACGATCTTGTCCTCCAGCGAGGGGCAATAGCGCGGACCGATGCCGCGGATTTGACCGTTGAACAGCGGCGATCGATCGATGTTCGCGCGCACCAGATCGCGAACGCGATCGTTCGTATGCAGCAGGTGGCAGTCGATCTGGTCGCGCTCGATCGCCGGCGAGAGAAACGAGAACGGCACGGGCGGCGCGTCGCCACGCTCGACGTGGAAGCGTCCGTCGGCCACGCATCGCTCGAAGTCGATGCTCGCGCGATCGAGCCGCGGCGGCGTTCCCGTCTTCAGGCGGCCGCAGCTGAAGCCGATCGCCTTCAACGACGCCGCGAGCTCGCACGACGGCGGCTCGCCGGCGCGGCCCGCCGGATGCTGCTCGGGCCCGATGTGGATCAGCCCGTTCAGGAAGGTGCCGGTGGTGACGACGAGCGCGGCGCACGAGTGGGCGTCGCCGTCCTCCATCGCAAGACCGACGACGCGGCCCGATTCGACCAACAGCCGGCCGGCCCTGCCGATCAGCCATTCGACGTTCGGCTCGCCGTCGAGCGCCGCCTTCACCCACCGGCCGTAGATCGTCTTGTCGGCCTGCGCGCGCGGCGACCAGACGGCCGGACCGCGGCTTCGATTGAGCAGCTTGAACTGAATACCCGTGGCGTCGATCGCGCGACCCATCAGCCCGCCGAGCGCGTCGATCTCGCGAACGAGATGGCCCTTCGCGGTTCCGCCGATCGCCGGATTGCACGGCATGTGCGCGACCGTGTCGGTGCCGAGCGTGCACAACCCGACGCGGACGCCGAGCCGCGCCGCCGCATAGGCCGCCTCGCAGCCGGCGTGCCCGGCGCCGATCACGATCACGTCGAAGGCGTTCATTTCCCTATACAGAAGCGGGCAAAGATGTGCTCGAGGAGATCGTCGCTGGTGCGGCGGCCGGTCACTTCTTCGAGCGCCGCGCGCGCGTCGGCGAGATCGGCGAGCACGAACTCCTCGGGCAGCGCGCCGCCGTGCGACGCGAGCGCCGCGCGCGCGCGCGCGAGCGCTCCGTGCGCGCGCTCGATCAGCGCACCGTGGCGGATGTTCGTAATCGCCGCGCGATCGCGCGCCGGCTCGACGTCGAGATCCGCGAGAATCCGGCGGCGCAGTTCGTCGAGGCCCGCGCCGGTTGCCGCCGAAATCTCCAGCGCCTCCTCGTCGCGCCAGGCGGCAGGCAGATCACTTTTATTTGCGATACAAAGAACTTTGCCTTTCTGGGCTACCACCGCGGGCGTCGCGGCGCCGTTCCCGTCCCGCGGCCGCGACCGATCCTCGACGGCGAGCACGAGATCCGCGACCGCTGCGCTCTGCCGCGCCCGCGCCACGCCTTCCCGCTCGACTTCGTTGCCCGCATCGCGCAGCCCGGCCGTGTCGACCAGCGTGACGCGCAGCCCGTCGATGTCGACCATCTCGCTCACGAGATCCCGCGTCGTGCCCGGAACCTCCGCCACGATCGCCCGCGCGCTGCCGACGAGCGCGTTGAACAGGCTCGACTTGCCGACGTTCGGCGCGCCGACGATCGCGACGGTGAGCCCTTCCCGAATGAGCCGGCCGCCGCGCGACGTCGCGAGCAGCGCGCCGGTGCGCGCCATCAGCGCGGCGATCGCCGCGTCGAGCGCGCCCGGCTCGACGAAGTGATAGCCCTCGTCCGGGAAATCGACCGACGCCTCGAGCCGCGCGATCAGATCGAACAACGCGGCATCGATCTCGCCGATCGCGCGCGTCAGCGTGCCGTCGAGTTGATCGAACGCCGCGCGCGCCTGGAGCGGCGTCGCCGCCTCGATGAGATCGGCGACGGCCTCGGCCTGCATCAGATCCATCCGGCCGTTGAGAAACGCGCGAAGCGTGAACTCGCCCGGCTCCGCGAGTCGGGCGCCCGCGTCAATCGCCGCCGACACGATGGCGCGCAGCACCACCGGGCTCCCATGCGCGCTCACCTCGACGACATCGTCGCCGGTGTAGGAGCGCGGAGCGGGAAAGAACGTGACGATGCCGTGGTCGACGGCCGAGCGAAGGCGGGTGAACGTGGCGTGCCGCGCGACGAGCGGCGCGTCGTGTGTGATCAGTTCCTGCGCGACGCGCCGAGCGTCGGGGCCGCTGACGCGGACGACGCCGATGCCGCCGCGCCCCGGCGGCGTCGCAATCGCCACGATGGTATCCGTGACGCTGAACATGACTCGTGTCGGGACCCGGGGCCAGGGGCCAGCCGCAGCCCGGCCCCTACCTGCGCGGCTGGATCAATACCGTCTTCGAGAACGCGTCGCCGATGCTCTCCGTCGTCACGCCCGGAACCTCGGCGACGGCCATGTGAACGATGCGCCGCTCGTACGGATTGAGCGGGCCGAGCTGCTGATCGAGACCCGAATCCTTCGCCTTCTGCGCGAGGAACTTCGCCATCTGGCGCAGCTCGATGTCCTTGCCCTTGCGGTACTCGAGCGCGTCGATGAACACGCGCTTCTCGCCCTCGAGGCTGCGGCCGTACGACGAGTCGACGACGTGCTGCAGCGCCTTCAACGGCTCGCCGCGATGCCGCACGAGGATCTCCGCTTCGTCTCCGGTGATGTTGAAGCGCGGACCGTCGGGCGTCTCCTCGACGTGAACCGTCGCCTCGATGCCGAACGCCGTGATGACGCGGTTCAGGAAGTCGACGATGACCGTCGTGTTCATGGTCTTCAGCTGTTCTCGCGAGCCGCATCCGTCTTGCTGCCGCCGACGCGCTTCATCCTCCGCTCGGACGCCGATCCGCCGGGAGCGCGCGCCGTCTTCGGCGGCCCGATGATGTAGTTCGTCAGGTACTGCTGGCCGATCGCCCAGATGTTGTTCACGAGCCAGTACAGCGCGACGCCGGCCGGATACCACAGGAAGAGAAACGTGAAGAACACCGGCATCAGCATCGTCATCTTCTGCTGAACCGGATCCATGCCCGCGGCGGGCGCGAGGCGCTGCTGCCAGATCTGGCTCGCGCCCATGAGCACCGGAGTGACGAACAACGGATCGTGCGCCGAGAGATCGTGAATCCACCCGAACCACGGCGCGCCGCGCAGCTCGATCGCCGTGGAGAGCAGCGCGTAGAACGCGAAGATGAAGGGCATGGTCAGGAGCATCGGCACGCAGCCGCTCGCCGGATTGACGCCGCGCTCCTTGTAGAGCGCCATCAACTCCTGGTTCATCTTCTGCTTCGCCGGATCGGTCGCCTTCAGGTTCTTGTAGCGATCCTGGATCGCCTTCACCTCCGGCTGGATCTCCTGCATCTTCCGCATCGACACGACGCTCTTGTGGCGCAGCGGGAAGAGGATCACGTTGATGATGAAAGTCAGGATGACGATCGACCAGCCGTAGTTGCCGACGTAGCCGTTCACCCACTTGAGCGATCGCAGCAGCGGCACGACGATGACGGACCACATGCCGAAGTTGACCGCCTTGGCGAAGTCGGGATTGATGGCCTTGAGGAGATCGAAGTCCTTTGGGCCGACGAAAAACTTCGCCGGGCTTCCGTCGCGCGGCTCGATGGTCCACGACATCAGGTCGCGTGCCGTTCCTTTGGGATCGGCAGACGGAATCGCGACCGGCTGAAAGGTGACCTTGCCCGGTCCGATATCGAGCGCCGCGGTGATGAAGTAGTTGTCCTCGACGCCGGCGTACCTGAAGTCGCCCTCATAAACCGGCTGCTTCGCGACCTTGGATGCGTCGACGCGAACGACGCTGCCGTCCTGAAACAAGATGCCGCCGGCCTTCGTCGCGTAGCGACTGACCTCGCCGACGTCGCCGAGCGCCGGGCCCCACACGATGGACGTTTCCAGCGGGCGCTCCGCCTGCGTCACCGCGACGCCGGCGGTGACGATGAAGCCGTCGGGCTCGAAGTGAAACGCTTTGGAGGCGTGCAGCCCGGCGCTGTCGCGATACTCGAACCGCAGATCGACCGGCGATGATTCCGCCGATCCCGTCGGCGCGCCGCTGACCGCATACAGCGCCGTGTTCAGCGTCGTCGTCGTGCCGTCGTTCGACGCGCGGAGCGTGAACGGCAGCGGCTGCGAGGCGATCGCGTGCTCGACGAGCTCCTGCGGCTCGCGGTTCTGATTCAGGTAGCGCTTCAACCGCCAGCTCTTGAGCCGCGCGCCGCGGTTCGTGAAGACCGCGATGATCTCGCGCGTTTCGATCCGGACATCGCGCTCCGCCGTCTCGCCGACGAGCGCGGCGGCAGCGGGCGGCGGAGGCGTCACGGGTTTCTCAGCGGCCGGCGCGGGCGTTTCCGCGTTCGACGGCGCCGGCGTTTGACCGGCAGCCGGCTGGCCGCTCGCCTGCGCGCCAGCCGGCGTACCTGCTGTCGGGACTCCGGGCTTCGGAACAGGCTTCACGAAGAGCGCCTGCCAGACGTACAGCACCAGGAAGGCGAGAAAGATTGCGAGAAGAACGCGGCGTTCCATTACGACGGCACCGGATCGTGTCCTGCCGCGCACAGCGGGTGGCAGCGTGCGAGGCGGCGCGCCGCGAGCCAGCTCCCGCGCACGACGCCGTGGCGCTCGACGGCGATCGCGGCGTAGTCGGCGCACGACGGGAGGAACCGGCAGGAGCCCGTAAAGTACGGCGAGATCAGAACCTTGTAGGCGCGAAGCAGCCCGAGCGCCGTGCGAACGGCGAGCGTACGGCTAGCGGGCGCGGGCGCGGTTGCGGGCGACGAGATTTCGGTAATCAGCTTCAAGGGTACTCAGGCTGGCGTCGAGCAGCTCGCGTTTCGGGACGACGACGACGTCGAATCCCGGCGCCAGCTTGTTACGACGAAAGACCTCTCGAATCAGACGTTTGGCCCGGTTTCTCTGGACGGCGCCCCCGATCTTGCGGGTCGCCGCGATGCCCAGCCGTCCCACGCCGAGTGAATTTGCCAGGAAGAACACCGTCGTGTAACGGCTGTGGACCTTGAGACCTCGATCGTAGATCTGCTTGAACTCCGCGCGGCGACGGATTCGTTCGGCAGGGCGGAATCTCATCGGCCGCGAGCGCCCGGCGGGTTACTCGCTGCTGACGGTCAGCCGCTTGCGGCCCTTTGCACGGCGGCGCTTCAGCACGAGCCGGCCGTTCTTGGTGCTCATGCGCACCAGGAACCCGTGCGTCCGTTTGCGGCGGCGCGTGTTGGGCTGAAACGTGCGGCGTCCCTTGGCCATGGCTTCCTTTCCGAGTGGAAACGAACCTTCAATGTTAGCGAACGGGTTCGAGGGGTGTCAATCAGACGCGAGTATGTTACAGTCGGCGTCCTTCTCCGACCGGTTCAGCGGCCGGTTCTGCCGCATTAAATCGATGCAGCTTTGGTCTGTCGCCAAAGTTTTCCACACCTGTGGAAAAAACTGTGGAAAAGCCTGGCGAAGGGCCTGCGAACCGGCCGCCATTTCTTCAAACAAATGAACCTCTGGGACGAGATCCTCGCGCGGATCGAGACGAAGGTGAACCGCCATTCGTTCTACACGTGGTTCAGACCGACGTCGTTCGTAGGCGTGGACGGCTCGTGCATCAGCGTTCGCGTCCCGAATGCGGTGTTCAAGGAGTGGCTGACGAAGCACTACTCCGGCGTCATGGCGGAGGCGGTCAGCGAGGTGAAGCGGCCGAATCTGCTCGTGAACTTCATCCCGGACACGCCCGGCGACGCGCCGAACATCCTCCTGAGCGCCGATGAAGCGGCGGCGCTCGAGCACGCGCAGGGCCTGCCGCCGCCGCCGGGCACGACCGGCCTCAATCCGCGGTACACGTTCGACACGTTCATCGTGGGATCGTCGAACCAGTTCGCGCACGCCGCGTGCCGCGCCGTCGCCGAGGCGCCGTCGCGCTCCTACAATCCGCTGTTCATCTACGGCGGCGTGGGCCTGGGGAAAACGCATCTGATGCACGCGGTCGGTCAGTACGTGCTGCAGCACGATCGCGATCTGAAGCTGACCTACATCTCGTCCGAGCGGTTCATGAACGAGATGATCAACGCCGTCCGCTACGATCGCGTGCTCGATTTTCGCGAGCGCTACCGGTCGGTGGACGTGCTGCTCGTCGACGACATCCAGTTCCTCGCGGGCAAGGAAGGCACGCAGACCGAGTTCTTCCACACCTTCAACGCGCTCTACGACTCGCAGAAGCAGATCGTGCTGAGCAGCGATTGTCCTCCGCACGAGATTCCGTCGCTCGAAGAGCGGCTGCGATCGCGATTCGAATGGGGATTGATCGCCGACATCCAGTCGCCGGATCTCGAGACGAAGGTCGCGATTCTCAAGAAAAAAGCGGAAGCCGAAGCGGTGCCGCTGCCCGACAACGTCGCGATGTACATCGCCGGCCGGATCAAGTCGAACGTGCGCGAGCTCGAGGGATCGCTCATCCGGCTGATCGCGTACGCGTCGCTCACGGGCCAGGAGATCTCGCTGCCGCTGACGCAGGATGTTCTGAAGAACGTGCTCGATCACGAGCAGAAAGCCGTCACGATCGAGGGCATCCAGAAATTCGTGGCCGATTACTACAACCTGAAGCTCGTGGACCTGAAATCGCGAAACAACTCCAAGTCGGTGGCGATGCCGCGCCAGATCGCGATGTATCTCTGCAAGTCACTGACGCGCGCGTCGCTGCCGGAGATAGGCCGGAGCTTCGGCGGCAAGCATCACTCGACAGTGATTCACTCGATCAGAAAGGTCGAGGATCTGCGGAAGCGGGACGGAGATTTCAACACGCTCATCGGCAACTTTCTCGAAGGATTCCGTTGAGCCGGGCGCTTTTCCACAGCACGATTCCGCAGCCCTGCGGACGCCTGTGGACGACGGCTGAGGCGGGTCGAAACTCGATCGAAGGTCCCTCGGGGCGCCATGTTCGAACGCACGTTTTTTCCACAAGCTAACCCATTCCAGATCAACGAGTAACGAGGACGCCATACTTTTCAACACACCCTCTTCTCCTATATAATTCTCGTTCTCGAATCACTCCTCTCCGCAGGGGATCGCGGGTGCCCAAACCCCGCCCATTTCGAGGTCAGCACAGCCATGGAACTTGTCGCCCGGAAGAACGACTTACTGCGAGAACTGCAACTTTTCCAGGGGATCGTCGAGCGGAAAAACACCATTCCGATCCTGGCGAACGTGCTGATGGAAGCGAAGGGCGATCAGGTGAGCTTTCTCGCCACCGATCTCGAGGTCGGGCTGCGCAGCAAGTGCGCGGCAATGGTCTCGAAGAACGGCGCGCTGACGCTTCCCGCCAAAAAGTTCTACGAGATCATCAAGTCGCTTCCCGAAACCGACGTCCGCATCGCGGAAGAGAAAGGCGGCGTGAAGGTCGCCGCCGATCGCTTCGATTCGCGCATGCAGACGCTGCCGCGCGAGGACTTTCCGACGCTGCCCGAGTCGGGCGGCGCGCCGACGGCGACGCTGCCGCGATCGGCTCTCAGGGAGATGGTCGCGAAGACGCAGTTCGCGATCACGGGTGAGGACACGCGCTACTTCCTCAACGGCGCGCTGTTCGTGCTGCTCCCCGAGAAGATGAGCCTGGTCGCGACCGACGGCCACCGGCTCGCGCTCGTCACCGTGCCGCGCGACGCGAAATCGAAGAAGGACGCCGACGAGGTCCGGGCGATTCTCCCGAAGAAGACGCTCGGCGAGCTCGCGCGCCTCCTGCAGGAGGGCGACGAGGATATCCGCTACGAGCGCGGCGAGAACCACCTGTTCTTCGACGTCGGCGGGCGGCTCCTGATCTCGCGCATGATCGACGGGCAGTTCCCCGCCTACGAGCGCGTGATTCCGAAGGGCAACGACAAGCACGTGGAGTTCGAGCGCGATCGCCTGATCAACGCGGTGCGCCGCGTCGCGCTGCTGTCGAACGAGCGGTCGCGCGCGGTGAAGATTCAGATCGATCGCGGCAAGGTCGACGTCACGTCGAGCAGCCCGGATCTCGGCGAGGCGAAGGAGACGCTGCCGGTCGAGTACGCGGACGCGCCGCTCCAGATCTGCTTCAACGCCCAGTACGTCCTCGATTTCCTGTCGGCGGTCGCGACCGACGTGGTCTCGCTCGATCTGAAGGACGAAGTCAGCCAGGCCGTGATGAAGCCGGTGGGCGCCGAGGGGTACGAATACACCTACGTCATCATGCCGATGCGCGTCTGAGGAAGCCGCGAGGACCTCACGACGGTTTCAGGGCCGGCGGCGCGCCGGCCCGGAGCAACATGGAACATACCGACCGACCGGAAGACATCACACCGCGGGCCGCCGCCGCGCCGGACGCGCCCGCCGCCATCGGCGCGGCCGATTCTGGCGGAGCAGCACGCAACAACGGAAACGGCGTGGCGGGCGGCGCCGACGACTACGGCGCCGACAAGATCAAGGTTCTCGAAGGGCTCGAAGCGGTTCGCAAACGCCCGGCGATGTACATCGGATCGACGGGGCCGGCCGGGCTGCACCATCTGGTCTACGAGGTCGTCGACAATTCGATCGACGAAGCGCTCGCCGGCTTCTGCGATCAGGTCAACGTCACGATTCACATCGACGGCTCGGTGACGGTCGTCGACAACGGCCGCGGCATCCCCGTCGATCAGCACGAGAGCGGCAAGTCGGCCGCCGAGGTCGTCCTGACCGTGCTGCACGCCGGCGGCAAGTTCGACAACGACAGCTACAAGGTGTCGGGCGGCCTGCACGGCGTCGGCGTCTCGGTCGTCAACGCGTTGTCCGAGACGCTCGATCTCGAGATCTGGCGCAACGGCCAGGTGTATCAGCAGTCGTACGATCGCGGCACGCCGACGGGCGAGCTCGAGGTCACCGGCACGACCAAGCGGCGCGGCACGAAGGTCACGTTCAAGCCGGACGCGCAGATCTTCGAGACGATGTCATTCAGCTTCGACACGCTGGCGCAGCGGCTGCGCGAGCTCGCGTTCCTCAACGGCGGCATCGTCATCACGCTCGACGACGAGCGGGACGGCAAGAGCCACAAGTTCCACTACGAAGGCGGCATCGTCTCGTTCGTGACGCACTTGAACAAGAACAAGGCGGCGGTGAACGAGAAGCCGATCTACATGCGCGGCGAAAAGGATGGCATCGAGGCCGAGATGGCGCTGCAGTGGAACGACGGCTACACGGAGACGATCTACACCTTCGCGAACAACATCAACACGAACGAGGGCGGCACGCACCTCTCCGGCTTCCGCTCGGCGCTCACGCGCACGATCAACGCGTACGCCACGAAGAACAACCTCGCCAAGGATCTGAAGGAAAGTGTCTCGGGCGAAGACATCCGCGAGGGCCTGACGGCGGTGATCAGCGTCAAGATCCCGCACCCGCAGTTCGAGGGACAGACCAAGACGAAGCTCGGCAACACCGAGGTGAAGGGGATCGTCGAGGCGATCCTCAACGACAAGCTCGGGGCGTACCTCGAGGAGAACCCGAGCGTCGCGCGCCGGATCGTCGGCAAGGCGATCGATGCGGCGCGGGCGCGGGAGGCGGCGCGCAAGGCGCGGGATCTCGTTCGCCGGAAGGGCGCCCTCGACGGCAGCTCGCTGCCGGGCAAGCTCGCCGACTGCCAGGAGCGCGACCCCGCGGCGAGCGAGCTCTACATCGTCGAGGGCGAGTCGGCCGGCGGATCGGCGAAGCAGGGACGCGATCGCCGGTACCAGGCGATTCTTCCGCTCAAGGGAAAGATCCTGAACGTCGAGAAGGCGCGCTTCGACAAGATGCTCGGGAGCGACGAAATCAAGACGATGATCGCGGCGCTCGGCTGCGGCATCGGCGCCGAGGACTTCGACATCGAGAAGCTGCGGTACCACCGCATCATCATCATGACCGACGCGGACGTGGACGGCTCGCACATCCGCACGCTGCTGCTCACGTTCTTCTACCGCCAGCTGCCGAAGGTGATCGAGAACGGCTACGTGTACATCGCGCAGCCGCCGCTGTTCCGCGCGAAGCGCGGGAAGGCCGAGACCTACATCAAGGACGAGCGCGAGCTCGATGCGTTCCTGATCAAGCGCGCGGCCGAAGCGCGCGTCGTGCGCATTCCCGCGAGGGGCCTCGAGATCTCGGGCGCCGATCTCGAGAAGCTCCTGCACCGGCTGATCGCGCACCAGAAGCTCCTCCAGGTCGTCGAGCGCCGCGGCCATCCGCGGGAAATCGTCGAAGCGCTGCTCACGGCCGGCGCCGACCGCGAGTACTTCGCGGACAAGGACAAGCTGGAGCAGATCTGCAGCACGCTGACGACGGCGATGCGCACCGTCACGGTCGAGCGCGACGAGGAGCACAACCGCTATCTCCTCCACATCGAGGATCGCTCGGCCGGTTATCCGCGCCAGCACACGATCGGCGTCGATTTCGTCACGGCCGGCGAGTACCGGACGCTGCTCGCGAACCATCGCGACATCCCGTCGTTTACCGGCGACATCGTCGTGTCGGCGACGGCGGATCTGCCTGAAGACATCGATGAGCCCACGGCCGGCGCCGACGGCTCGGCGATCGGCGGCGCGCCGCTCGACGAAGCGACGAGGCTGGCCGCGGAGCCGAAGGAGCGGGTCCGCAAGCCGTCGAAGCCCGCGCAGCAGGACATCACGCTGCACTCGATCGACGAACTCGTCGACTTCTTCATCGCCGCCGGCAAGAAAGGCGTCGCGGTGAACCGCTACAAGGGCCTCGGCGAGATGAACCCCGAGCAGCTCTGGGCGACGACGATGGATCCGGAGGCGCGGACGCTGCTGCAGGTGCGCGCGGAGGATCACACCGAAGCGGATCTGATGTTCACCACGCTGATGGGCGATCAGGTGGAGCCGCGCCGCAAGTTCATCGAAGACAACGCGCTGGACGTGAAGAACCTGGACGTGTGATCGGGATTCGGGATTCGGGATCGGGGAGTCGCGAATCACGCCGTCGCGCAGCGTGCGCGGCGATTCCCGGCTCACGAATCCCGACCAATCCCGGATCCTCAATCCCGAATCCCTGACGATGGCCGACCTCATTCCGCAGCAGCAGCCCGTCAACATCGAAGACGAAATGAAGCGCTCGTACATGGATTACGCCATGAGCGTAATCATCGGGCGAGCGCTGCCCGACGCGCGCGATGGCCTCAAGCCGGCGCACCGCCGCGTGCTGTACGGCATGAAGACGATGGGGCTGTCGTCGACGCGCGGCTACCGCAAGTGCGCCAAGATCGTCGGCGAGGTGATGGGCAACTTCCATCCCCACGGCGATCAATCGATCTACGACACGCTGGTGCGGATGGCGCAGGACTTCAACATGCGCTACCCGCTCATCGACGGCCAGGGCAACTTCGGCTCGATCGACGGCGATCCGCCGGCGGCGATGCGGTACACGGAGTCGCGTCTGCAGGCGCTCGCCGACGATGCGATGGCCGATCTCGACAAGGAGACGGTCGACTTCGCGCCGAACTACGACGAGACGACCGAGGAGCCGACCGTGCTCCCCGCGCCGTTCCCGAACCTCCTCGTGAACGGATCGGCGGGCATTGCCGTCGGCATGGCGACCAACGTGCCGCCGCACAACCTGCGGGAGGTCATCGACGGCTGCGTCTGGCTGATCCAGAACACCTACTTCGCGGATCCGTCGGCGCGCCCGAATCACGCGGACAAGCTGCGCAACCTGATTCGCCTGATCCCCGCGCCGGATTTTCCGACAGCCGGCCAGATCGTCGGCCGCCAGGGCGCCGTGCAGGCGTACACGACCGGCCGCGGCTCGATCCTGATGCGCGCGACGTCCACGCTCGAGACCAACAAGAAGGGCGACAAGCAGTCGATCATCGTCACGGAGATCCCGTATCAGGTCAACAAGGCGAAGCTGATCGAGCGGATCGCGGAGCTGGTGCGCGAGAAGACGATCGAGGGGATTGCCGATCTGCGCGACGAGTCCGATCGCGAGGGCATGCGGATCGTCATCGAGTTGAAGCGCGGCGAAGTGCCGGAGGTGGTCCTCAACAACCTGTACAAGCACACGCAGCTGCAGATGGGCTTCGGCATCATCATGCTCGCGATCGTCGGCGGGCGGCCGAAGGTCATGAACCTGCTCGAGATGATCGAGAGCTTCGTGGAGTTCCGCCGCGAGGTCGTGCGGCGGCGCACGGAGTACGAGCTGCGGAAGGCGGAGGCGCGCTACCACATCCTCGAGGGGCTCAAGATCGCGCTCGATCACCTCGACGCCGTCATCGCGCTGATTCGCGGCTCGAAGACGGTGCCCGAGGCGCGCGACGGCCTGATCACGCAGTTCGGCCTCTCGCAGGTCCAGTCGCAGGCGATCCTCGACATGCAGCTGCAGCGCCTCACCGGCCTCGAGCGGCAGAAGATTCTCGACGAGCTCGCCGAGCTGCTGAAGACGATCGAGCGGCTGCGCGCGATTCTCGCGAGCGACCGCTTGCTGATGCAGATCATCGTCGACGAGCTGAAGGAAGTCCGGTCGAAGTACGGCGACGAGCGCCGCACCGAGATCGTCGACGCGAGCGGCGAGATCAACATCGAGGATCTGATCGCCGAAGAGGACATGGCGATCACGGTCAGCAACACCGGCTACATCAAGCGGACGGCGATCTCGACCTACCGCGGGCAGCGCCGCGGCGGCAAAGGCCGCATCGGCATGCGCACGCGCGACGAGGACTTCGTCAGCCACCTGTTCGTCGCCTCCACGCACGCCTACATCATGATCTTCTCGGACCGCGGCCGCGCGTACTGGCTGAAGGTCCACGAGATCCCCGACGTCGGCCCGGGCGGCAAGGGCAAGTCGATCGCGAACCTCGTCGCGATGGAGGAGGGCGAGCGGATCGCCGCGATGCTCGCCGTCAAGGAGTTCGCCGACGACAAGTTCATCGTGATGGGGACGCGCAAAGGCGTCGTCAAGAAGACGGAGCTCTCGGCGTTCAGCAACCCGCGCGCCGGCGGCATCATCGCGATGGGCGTCGAGGAGGACGACGCCGTGATCGCCGTCCAGATCACCGACGGCAGCGGCGAGGTCTTCATCGCGACGCGATACGGCATGGCGATCCGGTTCACCGAGACCGACGTCCGGCCGATGGGGCGCACCGCCTACGGCGTTCGCGGCATCAATCTGCGGGGAGACGATTTCGTCGTCTCGATGGAGGTCGTGAAGCCTGGCGGCACGCTGCTGACGGTGACCGAGCGCGGCTTCGGCAAGCGGACCGAAATCGAGGAATACCGCGTGCAGTCGCGCGGCGGCGTCGGTATCATCAACATCGCCACGACCGCCCGGAACGGCCTGGTCGTTGGCGTCGCCTACGTGCAGGAGGGCGACGAGCTGCTGGTCATCACGCAGCAGGGCATGATTCTGCGGATGCAGACCAACGACGTCCGATCGATCGGCCGCGCCACGCAGGGCGTGACGCTCATCAACATCGAGGGCGAGGACAAGGTCGTCTCGATCGCGCGGCTGGTCGAAAAAGAAGACGAAGAGAACGCAACGGAGGCGCCCGCCGACCAAACCGACTCGTAACGCCCACCCTCAGGAGGTGCCCAATGTCCCGGTCACTCGCGCTCACGCTGGCCGCCGCGACGCTCATCGGTTGTTCATCGACGCCAGAGCAGCCCATCCTCCAGCAGTTCTTCACCGCGTCGCGCCTGCGGGACAACACGACGCTCGCCGGCTTCGCCGCCGCGTCGTTCGAGCCCGGCACGGACGGGATCATCACGACCTTCTCGATCACGAACGTCTCGCCCGAGCAGCGGAAGCCGCTCGTGCTGAAGTCGCTCGCGAAGGCGGCGGAGGAGGCGAAGGCCGCCGACGCCGAGTTCACGAAGCGCAAGGAGGCGTACCAGAGCGAGAACCTCGACGCGATCAAGCGCGTGCTCGCCGCCGAGCGCGCGAAGGGCAAGATCCCGCCGAAGGACGCCGCGGTCCAGACGGCGTGGAGCAAGTTCCTGGAAGAGGGCGTCGGCGTCTCGCGCAAGGTCGGCGAGACGAAGCGAAAGCTCGCATCCGAGACCGTCGTCGTCGACATGAGCATCAACGGCGGACCGACGCACGTCGACGTGACGAAGTACGACGGCGAGCTCGCCTCGAAGGAGGTTTCGATCTCGGCGCCGGTGAAGCTGCCGACCGGGCAGACGGCGCAGAAGAACTACGTCGTCACCATGCAGCGCGCGCTGCTGCACGGGGACAGGGAGCTCACGGGCCGCTGGATCATCACGTCGATCAAGGACGCGTCGGGTTCGGCCGCGACTCCGCGCTCGTAATCACCCACTCGCCGCCGCGCCGCGCGAGCGTCACGACCGCCTCGCGCGAATCCACGGCCGGCCGGCCGGTCTGACGGTCCGGGGTCGTGACCTCGACCGTCAGATACGCGCGGCCCGTCGACTCCGAGTCCACGCTCACCTGCGTGTCGACGAATTGCACGTCCACGCCGCCCGCCGGCGGCTTCAATGCCGCGACGGCGCCGACGACCGCGTCGCGCGACGCGATCGGCTGCGCGCCGCCGATGTCGACGCGGATGTCGTCGGCGAGGTAGCGCCGCAGCGCGGCGAGCCGCTCGAGGCGGCCGATGTCGCTGTCGGCCGCCGGCGCCGACAACGCCGCCGCGACCTGGCCGAGGCGCTGCTTGATCGCGCGCGCAGGATTGAACCACCACTGGTAGACGAAGTAGCCGACGAGCGCGGCGAAGACGGCCGCCACGTAGACCGAGCCGTTCGAACGCATGGACGCGCGACCTTACGCCGGCTCGAGCTTCGCGTACTTGGCGCGGAGCGTTTTGGTGCCGACGGCCACGAAGCGCACGATCAGCTTCGTGTCGTCGTCGAGCACCTCGACGCTCAGCACGGTGCCGATGCCGAACTGCGGGTGCCGCACCTTCATCCCGAGCTTGAGCGGGATGACGGACTGATCTTCGTCCTCGTACGCGTACGTCGCGGCGGTCTCCTTCGCGCGATCGCCGCGTCGGCCGCGGCCGTACGGGTTCGTGCGGAACTCGTAGTGCGGGAAGTTGCCCTGATACGCGGACGCCGACGAGTACGACGGCGCGATCTGCTCGACGAGCTCCGAGGGAACCTCGTCGATGAAGCGCGACGGCTTGCTGGACTGGTACTCGCCGAAGATGCGGCGCCGGGCCGCGCCTGTGAGCACGAGCCGCGATCGCGCGCGCGTCATGCCGACGTAGCAGAGCCGCCGCTCCTCCTCGAGCTCCTCCTCGTCGTCGCTCGAGCGTGAGTGCGGGAACAGCCCCTCCTCGAGTCCGGCCAGGATGACGACGGGGAACTCGAGGCCTTTCGCGCTGTGGAGCGTCATCATCCACACGCGCGCGTCGCGCGCCCCTTCCTCTTCGTCGACGTCCGAGAGCAGCGACAGCCGATCGACGAACCCGCCGAGCGACGGCTCCGCCTCGCGGCTCTCGTACTCGCGCGCGGCCGACACGAGCTCCGCCAGGTTCTCGATGCGCCCCTCGGCGTCCTCGTTCCGCTCGTCGCGCAGATCCTGCAGGTAGCCGCTCTGATCGAGGATCTTGCCGATCGCGATCGACACCGGCTCGCGCCGCGCCATCTCGGTCAGCGTGACGATGAGATCGCGGAACGCGGCGAGCGACGGGGCGGCGCGCCCGGTGAAGGCGCGATCCTCGAGGCCGCGGACGACGCGGGCCCAGAGCGAGTTGACCGACAGCGTCGGCTGCAGGCCGGCGGCGAGGAGCGGCAGCGACTGGTCGGCGCCCGTCGCCGGACCGATCGCGTCGACGGCGTCCATCACGCCCTTGCCGATGCCGCGCGCCGGCACGTTGATGACGCGCCGCAGGCTCACGTCGTCGTGCGGGTTGATGACGAGGCGCATGTAGGCGAGCGCGTCCTTGATCTCCTTGCGCTCGTAGAAGCGGACGCCGCCGACCACCTTGTAGGCGACGCCTTCGCGCATCAGCGCGTCCTCGATCGTTCGCGACTGCGCGTTGGTGCGGTACAGAATCGCGACCGTCGCTTCGATGTCGTCGGACAGCGCCGTCCGCGCCGTGCGGGTGATGAAATCGGCCTCCTCGAGCTCGTCGCCGCCGCGGAAATACACGATGCGCGCGCCGCCCTTGCGATCCGTCCAGAGGTGCTTGTCCTTGCGATTGCGGTTCTGGCTGATGACGGCCGACGCGGCGTCGAGAATGATCTGCGTGGAGCGGTAGTTCTGCTCCAGCTTCACGATCGTCGCGTCGGGGAAATCGCGCTCGAAGTCGAGGATGTTCTTCAGGTCGGCGCCGCGCCACTTGTAGATCGACTGATCCGGGTCGCCGACGACGCAGAGGTTGCGGTGGATCTCGGCGACGCGGCGGATCAGCAGGTACTGCGGGCGGTTCGTGTCCTGGTATTCGTCGACCATGACGAACTTGAACTGCTGCGCGTACTTGGTCCGCACGCGCTCCGACTGCTCGAACAGGTCGACGGTCTTCAGCAGCAGGTCGTCGAAGTCGAGCGCGTTGCTCTCCTTCAGCGCGTCGACGTACTGCGTGTAGACCTTCGCGATCTCTTCCTCGCGCCGGTTGTAGCCGGCCGACGCCGCCATCGCCGCCGGCGATTCCATGCGGTTCTTCGCGTGGCTGATGCGCGCGAGCGCGGCGCGCGGCTGCACGAACGAGTCGTCAATGTGCAGGGCCTTGAGCGCCTGCTTGACGACCGTCAGCTGATCGGCGGAGTCGTAGATGACGAAGTCGCGCGAGAGCCCGATCGCCGGCGCTTCGCGCCGCAGCAGCCGCGCGCAGAGCGCGTGGAACGTCGAGAGCCACATGCGGCTGCAGTCGGCGCCGACGAGCGATTCGACGCGCGTCCGCATCTCTTCGGCGGCCTTGTTGGTGAACGTGACGCCGAGGACTTCGTGCGGCTGCGCGTGGCCGTTGGCGACGAGGTATGCGACGCGAGTCGTGATGACGCGTGTCTTCCCCGACCCGGCGCCGGCAAGGATCAGCAGCGGTCCGTTGATGTGGAGGACGGCGTCGCGCTGTTCGGGGTTGAGGGCGTCTAAAAGCTGCATCGGGGACGGGGACTCGGGGACTAAGGGACGACGACGTGCGCCACTGATCGTAGCATCGTCGTTCGTCAGTCCCCTAGTCCCCTGGTCCCCTATTCCACCGTGACGCTCTTGGCCAGGTTCCTCGGCTGGTCGACGTCGCAGCCGCGGCGGACGGCGATGTCGTACGCGAGCAGCTGGAGCGGCAACGTCATGACGATCGGCGTCAGGAGCTCCTGCGCCTGGGGCACTTCGACGATGAAGTCGGTCTTGCGGTCGAGAATTGCGCGCAATTTGTCGTCGCCGCGCGTCGTCAGCGCAATCACCGACCCGCCGCGCGCCTTCACTTCCTGCATGTTGCCGATCATCTTCTCGAACACCGCGTCGACCGGCGCAATCGTCACCACCGGCATCCGCTCGTCGATGAGCGCGATCGGCCCGTGCTTCATCTCGCCGGCCGGATACCCCTCGGCGTGGATGTAGGAGATCTCCTTCAGCTTCAGCGCGCCCTCGAGCGCGATCGGATAGTTGATGCCGCGGCCGAGATACAGGAAGTCCGTGCGGTTGTAGAAGCGGCCGGCGATCTCCTCCATCTCCGGCGCGATCTTCAGCGCCTGCTCGAGCAGCAGCGGCAGCTGCAGCAGCGCGTCGATGTGCGGCTTCGACGCCTCGGGCGTCAGCGCGCCGCGCGCCTGGCCGAGCCGCAGGCCGAGCAGGTAGAGCGCGACGAGCTGCGAGGTGAACGCCTTGGTCGACGCGACGCCGATCTCCGGCCCTGCGTGGGTGTAAATCGTGCCGTCGGTCTCGCGCGTCGCCATGCTGCCGACGACGTTGCAGACCGACAGGCTCGCCGCGCCGGCGTGCTTCGCCTCGCGCAGCGCCGCCAGCGTGTCGGCCGTCTCACCCGACTGCGTGATCACGACGGCGAGCGTGTTCTTCGGCACGATCGGGCTGCGGTAGCGGTACTCGGACCCGTAGTCGACCTCGACCGAGACGCGCGCGAGCCGCTCGATGATGTACTTGCCGACGAGGCCGGCGTGCCACGACGTGCCGCACGCGAGGATCGTGACCCGCTCGATCGCCGCGAATTGCGCGTCGCTGATCTTCATCTCCTCGAGGAACACCTTGCCGGAGTCCTGCGAGACGCGGCCGAGGATCGTCTCGCGCGCGGCGGTCGGCTGCTCGAAGATTTCCTTGAGCATGAAATGCTTGTAGCCGGCCTTCTCCGCCATGATCGGATCCCACAGGACCCGCTGCGTCGCCTTCGACACCGGCCGCCCGAAGAAGTCGGTGAAGTGGACGCCCGTCCTCGTGATCACCGCCATCTCCTCGTCGCCGAGGAAGACGACGTCGCGCGTGTGGCTGAGAATCGCGGGGATGTCGGAGGCGACGAAGAACTCGGCGTCGCCGAGGCCGACGACGATCGGCGGGCCGTTGCGGACCGTGACGATCTTCTCCGGGTCGTCGGCCGAGATCAGCACGAGCGCGAACAGGCCGCGCATCAGCATCAGCGCGCGACGCACCGCGTTCTCGAGCCCGTCGTCCTTCATCTCGCGCTCGACGAGGTGCGCGACGATCTCCGTGTCGGTTTCGGTGACGAACTTGTGCCCCTGCGCCTGCAGCTCCAGCTTCAGATCGAGATAGTTCTCGATGATCCCGTTGTGGACGACGACGATCTTGCCGGTGCAGTCGCGGTGCGGATGGGCGTTCTCCTCCGTGGGACGCCCGTGCGTCGCCCAGCGCGTGTGGCCGACGCCGTAATCGCCGCTGATCGGCGCCGAGCCGATCACCGTCTCGAGATTCGAGAGCTTGCCGGCGCTGCGGCGGAGATCGACGCACCCGTCGCGCACCACCGCGACGCCCGCCGAATCGTAGCCGCGATACTCGAGGCGCCGCAGCCCGTCGATGAGCACGGGCACGACGTCCTTGGGTCCGATGTATCCGATGATCCCGCACATATCTTGAACCTCGGGGGACTGGGGGTTGGGGATTAGGGATTGGGATCCGCCAATCCCCAATCCCTAATCCCCGCTTCTCTTCCGCCGCTCGGCGACCCAGTTCTCGAACGTCCGCTGCTTGCCGGCGCTGACGGCGAGCGCGCCGGGCGGAACGCTCTCGCGGATCGTCGCCCCGCTGCCGACGTACGCGCCCTTGCCGA
>Ga0075434_100001052_pt1 | contig 22507 bp, 22 predicted proteins | sample RhiMethybrSRZTD3_FD_75298 | JGI IMG/M metagenome (GOLD analysis project Ga0075434, IMG submission 75298) | Populus rhizosphere microbial communities from Tennessee, USA - Rhizosphere MetaG P. TD hybrid SRZTD3 | ecosystem: Host-associated > Plants > Roots > Rhizosphere > Soil | place: USA... | reverse complement strand
CCAGGTCGTCGTTGCCGACGGTGGAAGCGACGGCGCGGGCTCCACCGTGCCGAACTACGTGTTCGCCACGCAGGGCTTATTCGTGCCCTAGAGGAAGTCCAATGCCGAGGCGGGCAGTCACTGGAGCCCGGCGTTTCGAATCGATTCGGTGACCGTTTGGGCCACTAGTGGGCCACGCCGTCCGCGGCACTGTTCCGACCGAACCCGAGCAATCCCCGCACCCCAAGCGGGACACGCGAAGCGCGCCCGACAGGATTCGAACCTGTGACCTTCGGTTTCGTAGACCGACGCTCTATCCAACTGAGCTACGGGCGCGTGCGGGCCATTCTAGAGAGAGGGCGCCCTGACCTGAGGCGCGTCACGGCACGAAGATCCCCTGATGAAGCCTCGAACGCAATCTTGCCGTTCGCGGCCAGGAACCGCTGCATGGGCGGGCACGGCCAGGGCCAGTGTGGCCAGTAGAGGGACCCAAGCGGTGCTCCGAAGGGTCCTCAGGATTCCCCGTCTCTAGGACGGGAGTGAGGCTACTGAGTGAGAACCGGCCCGGCAAATCGCGCCGTTCTCAAGCTTCCCACCTGAACGTCCGATTTTCTAAGGATGCGAAAGCGGTCGCACTGGATCGCGACGCTTGCGGTCGCCCTCGTGGTGTCGCTCTTGATGGCCTCCTGTGGGGGAGCGTCGAATTCGGCGCGCTCCGGCGGCTCCATGGTGGGAGTGAAGGAGCGCGACTTCAAGATCTCGATGCCGCGCCATCTCACTGCCGGAACGCACGTCTTCTCGGTTCACAACGAGGGTCCGGACGATCACGAGCTGATCGCGATCCGGACTGGGAACGGCCGGCTGCCCCTGCGCCGTGACGCGATCACCTTGAACGAGGAGACGCTCAAGCCGAAGATCGTCGGGGCGCTCGAGCCCGGCGCGCCCGGCGCGTCCCGCAAGGTCACCTTTCGTTTGAAGCCGGGCCGCTACGTATTCGTGTGCAACATGGCCGGCCACTTTCTCGGGGGAATGCACATGACGGTTCAGGTCGGCTAGCCGATGTTCCGCCGTCGCGGCTTCACTCCGTTTGCGTCGCGAGGACGGCGCCAGATCGCGGCGATCCTGGTGACCTTTGGGCTCTTCTCAGCGGTGAGCGTCGCGGTGTCGATCCGGGCGACCTCGAAGTCCCAGCACAAGGCGACCGTCGTCGAGGTGGCATCGCGACAGCGCACCCTCGCGGAGCGCTATGTCAACCGGGTGCTGCTCCAGCTTCAGGGAAAGCAGGCCGACGCTCGCTACACGGGTTCGCTTCTCACGGAGAGCGCCCGCGTCCTGCTCGACGGCGGCGAAGCGCCCGCGGTCAACGGCGACGACGACGAAACGAAGCTCTCCCCGACAAGCGGGAGCGTGGTCCGCGCCCAACTCGAGCAGGAACAGCGGCTCGTGACCGACCTAACCGCCACGGGCGATGCGCTCCTCGCGCATGATCGTGCCTCGCACGTTCCACAGACCGCCCACGAGCACATCACGGCGTCGGATCCGGTTGAACGCCTTCGCATCCTCGCTGCACTGACCTCCAACGTGTCACTGAACACTGCGCGGACGATCGCCGTGTCCGCCGACCGCGGCATCACGGATCTGATCCGAACCCAGGTCATCCTTGGCGCGGCCGGCCTGATCACGTCTCTGTTCCTGGGGTGGGCCCTGATTGCCGCCACACGCCGCCAGACCGCCCACTTCCGGAGCCTCATCACCTCCTCGACCGATCTCGTGTTCGTGTTCGCCGAGGGCAACTGCCGCTACGTCAGTGGCTCCGTCAGCAAGATGCTCGGCCGCCCCGAGGAAGAGCTCCTCGGCCAGGGCTTTCTGCGTTTCGTGTATCCGAGCGACCAGACGCTCCTCCTCAGCGCTTCCGCGCACGCCGAGCCGCACGAGGTAATGCTCCGGATGAAGAACCGATTCGGCGAGTGGCGCTGGCTCGAGGCGCATGTCACCGACCTGCGAGACGATCGGCTCATCCGTGGAGTGGTCCTCAACTCCAGAGACGTGACCGAGCGAGTTCGCCTCGAGGAAGAGCTCACACACCAGGCCTTCCACGATCGGCTCACCGACCTGGCGAACCGCGCGCTCTTCCGTGACCGACTCGACCAGGCGCTCGCGCGCTCGGAGCGGTCTCGCGAAGCGCTCTCGGTGCTGCTCATCGACCTCGACGGCTTCAAGCAGGTGAACGACAGCCTCGGCCACGATGCGGGCGATGACCTCTTGAAACAGGTCGCGAACCGCCTGAGTACGGCGATCCGTCCAAGCGATACGCTCGCGCGGTTGGGCGGGGACGAGTTCGCGATGCTGCTCGAGGGCGCGAACGAGCAGGGCGCCATTCTCACCGCCGAGCGGTTGCTGCAGCGCGTGTCCGAGCCGCTGTCGGTCGCCGAACGCGAGTTCACGCTCGGCGCGAGCGTCGGCATCGTCCTGCATCCCGGCGGGCCGGGGAGCAGCGAGGAGTTGATCAGGCATGCGGACGTCGCGATGTACGCGGCCAAGGAGGGCGGAAGAGGCCGCTACGAGGTCTTCCGCTACGACATGGCGCGCGAATTCGGTGAGGTCCTCGGGCTCGAGCACGAACTACGGCTCGGATTGGAACGCGGCGAGTTCAGCGTGCACTACCAGGCCGAGGTCTCACTCGAGGGAACCGACATCGTGGGCGCGGAGGCGCTCCTGCGATGGGCGTCGCCGAAGCGAGGCAATGTTCCGCCCGACCGCTTCATCCCGATCGCCGAGACGACCGGGCTGATCCTGGCGCTGGGCGAGTTCGTGCTGACCGAGGCGTGCCGCCAGACGGAGGAGTGGCGCAAGGACGGAATGCTTCCGGAGGACTTCGTGATCTGGGTGAACGTGTCCGGCAAGCAGCTCTCCGCCGGAGACTTGGACCGCGTCGTCTGCCGGATCCTCGAGGCCACGGGCCTTCCTCCTCAGCATCTGGGCCTGGAGGTCACGGAGACCGCGATCGTGGTCGAGGGCCCACCGGGTGATCGCGTGCGAGCCGAACTCCGAACGCTGCACGAGGCCGGCATCCGGATCGCGATCGACGACTTCGGCACCGGTGTCTCCTCGCTTCGCCAGTTGCGCCAGTTCCCGGTGGACATGATCAAGGTCGACCGCTCCTTCGTGCAGGGCGTCGAGCATGACGCCAAGGACATCGCGATCGCCGGCAACCTGGTCAGCCTCGCGCACGCGCTCGGGCTTCTCGCGGTGGCGGAGGGGATCGAGTCACACGGCCAACTCGCCTCGATGCGCGGCCTCAACTGCGACCTGGCCCAGGGATTCCTGTTCGCGGAGCCGGTGCCGAGCCGGCAGATGCGCGATCTTCTGGCCGGCAAAGGGGTCACGGCCAAGCCCCCGGCCGATACTCAAGCGGCCTGAGGCACCCCTCAACCTGATCTAGACTTCGAGGCGGAGGGCCGGCGACGCCGGCGCAGTACAGGCGTGGAGCGGGGCTCCACAGGGGGAGCGGTTGAACCGCAGGTCGATGATCCGAGTAATTGGCGTCGCCACGGTGTCGCTCGTCCTTGCCGCGTTCGCCGCCGCTGCCCAGGGCAGCACCCTCGAGGAGATTTCGATCGGCGACGGCACCGGGAATGCCGCACAGTCGGTTTCGTTCGACGCCAGCTCCTCGGACGGCACGCGCGTGATCTTCGACACCGCCGAGTCGCTCACGCCCGACGACACCGATGCGGGATTCGCGGACGTCTATGAGCGCTCGAACGGAGTCACCACGCGCCTGTCGCAGGGACCGAACGGCGGTAACGGCCAGAGCAACGCCAGCTTCGACGGCGCCTCCGACGACGGCAAGCACGTCGTCTTCAGCACGGGCGAGCCCCTCGTCTCGGCCGATGCGGACGGCAAGTGCTACCAGGAGGCGGAGCTCTATCTCGCCTGCCAGGACATCTACGAGCGGTACAACGGCACCACGAGTCTCGTCTCGACGGGACCCAGCGGTGGCAACGGAAATTTCACGGCGCGGTACCGCGGCATGTCGAAGGACGGCCTGCACATCTTCTTCTCAACCGCTGAGCAGCTGGTGCCGGCCGACACCGACAACTCGATCGACGTCTACGAGCGCTTCAACGGCACCACCCGGCTGGTCTCGACGGGCCCGGCGGGCACGAATGCAAACGTCGACGCTTATTACAAGGGCTGCTCGGACGACGGCAGCCACGTCTTCTTCCAGACCAGCGAGCAGCTCACGAGCAACGACACCGACTCGGAGACGGACATATACGACCGCTCGAACGGGAACACCACGACGCTCGTGTCGACCGGCCCGGCGGGCGGAAACGGCGCGTTCAGCAATGCCTTCCGCGGCGCCTCCGACGATGGCTCCCACGTGTTCTTCGAGACCGAGGAGCGGCTCACGAGCAACGATACGGACTCCTCGCTCGACGTCTATGACCGTTCCGGCGGCACCACGTCGCTCGTGTCGACCGGCCCGACCGGCGGCAACGGCGCGATCGACGCGTACTTCTCGGGAGCCTCGGACAACGGCACGATCGCATGGTTCGAGACCAACGAGTCGCTGGTGCCCGGGGACGCCGACTCCAAGCAGGACGTCTACCAGCGCGCGGGCGGCACCACGACGCTGGTCTCGACCGGGCCCTCCGGCGGAAACGGGAACTTCGACGCCAGCTGGCAGGGTGCTTCGTCGGACGGCAGCCGCGTTTGGCTCGGGACCTTCGAGCAGCTGGCCCCCACCGACACCGACTCGACGTACGACATCTACGAGCGCTCGGGCGGCACGACGATGCAGCTGAGCCTCGGCCCGGCGGGCGGCAACGGCCCCTACGACACGCTGTTCGCCGGCGCCACGCCCGACGGGTCGTCGGTGTTCCTCGAGACCATGGAGCCGCTGGTGTCGGCGGACACCGATTCGTACCTGGACGTGTATCAGCGCTCGGGCGGGACCACGACGCTGATCTCCACCGGGCCAAACGGCACGCCGCGTACGTACTCGAACTTCCTGGCCGTCAACAACAACGGCTCGCGCATCTTCTTCGAGACGGGGGACCAGCTGCTGTCGCAGGACACCGACCTGCAGGACGACATCTACGCGAGCACCAATACTGTCGGCTACGCGCGCCCCCGGGGCGCGACGCCGATGCTGGTGCCGCTCGTGATCGCCTACCGGGACTGCACCTCCGCCAACCGCACGCACGGCGCGCCGCTCGCGTACCCGTCGTGTAGCCCGCCGATCCCGGAGTCGGACTGGCTGCGGGTGGGCACGCCCGACTCGAACGGCCTGCCGGTGAAGTCCATCGGCTCCGTGCTGCTACGGGCGGTCGTGGGCGATCCCTCGACCACGGCGAACGAAGCGGACGTGCGCCTCGACCTGTCCGTCACGGACGTGCGCAACAGGTCCGACCTGACCGACTATGCGGGCCAGCTCCAGGTGAGCCTCGGCACCCGCATAACGGACAAGCTCAACGGCTCCAACCCGATCGACACCGGCACGGTGCAGGACCTTCCCTTCAACTTCACCGGCACGTGCACCCCGACCTCGGACACCACCGTCGGCTCAACCTGCACGGCAAGCACGACGGCCAACGCGATCGTGCCCGGCGCGATCGTCGAGGGCGAGCGCGCGATCTGGCAGATCGGCTCGGTGACCGTGTACGACGGCGGTGCGGACGGCGACGTCAGCACCGGGCCGAACACCGTCTTCGAGCGGCAGGGCGTGTTCGTCCCCTGACCGGCGATTAGATTTGCGGGGCCTGGCAGTCTCCTGGAAAGAACCCGACGAATGAGGAGGATCGATGGCCGAGACTCAGACGAAGCTTCGGATCACCCAGGTGGGCACGGTGATGGTGCCCGTCAACGACCAGGACCGGACGGTCGCGTTCTTCATCGACAAGCTCGGATTCGAGAAGCGCACCGACGTCCCATACGGCGACGGCCAGCGCTGGGTCGAGGTGGGACCCCCGGGGGCAGCGACGACGGTGGCACTGGTGCCGGCCATGGAGGAACACCCCGCCGGGATCGAGGCCCGCATCGGGTTCAGCTCCGACGATGTCGACGCCGACTACGCAACCCTCCGGGACCGCGGCGTCGACGTCGACCCCGAGGTCATGCGCATGGGCGACCCGGTGCCGCCGATGTTCTGGTTCCGCGACCCGGACGGAAACCGGTACCTGCTCGTGCAATCGGGCTCGTAGCCCCCTGGGGCGGCGAGCTCAGGCCAGGCTGACGGCGTCGTCCTTGCGGACGGCGCCGGTCGCTTGGGCGACGGCGTAGACCCCGGCGCAGGGGTACAGCGCGCCCCCGACGTCGAGCCTGTTGTGCCGGGCGAGGGCCTTGAGGACCCTCGGGTCTCTCGGGAGGTCCTCCTGCGCAAGGCTGGGCATCACGCAACGAGGATCCGGCAGCGCCACGTTGAGCTGCACATCGTCGCCGATCGCGAGCGTGCGGCCGACCCACTCGTTCTCGACGAAGCCGCGCGCCGGCGTGTCGACGATCACGTTCATGCGGAAGCGGCGCAGGTCGAAGCGGCTCTGTGGCTCGAGCTCGCCCAGCTGGTCCAGGGTGGACGTCGTGAGAACGCTCAGCGGGAACAGGTCGAAGAACGAATCTTCGGGAACGGCCGAGGGCAGCCCGCGTTCGTTGAAGAAGGCGGCGCCCAGTTGCGCCTCGACGACCTCGTCGCGGTGCCCCTCCGGGTCGTAGTTCTCCTCATCGGGGTGATACTGGTCGATCGTGAATCCGTTCTCCGCCGCGCTCGCCAGCTCCACGTCGCGGCCGAAGAAGCGAGACAGGACGGCATCGACGTCGGCCGCGTCGCTCATCACCGAGTTGCCATCGGCGAGATCGATCCGCGCCGGTGGAAGTTCCTCACCCGGCATCGGGCCCTCCACGAAGGAGGCCCGGCATGCGAACAGGTTGGGCCACAGCTTTGGATGCTTCGCGCTCGCGACCTTGCGCGTTTCGGCGTCTCGGATCGCGTATGCGCGGTCGCCGAGGATCCCGCCCTCGTACAAGTCGGCCGTCTCGACCTCCTCGCCGAGCATCGACTTGACCGGGAACCGCCACAGGGCCCGGATCGTGCCAACGGACTCCTTCGCGCTCATCTCTCGGCCTCCCGTCTCGTCGATCGCGGTTAGCCTAGGCGCGCCGTGCATTCGGGTCAACCCAACTGGAGGTCACATGTCTGAGCAGATCGATCCTTCCCACATCATGCAGGTGGGCATGGGATTCTGGGCGTCGAAGACGCTCCTGTCGGCCGTCGAGCTCGAGCTGTTCACGAAGCTGGGGGGCGATTCAGCGACCGCCCCGCAGATCGCAGAGGAACTGGGCCTCCACGCGCGCGCGATCCCTGACTTCCCCGACACGCTGGTTGCGCTCGGGCTGCTCGATCGCGACGGCGAGGGTGACCATGCGGAATACCGCAACACGCGCGAGACCGCCGTCTTTCTCGACAAAACGAGCCCCGCCTACATCGGCGGCATCCTCGAGATGGCCAACGCGCGGCTCTATCCGTTCTGGGGCGATCTCACCGAGGCCCTCGAGACCGGGAAGCCCCAGAACGAGATCAAGCACACCGGCACGGCGATGTTCGAGGAGCTCTACAGCGATCCGGACAGGCTGGAGCAGTTCATGAACGCGATGTCCGGAATCTCCATGGGCCCGTTCCAGGCGCTGGCGGAGAAATTCGATTTCTCCAGGTACGAGACCCTCTGCGACGTGGGCGGCGCGACCGGCCAGTTGTCGATGATCGTCGCCGGCCGCCATCCAAACCTGCGCTGCACGAGCTTCGACCTGCCCGTGGTCGAACCGATCGCCAAGCGAATGATCGAATCCGCCGGAATGAGCGACCGCGTAACGACCGCGGGGGGTGATTTCTTCGCCGACCCCCTGCCCAAGGCCGACGTCATCACGATGGGGCTGATCCTCCACGACTGGAACCTCGAGCGGAAGATGCACTTGATCAAGGCCGCCTACGACGCAGTCCCCGACGGCGGGGCGTTCATCGTGATCGAGAACCTGATCGACGATGCCCGCCGCGAGAACGCCTTCGGCCTGATGATGTCGCTCAACATGCTGATCGAGTTCGGCGACGCGTTCGACTACACCGGCAGCGACTTCGCCGGGTGGTGCAAGGAAGCGGGCTTCAAGGACGTCGAGATCACACCGCTCGCCGGCCCGGCCAGCGCCGGGATCGCGTACAAGTAAGCGGAGAGGGTGGGATTCGAACCCACGTGGGAGGTATGAGCCCCCCAAACCGCTTAGCAGGCGGCTGCCTTCAGCCTCTCGGCCACCTCTCCAAGCAGCCACCCGGACCGGGGCCGGGCGGCGAGCCATCATTCTAGGCGGCGCCGCCGGGTTCCCTCGCTACGCGAAGTGGACGCCGGCCTCGGCGGGGTCCTCGACGCTCTCGTCACACGTCGGGCAGTACCACCGCGCCTCGAGCGGGCTCCCGCAGGCCTCGTGACGGACGGGCTCGGCCTCGCCGTGGCGTGCGCCCCAGCCGGCGAGCAGCTGCAGCGCGCCGGCCAGTTCGGCGCCGGCCGCGGTGAGCTCGTACACGTAGCGGGGCGGCCGCTCCGAGTATGGCTGGGCGACGGCAAGCCCCTCGCGCTCGAGCCGGCGCAGGCGCTCGGTCAGGATGTTGGGCGCGATCCCCGCGATCGCCTCCTGCAGGTCGTTGAAGCGCGCGGGCCCCTCCAGCAGCGCCTCGACCACCATCAGAGTCCACCGGTCGCCCACCGCGGCGAGCGCCTCGGCGAGGGGAGTGGCGTCCTCGGCTGGCGTCTTTTTCATGGTTGGTAGTGTAGTCACTTGCAAGTCGCAAGTTACGTCGAATTTGGAAGGAAGTACCCCTTTGAGCACCATCACAGACCTTCAGGATGCAATCGGCACGGTTGCCGCCGCCGTGGGGCCCGCCACCGTTGGCTTCGGCCGGGGCTGGGGGCGTGGCAGCGGCGTGGTCGTGGGGCAGGACAGAGTCGTGACAAATGCGCACAACCTGCGCTCCGACGACGTCACCGTCGCCTTCGACGACGGCCGCCGGGAGCGCGGCCGCGTGGCCGGTGTGGACGCCGATCTCGACCTCGCCGTGGTCGAGGTCCCGACCGGCGATACGCAGGCCGTCAGCTGGGACCCCGACCGCACCGCGCCGCCCCTCGGCAGCGCCGTGATCGCACTCGCGAACCCCGGCGGGCGGGGGCTGCGTGCCACTCCGGGATTCGTGTCGGCCGCCAACCGCAGCTTCCGCGGCCCGCGCGGCCGCCGGATCACGAGCGCGATCGAGCACACCGCTCCTCTCCCTCGTGGCTCGGGCGGCGGTCCGCTCGTCGACCTCGACGGCAAGCTGCTCGGACTGAACGCGATCCGCCTCGACGGCGGGCTGATCCTCGCCGTGCCCGCCAACGCCGCCTTTGCCGATGCGGTGGAGCGCCTCGCGCGCGGCGAAGCGCCGCGCCGCGCCCGCCTCGGCGTCGCGATCGCGCCGGCACACGTGGCGCGCAGGCTGCGGCGTGCCGTTGGCCTGCCCGACGCCGCGGGCGTGCTGGTTCGCTCCGTGTCCGAGTCGAGCCCCGCGGCCCGCGCCGGCATCGAGCGAGGTGATCTGATCGTACGTGCCGGCGAGGAGCAGATCGACGGCGTCGACGCCCTCTACCGGGCGCTCGATTCCGTCGCCCCGGACTCGGCGCTCGAGCTCGGCGTCGTACGCGGTGCCGAAGAGCGCAACGTCAGCGTCACGTTCGACCTCGACGCAGAGGAGGTGGCGTGATGGCCGTGCTGGAGAGCCCTGCCGCGGGCGGATCGCCGGAGCCGGAGGAGCTCGAGGCGCTCGACGCCTACTCGCGCACCGTCGCGGGTGTCGCCGAGCAGCTCGCGCCCTCGGTCGCCAACCTCCGAATCACCCGCATGACGCGCCGCGGGCGCGTCCCTGCCGGAGCGGGAAGCGGCGTCGTGCTGACACCCGACGGCTTCCTGCTCACCTCCGCCCACGTGGTCTCCGGGCGAGGGCGCCAGGGCCGCGCGGCCTTCGTCGACGGGCGCGAGTTCGAGTTCTCGATCGTCGGCAGCGATGCGCTCTCCGACCTCGCCGTGCTGCGGACCGAGGCGCGAGACCTTGCGCCCGCGACGCTCGGTGAGGCCGAGCGCCTGCGCGTCGGCCAGCTCGTGATCGCGATCGGCAACCCGCACGGATTCGCCGGGTCCGTGACGGCCGGCGTCGTATCCGCGCTCGGTCGGTCGCTGCCCGCGCGGGCGGGTCGCGACATGCGCATCATCGACAACGTGATCCAGACCGACGCCGCGCTCAACCCGGGCAACTCGGGCGGGGCGCTCGTGAACGGCCGCGGCGAGGTGATCGGCGTGAACACCGCGGTCGCAGGTGTCGGCCTCGGGCTCGCCGTGCCGATCAACGCTGTCACGCGGAAGATCATCGGCACGCTGATGACCGACGGACGCGTGCGCCGGGCCCATATCGGGATCGCGGGCGGCCCGCGGCCGCTCCCCCCTCGCGCGCGCGCCGAGGTCGGGATCGAGTCGGCGGTGGAGGTCGTCGAAGTGGTGCCGGAGAGCCCGGCCGACCGGGCGGGCATCCGCGCCGAGGATCTGATCGTGGAGCTCGACGGCGCGCCGGTGGACGACGTCAATGTCCTCCAGCGCCTGATGGTCCCGGAGCTGATCGGCCGGCGCGTGCCGGTCAAGGTGGTGCGGGGCGCGCGCGTCCTGGAGCTTGGGGTGGTGCCGGTGGAGCTCGGGCGGAGCTAGTGCGTCAGGGGGCGAAGATCCCCTGAACCGCATACAGGAGGTTGTCATCCTCGGTTGCGGCGCGTCCGTCGGGACCGCCGTCGAACACGTGGATGTGGTCGGCCTCCTCCCAGATCGTGCGCCGGCCCTCGAGGATCGTGCCGGGCACCAGCGTGTTCACGGTGGTGTGCAGCTCACAGGTGCTGCCGATCGCGGTGCTGGCGGTGGCCGAGCAGGGCACCGGCGCCTTCCATTCGAAGTCCTGCGTGGTCGCCGGGTCGTTCGTGCCGGAGCCGTTTGCAGTGTCGGTGATCCTGCTGGCAAGCACCAGCTCGAGCTGGCCGGTGTAGTCACCGAGCCCAGCCTGGAGACGCACGTCGGTGAGGCTCATGTCGACCCTCACGTCCGCCTCGTTGGCGGGGGTCGAGGGATTGCCGACCTTGGTCGTCATCGAGAACACACCGACCGAGTTCGCCTGCTTGCCGTTCGCGTCGGGCGACCCGTAGGTGAGCGTGCCCGAGATCAGCTCCGGGTCCCGGCAGGACTTGTAGGCGAGCGGCCCGCCGTGGACTGTGTCCGCGGTGCGGCCTCCGTTGGTCTCGCACCGCTCGAACACCGGTACCAGCGAGGTGCGGTAGGGGGATGCGCCCTTCGGCCGCGGGTAGCCGGCGGCGTGCGCGCTCGGCGAGGCGGCAAGCACCATCGCGATCGCGGCGATCGCGGTCACGGCGGCAGCCGAGAGCTTCCTGCTCACAGTCGAATCCACGTCGCCTTCCTTGGCGGGGGGCTTAACTCGGGGCCAAGGCGAGGCCCGGCCGCATGGATTCCAAGCTAGCGGCGCGCCGGCGCGGTCGCAACTTTGCTTGGCTCGACCACGGCGTGTGAGCCGTCGTCGAACACAATCAGACCCCCGTGAGGAAGCCAGTTGCGCGCGCCGCCGGGGCCACTCAGCAGCGCTGCCTTCGCGAGCGCCTCGGCCTCCACCGCAGTGGGCGCCAGGGCCGTCGCCTGCACGATGCCCGTGAACGCAGGCTGTCCGGTGCCCGGGTCGAGCAGGTGATGGACAGGGCGGCCGCTCGCGGAGAGCCAGGCGCGGCGCCCGATGCCGCTCGTGGCAATTCCGCCGGAGACCACCTGGAACTCGTGCAGGCATCCGCCGCCGGGATCGTCGACGCATACGGTGCGGGGCCGGGCGCCCCGGCCGCCCACCCGGAGGTCGCCCCCGCAGTCGACCGCGAACGCGTCGAAGAGCGCGAGCCGCTTGGCGACGAGGTCGGCGAACAGGCCCTTCGCGATGCCGCCGCTGTCGAGCTGCACTCCGCGCGGGCGCGTGACCGTTCCGAGCCGCCGGTCCGCCGAGATCTCGCGCCAGCGACTGTGGGGGTTGGGCCGCGCCGGCCGCCGCGGCGGCGCCGCTTCCAGCCCGGCGTAAGGCGCCATCGAACGAGGCCGGTCGCCTGCATAGCCGGCCGCTTCGATCTCGGCCACGAGGGTCGGGTCCACGAGTCCGTCCGTTCGTCGCGCCGCGTCCACGGCGGCGGCCACGAACCGGCACATCAGGTCGCTGACCCGAACGGTTCCGGCGGGGTCCGCATTCAGTTGCGACAGCTCGCTGGCGGATTCGAAGCGCGTGAACCGGCGGTGCCAGCCCTCGAGCTCGCGCCTGATCTCGGCAAGCTCTCCGTCGACGTCGCCTTCGCCGGCAAGCCAGACGGCCGCGGTGCCGCCGAAGCACCGAAACGCGACGCTGGCTTCGAGCCCCGTCTCGATCACGACTGCTGCGTCGTGACGGGGGCGAGCGGCTGTGACGAGGTGGAAGACGAGGTGCTCGAGGAGTCGGTCGATCCGGAGTACGTTTGAGCGGCGTCTGTCTGGACCGAGCTGCGCTTGTGGGATGCCGATGAGGTCTTGGCCGTGCTCTGGCTCTTGTGGGCGAGCGCCGGATCGTGTCCAGAGGCAAGCTGCACGCCGATCGCGGCCCAGGCGGTGGCGAATGCCGCCACCGACGCGGCGATCACCCGGTTGCGGATCCTCCGGGTCCGTCCGCGGCGCCGCGCCACCAGCCGGCGCGCGTCGATGCGGGCCCGTTCACGCCGTTCGGCGTCGAGGCCGGGCGGGGGAGTGCTCTCGAGGGGGTTCACGTGGTCTCCTTGCATGGGGATCGGGGGGAGCTTCGTCGTCTCCGATTGGAAAGCGCTAAGAGCTGCATAAGAGGTGTGTAGGAGCGGATCGTGGAAGCCCGGCCAAACCGGGCCTCCACGCGTCCATAGATGGGCCGCTTACGGGTGCGAGCCCGGCGGCGGGCCGCCGCCGAAGCCGTTCTCGACCGCGGTCACCTCGAACTGCTTGTTCACTTTCACGGTCACCTCGGTGCCGTCGGACTTCTGCAGGTGCGCCTCGTAGGGCGAGCCTTGCGAATCGGTCTCGACGCGGATCACGGTGGCGCCGGAAACCTTGTTGAGCGCGGCCTGCTTGACCTTGTCGGCGGTGCCGTCCGTGAGGAGCGTCTCGCCGGGACCGTGGGAGAGCTTGGCCGGGTCGGGGGGCCGCGCGGCGCTGCCGCTGCCCTGGGTGCCGGTGGCGCCGGTCGCGCCGCTGTTCGAGGCGGCGCCCGCGATCGCGGAAGCGCCGACCGCGATCGCGCCCAGCACCGCCAGCGCGATCACGCCCGTTCGAACCTTGCTGAACATCGCCATCTCCTTTCGAGGGGGATTGGGATTGCGACGACGATGGTCACGTCCGTCCGTTTGAGCGCCTTAAGGGCCAGGTAAGCGTTGCGTAGGAAGCCACCGCCTGCCACCTCCGGCGTCCTACGTTTCACTTATCCCCGGCGGCGATACTTATCGTCATGCGGGTGCTCGTGATCGACGACGACCGTGCGGTGCGCGATGCGCTGCGGCGGGCGTTCACGCTGGACGGATACGAGGTGCACGCGGCCGACGGCGGTCTCGATGGGCTGCAGCGCCTGGACGAGACGAGGCCGGACGTGATCGTGCTCGACGTGATGATGCCGGACGTGGACGGCATCGAGGTGTGCCGGCGCGTGCGCGCCGAGGGCGACCGCACGCCGATCCTGATGCTGACCGCTCGCGACGCCGTCTCCGACCGGATCGACGGCCTCGATGCCGGCGCCGACGACTACCTCGTGAAGCCGTTCGACGTCGGCGAGCTGAACGCGCGCGTGCGGGCGCTGCTCCGGCGCACCAACGCCGAGGTCGCCGGCGAGCGGTTGAGCTTCGGCCACCTCGAGCTGGACGCAGATCGCCATGGCGTGCGGCTCGGCGATCAGGTCGTCGACCTCACACGCACCGAGTACCAGCTGCTGGAGCTGCTGATGCTGAACCCGCGCCGCGTGCTTCCCCACAGCCTCATATACGAGCGCGTCTGGGGATACGACTTCGGCCCATCCTCGAACGCCCTGCGCGTGTACATCGGCTACCTGCGCCGCAAGCTCGCCGATCTCGGCGCCCCGGACCTGATTCAGAACGTGCGCGGCGTCGGGTACGCCCTGCGCGACGCGGATTCGTGACGCTTCGAAGCCGCATGGGCGCTGCCGCCGGCCTGGCGGTGACCGGTGTCGTGGTGGCGGTCGCGATCACCGTCTACGTGGCCGACCGGTCGGAGCTTCGAGGCCAGATCGACCGCTCCCTGAAAGACGTCGCGCAGCCCTACGAGACGGTCCAGCACCGCCCGCCCGGAGGGCGCCCTGACGAGCAGGATGCGGGCAACCGCGGCCCCTACCACCGGCCCGAAAGCGCTCCACCCGCGCCCTTCGGCGGCGCATCGGGATACGTGCAGCTGATCCGGCCCAACGGCGTCGTCCTGCGCCCGCCGGGCGAGACGCGCGCGCTGCCGGTGGACGACCGCACGCTGAAGGTGGCCCGCACCGGCGAGGGGCGCTACTTCTCGGACGCGAACGTCGGTGGCGTCCACCTGCGCGTCCTCACGACGACCGATGCGGACGGCGGAGCGGTCCAGGTGGCCCGGCCGCTCACCGAGGTCGACCATGCGCTCAACCGCCTGCGGTTCGTGCTGGCTCTGGTCGGGATCTCGGGCATCGCGCTGGCCGCCTTGCTGAGCGCGCTCGTCGCGCGCGCGGCGCTCGCCCCGATCGCGCGGTTCACGCGCCGCACCGAGGCGCTGACCGCCGACCCCGATCCGTCGCACCGGCTCGAGGCAAGCGGACGGGACGAGCTGGCGCGGCTCGCGCAGAGCTTCAACGCCACCCTCGACGCACTGGAGCGCTCCGTGCAGGCGCAGCGAAGCCTCGTCGCCGACGCCTCGCACGAGCTGCGCACCCCGATCGCGAGCCTGCGCGCGAACATCCAGATGCTGGGCGACGCGGAGCGGCTGCCGCCCGCCGAACGTGAGCATCTGCGCGCCGACATCGTCGAAGAGCTCGACGCGCTCACGGCCCTCGTGAGCGACGTGGTGGAGCTCGCCCGCGGCGGCGAGCTGCGCGCCACCGCGGACGACGTGGCGCTCGACAGGATCGTCGCCAATGCGATCGAGAAGGCGGGTCGCCGCGCACGCGACCTGCGCTTCGACGTCCGGCTCGAGCCGACCCTCGTATGCGGCTCGCCGGAGCAGATCGACCGGGCGGTGGTCAACCTGCTGGACAACGCGGTCAAGTGGAGCCCGCCCGGCGGCGCGGTCGAGGTCAGGCTCGATCGGGGCGTGCTGTCCGTGCACGACTCGGGGCCCGGCTTCGATCCGAGGGACCTGCCGCACGTGTTCGACCGCTTCTACCGCGCCGAGAAGGCGCGCGGCCTGCCGGGCTCGGGACTCGGCCTCGCGATCGTCCGCCAGACGGCCGAGGCGCACGGCGGATATGCGCAGGCGGCGAACGACCCCCGCGGCGGGGCCCGGCTGGAGGTGTTCTTCGGGAGCACCGTCCCGCCCGGGAACGGCGGCGTCGATGGAGGCCGTCCGCCGACCGAGACCCCGTACTTACAGAGCTCTTAGGCGCTTCTTAGCGATTCCCGAGGAATGCCTTCGAGACTGGCGACGGTGATCGCCACCGACCCCGCTCCTCACCTGTTCTGGATCACGAGCCGCGCCGCGGGCGTGACCGCGCTCGTGGCCGCGAGCCTGTCGGTGTGCCTCGGGCTCCTGATGGCGACGCGTCTGCTCAAGCGCTTCGGCAGCGGCGACCTCCGCGTGACACATGAGACGCTCTCGCTCGCGACGATCGTCGCGATCGCGGTGCACGGTGTGTCGCTGATCGGCGACCGCTACATGCATCCGACGCTGATCGACGTGAGCGTGCCCTTCGCCGGCTCCTACAAGCCCGGCTGGACCGCGATCGGGATCATCAGTGGATGGGCGCTGGCGCTGCTCGGTCTCTCCTATTACGCCCGCCTCCGCATCGGCCCGGACCGGTGGCGGCGGCTGCACCGCTTCACCGCGCTGGCCTGGGTACTCGGGCTCGTGCACTCGCTCGGCGAGGGAACCGACGCGGGCGAGACGTGGTTCCTGGTTCTGACCGGGATCGTCGTGATCCCGGCGATCACGCTCCTGCTCTGGCGCCTCGCCTCGGGTCGTGGCAACACCTTTCGGCGGCTGATCGGCTCGTACGCGACACGGAGCGCCCGGGCGCAGTAGAAAGTCGGGGTCATGGCAAAGGATAGATACGCATTGGTCGAGCTGGCGGCCCGGGACCCGGACGACTGGCCGCAGCTGTCCCCCGAGGAGGGTCAAAAGCTCGAGCGCCAGCTGACCGAGGCCGAGAGCGACGACCTGGTGGACGCCGTCGACCTGGACGGTGAGCATTTCTTCGTCCACGCCCGCGAGGTGAAGCGCGTTACCTACTGGTGACGCCGCGAAACACTCCCGATTAGTTTCATTCGCGTCAGCGGTCTCAGTGGCTGACACCCAAGACCTCAGGAGGATGCCATGACCAGCACCAAGACTCGGGTCAACAAGATCAACACGGTCGTCATCCCGGTTTCCGATCAGGACCGTGAGATCGACTTCTACGTCGAGAAGCTCGGCTTCGAGAAGCGCGCCGATGTGCCCTTCGGCAACGGATACCGGTGGGTCGAGGTTGCGCCAGGCGACGCGGAGACCACAATCGCCCTCGCCCCGCCCCCGGAGGGCAGGCCAACCGGGAACCGCGAGACCGGCATCGGCCTGCAGACCTCCGACATCGATGCCTTCCACGCCGAGCTGAAGGCCAGTGGCGTGGACGTCGACGACGAGGTCAGCCGCATGGGAGACCCGGTGCCGCCGCTGTTCTGGCTGCGCGATCCCGAGGGCAACACGCTCATGGTCGTCGGCTGAGTCATCCCCCGCGTGTGCGGCTCGGACGAGGAGTAACGACACCTTCGTCCATATTGGGCCGGGCGTGCCGCAGTACAGTGCCCGCCCGTGAAGAGCCTTTGGAGCCCGAGGGTCGCGAGCGTGCTCGGCGGTGCGTCGTTCGCCTATCTGGCCGTCGAGACGTCGAGCGGCCCGCACGTCACACCACTGCTATTCGGAGTCACCCCCGACCGCCTCTTGTTCGGGATCGGGCGCGGAACGCTCAAGGCGCGCGTCCTGGCGAAGCAGCCCGCGGTCGGTGTGGTCGTGCCCGGGGAGAAGTCGTCGGTTGCGATCCGCGGTGAGGCGACGTTGCTCGACCGGCTGACAGCGCCGCCCGCCGAGCTCGCACGAACGCCGATCGGGTTGCTCGCGTTCGTCGCAGGCAACGCGCTCGAGATGGCGGCGTTCGCTCGCGATGTCGCGCGCGGGGGTGCGCAGCCTCAGCAGCTTGCGCCGCTGAGCGTTCGCATCGATACCCTCGATCTCCTGACAGGCTGGCCGGCGCAGGCCGTGCTCGGCTGGATGGCGCCCGGGGGACCGATCGCCTTGCCGGCGAGATGGGACCCGCGAACCGAGCGGGCGCGTGTTCCCGCTGGTCCTTTCAAGAAGGCGGGCGGGTCTCGCACCGCGGCCGCATGTGTCTGCATCGACGAGAGCGAGGGACTCGGGCCGCTCGCCAAACGCGGCAGACTGCTCCGGGGACAGGGCCGCGCGAGGCTGCGGGGCGACCTTGTCTCGGTCGCGCTGGAGCCCGAGCGCATCACGCGCTGGAAGGGCTTTCGGACGCAGACCGCGCCTGCGACGAGCCGCTGAAGAAGGACGCGTTTCGGCTTCTGAGCGGAGGGGGAGGGATTCGAACCCCCGGGACGCCTCACGGCGCCCAACGGTTTTCAAGACCGCCGCATTCGTCCGCTCTGCCACCCCTCCGGGCTTTCCAACCGCGGATTATGGCTAAGGCCTAAAGCTGAAAAAACGTGACCGGGCGCGATCGGCACTGTTCTTCCGACCGGAACTGCCGATAGACAAAGCAACGACTTCGTACCGCGGAAGGAGCGGGGCCGTCACGGATATGCGTCTTCTTGGCCCCCCTCGCGTTCGTATTCAGCTTGATCGAGCCAGCACACATTCACGCTCAGGACTGGCAGCTGCCGGGTGAGGCCCAGCAGGGTCTGCGCCGGTACGTGCAGACGATCCGCGAGCGCTGGAAGCTGATCGCCCTGAGCGTGCTGGTGACGACGGGGGTGGCGACCGCGTACGTGGTCACCGCCCAGAAGACCTACAAGGCCGAGGCCGACCTGATCGTGACGCCGATCGCCGGCCAGGACACCACGCTCAACTCGATTCCCGGCCTGATCCGCGAATCCAGCGATCCCACGCGCAATGTGCAGACCGCCGCCCGCCTGGTGACCACGATCGACGTCGCCCGGCGCGCCAAGGCCAAGCTGAACACGAACCGCACCCCCCGCTCGCTGCTGGGCGACGTCCAGGCCAGCCCGGTCGCACAGAGCGACATCGTGGCGATCACCGCCACCGGCTCCAGCCCGTCATCCGCGCAGAACCTCGCCAACGTCTTCGCGGACTCGGTCATCGCGGACCGCACGCAGAAGTTCCACGACCAGGTGGACGTCCGCATCAATGCCCTGAAGCCGCAGGTCGCCGCACTCCACGAGCCCGCCGGCTCGCCGCCGAGTGAGCTGCGCACCCAGCTCAGCGAGCTCGAGACCGTGCGCGCCGGCAACGACCCGACGATGCGCGTCGACACGCGCGCCGACAAGCCCACCAGCCCATCCTGGCCGAAGAAGAAGCTCAGCATCATCGCCGGCATCGTCGCCGGGCTCGCGCTCGGCATCGGCGGCGCGTTTGCAGCCTCGGTCTTCGACCCGCGGCTGCGGCGCGAGGAGCAGCTGCGCGCCCTCTACCGGCTTCCGATCCTCGCGCGCATCCCGGTCGAGAGCCGGGCGCGCAGCGAAAACGCGATCGCCCCGCACCAGCTCTCGCCGGCCGGCGTGGAGGCGTACCGGACACTGCGTGCGACACTCACCGCGCCGCGCGGCAGAGACGACCGGCCGCGCGCCGTGCTGATCACCGGCGCCTCGCCCTCGGAGGGCAAAACGACGACCGCGCTGAACCTCGCGGCCTCGCTGGCGCTGTCGGGCAAGCGGGTGATCCTGATCGAGTCCGACCTGCGCCGCCCCAAGGTAGGCAAGGCGCTCGGCATCAGCGCCTCTCGCGGCATCGCGAGTGTGCTGATCGACGGGCTGCCCCTACACGAAGCGCTCATGACCAGTGACGCCTATGGCGAGAACCTCAAGCTCCTGCTCGTCGATCGCGCCGGCGAGTGGATGGCGGACCAATTCTCGCTGCCGGCCGCGCGCGGGCTCGTGGACGAGGCCAAGGAGAGCGCGGACTACGTGATCATCGACTCGCCGCCGCTGGCGGAAGTGATCGACGCGCTCCCGCTCGTGCAGATGACAGACGACGTGGTGATCGTCTGCCGCCTCGGCCGCACGCACATCAACAGGCTTCAGCGGCTGGGCGAGATTCTCGCGCAGTACAACATCCGCCCGGCCGGGTTCGCGGTCGTGGGCGTCAGCCCAACGGCTGAGTACGGCTACTACACGGAACGCCCGGTGCGACTCAGCGAAGAGCCCCGGACGCCCGTCCTGACGCGCTAACGCGGGGAGTCCTGAGCATGGCGTCCGCACGCCTGCCACTGCCGCGCCTCACCGGCCCGCCCGGCACCTGGCACCACGGACGGCCCGCGTCCGCCTACGTGATCCCGGCGGGGCTCGCCGTCCTCGGCCTCGCCTTCGGCGTGCTGGCCGGTGACAGCCCGCGGCTGGCGATCGGCGCCGCTCTCGGCCTCGGGTTCGCCGCATTGGTGATCGCGAACATCACGGTGGGCCTCTGTCTCTTCGCGGTGGTCTCGTTCCTCGAGGTCCTGAGCAGCCTCGGAGGCTCGATCGGCGTCACCAAGGTGTTCGGCCTGCTGCTCGTGGTCTCGTGGTTCGCCGCCGCGTCCACTCGAGACGAGGCCGACGGGGCGAACTTCATCTCGGCGCACCCGTCGATGACGTACGTGCTCGCGATCTTCGTGGCCTGGTCCACCGTGAGCATGGTCTGGGCGGAGAGCTCCTCGGTGGTCATCAGCTCGAGCTTCAGGTACTTCCAGAACTTGCTGCTCTTCCTGATCGTCTTCACCGCCGTCCGCGAGCGCCGGCACGCGGTCTGGGTGACCGCCGCGTTCGTGGCGGGGGCGACGATCGCGGCGATCTTCGCGATCATCTACCGGCCCGATCCCGGCCAGTACGACGTCGCGCGGGCGACCGGCACGATCGGCGACCCGAACGAGCTCGCCGCGGTGCTGGTGGCCGGCGTGATCCTCTCGGGAGTCCTGTTCTTCCTCGTGAGACGCTCGCCGGCCCTGCGGCTTGCGATGCTCGGCGCGCTTGCCCTCTGCACGGTCGGCCTGCTGTCTACGTTCTCGCGTGGTGGCCTGATCGCGCTCGGCTGCGCGATCGTCGCGAGCGTGTTCGTGGGCGGCCGCTACCGGCCCGCAATCCTGTCCGTGATGACCGTCGTCGGCCTGCTCGGGTTCGGCTACTTCGCGGCGATCGCGCCGCAGGCGTCGCGGGACCGCATCACGAAGCTCGACGGCGGCACGGGCCGCACCGATATCTGGCGCGTGGGCAGCCGCATGGTGTCCGCGCATCCGGTCACCGGTGTGGGCAGCGGGAACTTCCAGCTCAGCTCGGTCCACTACCTGCTGAAGAACCCGGGCGCAGTCCGCTACGACTACTTCGTCGACCATCCCAAGGTCGCGCACAACACCTATCTGCACGTGCTCGCCGAGCTGGGGATCGTGGGGCTCGGCCTGTTCCTCGCGATCGTCGGCTTCGCGATCGGCTGCGCCTACAAGGCGGCGCGCACGTTCACCAATGCCGGGGACCGCGACATGGAGCTGCTCGCCCGCGGATTGATGCTGGCGATGATCGGGCTCCTTTCGGCGGACTTCTTCATATCGGGCCAGTACTCGAAACAGCTCTGGCTTCTGCTCGGCCTGGGGCCGGCGATGCTGGCGATCGCCAGGACGCGCGCGCGGCGCCTCGACCTGGGCAGCTTCTAACCCGCGGCTAAAGCCTTCGGGGCGATTTTCCGAAGCGATCTGTGGAACCTTCGTCGAGCCCTGCAAGGAGGACGCTTCCGCATGAAAGTCTTTTCGTTCGATCCGTCTGAGCACCGCGAGACGTTCCTCTCGCAGGGCTGGCTCCACGTCAAGAGCGGTGTCACGCCGGAGTTCGTCGAGGTGATGAAGGAGTTCGTCGCCCGCGAGCTGAGCGAGGAGAAGCTGCAGCAGTTCGCGCTGGCCGGCAAGAAGGGCCAGGGCCGGTTCGACTTTCCGCCCGAGGTCGACTTCCCGGGCGAGATGTACGACGTGATCGCCGAGGTCTGCGGCCTCGACCGCGCCACGATCGCGCTGTCGGAGCGGCACATCAACGCCTACGACAACGACGCCAAGCCGGACCCCGCGCCGCACAAGGATCGCGACGCCTCCAAGGTGTCCGTCGGGCTTTGCATCGAGCCCGCCGACTCGGAGGTCGTGATCTATCCGGGCGCGAGCCGCGAGCGGAACCCTTACGTGTCGGCGGCCACGTACTACGAGAGCCTGCCGGACGACCAGAAGCCCGAGAACACGCTTATCGAGGACCAGGCAGTCGCGATCCGCGACGAGCCCGGCGACGTGGTGATGTTCTACGGGTCGGAGATCTGGCACCTCCGGCGCCGCTCCGCCGGCTCGGTGAACCTGTACCTGAAGTTCAACGACTTCGACTACGACCCGCTCGGCGAGGACCCCACCACGATCGAGCGGCAAGAGCGCACGCGTCAGGTGCTGAGCAGCAACGGCGACCTGAGCCGCGCCGTCGTGAAGCCCTCGCGCCAACTGGAGCAGGTCACGCACCTCTTCAGCCGCAACGCGCTGCAGGTGCGCCAGGCGAAGATCTGGGGCCGCACCCCGGTGCCGCTCGGCGAAGAGGAGTTCCAGATCCTCCAGTCGCTGAACGGCGGCAAGGAGGTCGCGACGCTCGGCGACCACGCCGCCGAGCACGTGCGCCGGCTGGCAGAGCACGGCGTCGTCGACCTGCTGCCGCAGCCGTAGGGGCGACTTGGCGCACCGCGTAACGCTGATCCCCGGGGACGGCGTCGGCCCGGAGGTCACCGAGGCCGCCCGGCGGGCGCTCGACGCCACCGGCGTCGAGCTCGAGTGGGATCGCCAGGACGCCGGCTTCGAGACGTGGGAGCGGGAGGGCACGCCGCTCCCGGACCGCGTTCTGGAGTCGATTCGCGAGCGGCGCGTCGCTTTCAAGGGGCCGACGAAGACGCCGGTCGGCGGCTTCCGGCCGATCAACATGCCACTGCGTCTCGAGTTCGACCTCTATGCGGGCATCCGCCCGTGCAAGGCGTACCCGGGCGTGCC
>Ga0075434_100001051_pt1 | contig 22510 bp, 26 predicted proteins | sample RhiMethybrSRZTD3_FD_75298 | JGI IMG/M metagenome (GOLD analysis project Ga0075434, IMG submission 75298) | Populus rhizosphere microbial communities from Tennessee, USA - Rhizosphere MetaG P. TD hybrid SRZTD3 | ecosystem: Host-associated > Plants > Roots > Rhizosphere > Soil | place: USA... | reverse complement strand
GGCGGAGAGCACGATGCCGCGGCAGATGCGCGCGGCGAGGTTCTTCTGGAAGATGCCGCGGTAGACGACCTCGCAGGTGAAATGCGCCATGCCTTCCTCCTCGAACGAGCGGCGTTGCTTCGGTGCCTGACGTGGGCCTGGTCGGCTGGTCGGACCATACCTTGCCCCCGGCGAAGAGGCCTGTCAAGGGCAAACCCGGCGCGGCGGGGCCGGCTACCCGGAGCGGCGCCGCCCGTGGCGGCGGGTGTGGGCCGCCACCTTCATCCGGTTGCCGCAGACCGCCATCGAGCACCAGCGGCGCCGCCGCGTGCGCGAGGTATCGCGGAAGTAGAGGATGCAGCGCGGGTTCGCGCACTTGCGAACGAGCGCCCCCCGCCCCTGGGCGATCAGGTCGGCAGCGGATCGGGCGATCGGCGCCAGGGCCCGGAGGGGCTCGGTGAGGGTCGAGGCGAAGGCGAGCCGCCACCCCCGCCCCTGCCGGACGAGGCGGCTCGCGCCGGTGCCCCAGCCGAGCGCCTGGTTCACCACCGTCACCCAGCCGGCCTGGAGCGAATGCCGGGCGGCCAGCGCCTCGAGGATCGCGCGCACCGTCCCCCGGAGCTCGAGCGCCCGGTCGAACGCGGCCGCGCAGGCGTGGGCTTCGCGCTCGCCCAGGGCGCGGAGCGCGGCGCCCTCCTCGCGGGTCACCGCGTCCCGTAGCTCGAGGAAGTCGACCAGGTCCCGCCAGGACTCGAGGCGACCGGCCCCCGCCTCCTCCGGAGCCGAGGTGTTGGCGAGATCGATGGCCAGATCACCGCCGATCTTGATGAACGACCTTCGGATCACGGCCATAAACTGTCGTTATCACGCATATGATCTGAATCTCACCGGAGTCGAATCCACTAACCTCTTTCTATGATCAAAGAGGTTAGCACGAGAGGGGAGGGCGTGATGCGAGTTGCGGAGCTCTGGCGGTATCCGGTGAAGTCGATGGCGGGCGAGCGTCTGCAAGAGGTCGACGTGACCGAGGCCGGCCTCGCGGGTGACCGCGTCGTCCACGTGAGCGGACCCGGCGGACGGATCATCACCTCGCGCACCCATCCACGCCTGCTCGGGCTGCACGGGACCCTCGGGCCCGACGGCGAGCCCCGGGTCGACGGGCTCCCCTGGAGCGCGGCGGAGAGCGCGGAGGCGGTCCGGGCGGCGGCGGGCGCGGCGGCCCGGCTGGTCCGCTACGAAGGGCTGGAGCGGTTCGACGTGCTGCCGCTGCTCGTGGGCACCGACGGGGCGTTCGAGCAGCTCGGGGTGGACCATCGCCGACTGCGCCCGAACATCGTCATCGGCGGCGTCGAGGGCCTGGCCGAGCGGGGCTGGCCGGGCAGGCGCCTGCGGGTCGGCGAGGCGATCGTCTCGGTGGCGAAGCTCCGGGCCCGGTGTGTGATGACCACCTACGACCCGGACACCCAAGTCCAGGACCTGTCGGTGCTCCGGCGGATCGCCTCCGAGTTCGGCGGGCGGATGGCGCTGGACTGTGGGGTCGAGCGAGGCGGGCGGATCGCGGTGGGCGACCCGGTGGAGCTGCTGGAGGGCCGGGCGGAGGACTAGCCGCCCGCCGCGCGCACCATGCCGGCAAAGTACTCGTGCACGGTCGACTCGTCGGTCAGCTCCGGGTGGAAGGCGCCGACCATGACGCTTCCCTGCCGGGCCATGACGCATTCGCCGCGATGCTCGGCCAACGGGGTCACCGCGGCGCCCATGCGGCGGATGCGGGGCGCCCGGATGAACACCATCTTGAGGGGCCGCGGCCCCTGCCCGAGGTCGGCCGAGCCCACCGCCTCGAAGGACTCCTTCTGGCGCCCGTAGGCGTTCCGCTCCACCGTGATGTCGATCAGGCCGAGGGAGAACTGGGCCGGGCTCTGCACCTCGCGGGCAAGCAGGATCATGCCCGCGCAGGTGCCGAAGACGGGCTTCCCGGCCGCGCTGAACTTCTCCAGCGCCGGGACGAACTCCCAGGCGTCCATGAGCTTGAGAAGCGTCGTGCTCTCCCCCCCGGGCATGATCAGGCCGGAGACCTCGTCGAGCTGGCGGGGCATGCGCACTTCCACGGAGGCGACCCCGATGCGGTCGAGGGCCTTCCGGTGCATCTCGAAGTCTCCCTGCAGGGCGAGGACGCCGATCTTCACGCGAGCCTCACCTCTCCGCGCTCGATGGACCGGAGCCGGGCCCGCTCCCGCAGCCACCCGAGCACGGTCTCCGCGTTCCGATCCGGCGGGAAGACCGGATACCAGATCCGCTCGATGCGCCCCCGATCCACGAACCAGGCCATGCGCTTGACGAGCGTGGCCGGCCCGCCGCGATCGGTCGGATACTCGAACGTCGGCAGCCGCAGCGCGCGGGTCAGCGCGAGGTCGGAGTCGCTCAGGATCTCGAACGGCACGTGGTTGCGCTCCACGAAGCGGGCCTGGTACTCGCTGTCCTGCGTGCTGACGCCGTAGACCGCGACTCCGAGCGCGCCGAACTCCCGGTGCAGGTCGCGAAAGCCGCAGCTCTGGGTCGTGCAGCCGCGGGCGCCGGGGATCGCGTCCCAGTCGGGACCCGCCGGCACTCCGGGCTCGCCGGTGCGCGGATAGAAGAAGAGCACCGATGGCCGCGCCGCGATCTCCACCAGCTCCACCCACCCGCCGGACGTCGACCGCAGACGGACGGACGGCACCGGCGCCTCCGGAAGATGGTCGCAGGCCCCGTCGTCGACCGGCACCGGCAGGTCGGGCGGAAGCTGGTAGGGATCGTGGGTCATCTCGTCCTCGCCCGGCTACCAGCCCCGGGTCTGCAGCAGGTCCGACTCCTTCAGCTTGGAGGTCTCGATGCCGGGCATGGCATCGCCGAGCCCTTCCGAGACCTTGGCCAGGACGTCGGGATCCTTGTAGTGGGTGGTCGCCTGCACGATGGCCCTGGCCCGCACCGCCGGGTCGGACGACTTGAAGATGCCCGAGCCCACGAAGACCGCCTCGGCGCCGAGCTGCATCATGAGCGCGGCGTCGGCCGGGGTGGCGATGCCGCCCGCCGAGAAGTTCGGCACCGGCAGGTGCCCACTCTTGGCCACCCACCGCACCAGCTCGTAGGGCGCGCCCAGGTTCTTGGCCTCGGTCATCAGCTCCTCGTCGCCCAGCATGGTGAGGCGGCGGATGCCGGAGGTCACCGCGCGCATGTGGCGCACCGCCTCCACGATGTTGCCGGAGCCGGCCTCGCCCTTGGTGCGCATCATGGCCGCGCCCTCGCCGATGCGGCGGAGGCACTCGCCGAGGTCGCGCGAGCCGCAGACGAACGGCACCTTGAAGGCGAACTTGTCCACGTGGAAGTGCTCGTCGGCCGGGGTCAGGACCTCGGACTCGTCGATGAAGTCGACGCCGAGCGACTCCAAGATCTGCGCCTCCACGAAGTGGCCGATGCGGCACTTGGCCATCACCGGGATCGTCACCGACTTCTGGATCTCCTTGATCTTGGTGACCGGCGACATGCGGGCCACTCCGCCCTCTTTCCGGATATCGGAGGGCACCCGCTCGAGCGCCATCACCGCGACCGCGCCCGCGTCCTCCGCGATCTTGGCCTGCTCCGCGTTGGTCACGTCCATGATGACGCCGCCCTTCAGCATCTCGGCCAGTCCCACCTTCAGTCTCGGGGTTCCGCTCTCCATGTCCTCGTCTCCTTTTCGGGTTCGGATCGGATCACTGCGTGAGTCGTGCTTCGAGGTTGGCCCGCACCGCCGGCCACTCCGCCTCCAGGATGGAGAAGGCGGCGGTGTCGCGAATGGCCCCGTCGCTGGCGGGACGCGCCGCGCGGAGGACGCCGTCGAAGCGGGCCCCGAGCCGCAGGATCGCGTCGCGCGAGCGCTGGTTGCGCGCGTCGGTCATCAGGCTCACGCGGTGCACGCGCCAGACATCGAACGCGTGAGCCAGCATCAGGAGCTTAGCCTCCGTGTTGATCGGAGTCCGCTGGGCGGAGGCGGCCAGCCACGTCCAGCCGATCTCGGCCACGTCGGGCCGGTCGACCCCGCGCTGGTTGGGGTTGCCGGCGGGCCACGGCCAGAACTCGATGTTGAAGAGCCGCGTACAGCCGACCACCGCGCCCCGGGCCCGGTCGATCGTGGCGAAGGGCAGCGCGCGCCCCGCCGCCTGCTCGGCGAGCGCCCCCCCGATGCAGGCCGTGGTCTCGGCCGCGGTTCTTGGCACGGTGGTGAAGCCGTAGGTATCCCGCGAGCCCGACGCGGCCGCGAGCAGCCCCGCCGCGTGGCCCCGACCGAGGGGCTCCAGCCGGACCCAGCGGCCCTCCAGGGTGACCGGGCTCACCACCGACCCCACCCGCTCGGCGCCCACCGCGCTCACGCGATCGCTCCCTCGAGATCGGCGAGCAGCTCGTCCGGATCCTCGAGCCCCACCGACACGCGCACCAGCCCCGCCGCGATCCCCATCGCGGCCTTCTGATCGTCGGACACGCGCCGGTGCGAGGTGCGCGCCGGGTACGTCCAGGTGGTGGCCACGTCGCCGAAGCTCGGCGCGAACTCGAGCAGCCGCGCCCGCGCCATGAAGCGCTCCACCGCCGGCGCCCCGCCGCGCAGGTCGAAGGAGACCATGGCCCCGGAGAGCTTCGGCATCAGCCGCCGGGCGAGCGCGTGCTGGGGGTGCGATGGGAGCCCCGGATAATACACGCGCGAGACCGCGGGCATCCGCTCGAGCCCGCGGGCCAGCGCCAGCGCGGAGGCGCTCTGCCGCTCGAGGCGCACCGCGAGGGTGCGCGCGCCGCGCGTCGCGAGCCAGGCGTCGAACGGCCCCAGGTTGGTGCCCGCGCGGATCATCGCGTTGCGGATGCGCGCCATCGGCTCGCTCCGGCCCGCGACCAGGCCGCCGGTGACGTCGCCGTGGCCCGAGATGAACTTGGTCAGGCTGTGCATCACCATGCTCGCGCCGTGCGCGATCGGGCGCAGCACCGCGGGAGAGGCCATCGAGGCGTCCACGATGAGATCGATCTCCCGCCGGGCCAGCTCGGGCGCGAGCGCGGGCACGTCGACCAGCCGCAGGAGCGGGTTCGACACCGCCTCCACGAAGACGGCGCGGGTGGCGGGGCGCAGCGCGCCCAGGATCGCCCCGGGGTCGGTGGCGTCCACGAAGTCGGTCTCGATGCCGAGGCGGCGCCCCTCGTCGGCCAGGAACGCGGCGGTGGAGCCGTAGAGATCGCGCGCCGAGACCAGGTGATCGCCCGCCTGGAAGAGGCCGAGCAGCAGCGCGGTGGTGGCCCCCATGCCGGAGGCGCACGCCACCGCGGCCTCCGCGCCCTCGAGTGCGGCCACCAGGTCCTCCAGCATCGCGTGGTTGCCGGTGCCGTAGCGCCCGTACACGAAGCCCGGCTTCTTGCTCTCCCACACCGACTCCACCGTGTCCATGTCCTCGAACACGTACACGTTGGTCTGGTAGATGGGAGCGGTCAGAGGCCGGCTCGCGGACGGCACGTCGCGTCCTCCGCGGGCGGCCAGGGTCTCGAAGTTCACGCCGCGCCTCCTAGACGATCGGCACGCCCGGCAGCGCGGCCACCGCGGCCGGCTCCGGCTGGCGCTGGGCGTCGCGGATGACGTCGCCCAGGCGCCGGATGCCCTCGTCGATCTGGGCGAGCGGCAGCGCGGAGAAGGACAGGCGCAGCATCCGCTCGCCGCCCCCGTCCACGAAGAACGCGTTGCCCGCGGTGAAGACCACGCCGCGGGGCGCCGCCCGCTCGAGGAGCAGCGTCGCGTCCATGCCGGGCGGCAAGGTCAGCAGCAGGGAGAAGCCACCCTCGTGATCGGTCCACGTCACGCCGGGCGGCATGCGCTTGGTGAGCGCCTGCAGCAGGGCCGCGCGCCGCCGGCCGTACTCCCGCAGCACGCGCGCCTGGTGACGGTCGAGGAGGCGCTGGCGGCAGAAGTGGTAAACCGCGGCCTGGATGAGCGGGCTCGTGTGGATGTCGGCCAGCTCCTTGGCGACCTCCAGCCGCTCGATCAGCTCGGGCGCGGCCACGACCCAGCCGAGCCGGAGCCCGGGGAACAGGATCTTGGAGAAGGTGCCCACGTAGATCACGAGGCCCGAGACGTCGAGGGCCTTGAGCGGCGCGGGCGGGCGCGGCCCGAAGAAGAGGCTGCCGTCGAAGCCGTCCTCCATGATGGGCAGGCGGTGACGCGCCGCCACCTCGAGGAGCCGCTTGCGGGTCTCGTCGCGCATGGTGAGCCCGGTGGGGTTGTGGGCACTCGGCTGGCAGTAGAGGAGCTTGGGCGACTGCCGCTCGAGGAGCCGGTCCAGGTGCTCGGGATCGAGCCCGCCGCTCACCATCGGCACCGGCAGGAGCTGGGCGCCGAACGACCGGAAGACCTGCATCGCGCGCGGGTACGACGGCTCCTCGATGGCCACGAAGTCACCCGGATCGAGCAGCGTGCGGGCCACCAGGTCGAAGCCCTGCTGCGAGCCGTTGACGATCAGGATCTCTTCCGGTCGCGCCTCGAGCCCGAAGCGGAGGAGGTAGCCGGAGAGGAACTCCCGCAGCGGCGGGTAGCCGCGCGCCGGGTAGTACTGCAGCAGCTCGGGGCCTTCCTCCCGGATAACCCGGTTGAGCACGCGCCGGAAGGCGTCGGTCGGGAAGAGCCCGCTGTCCGGCATGCCCCCCGCGAACGAGATCGCGCCGGGGCCCGGACGCGGGACCTGGGTGTATCCGCGCCGCCGACGGCTATCGGCCGCGATCACCTGGGCGCCCTTCGAGAGGAAGCCGGTCCAGTCCAAGCGGGGGGTCGCCGCGCGGGGAATCCCCACCGGCGCGGGCACCCGGTCGGCCACGAAGGTGCCCTGCCCCACGTGGGCCCGGGCCCAGCCGCCCGCCACCAGCTCGTCGTAGGCGAGGGCCACCGTGGTGCGGTTGACGCCCAGCTCCTGGGCCAGCTCCCGGGTGGCGGGCAGCTTGACCCCCGAGCCGAGCAAGCCCTGGCTGATCAGCCGCTCGAAGTGCAGCTGGATCTGCCGGGAGAGCGGGGCCTTCCCCGCCCGCCCGGTGCCCCTGTCGAGTGCGATTCTCATGGCTCCCTGATACCCGCCATTATCGATACGAAGCCACCGCTGTAAACCTCCAATTGGATGATTCCAAACCCATCCAATATACCGGGTCCCGACCCCGTGGTATCATGGCGCGCCCAGGGCTCCCTGGGCTTCCCAGGCGACCGCTCCGAGAGGAAACCGATGCCGGGCGTGGTGGTGCTGGAGTCGATGTGGAACAAGAAGGGCCGTCTGCTGGACGACGAGCCCTCCGTCCTCCCCTATCTCAAGGCCATTCGCCAATCACTGGCCTGGGAGGGCATCCGGGTCAACCTGGTTTACCGCCGCTTTTACTCGAGCTACGACCTCGGGCTGCTGCTCGAGGAGGTCCGGCGCCGGCGCCGCTCCTTCCAGGTCTGCTACATCGCCTCCCACGGGCAGCGCCGCAAGCTGGTCGGCATCGGCGACAAGGTCATCCGGCTCGAGACGCTGGTCGACCACTGCCGGCCCAGCACCGGCACCGGCTACATCTTCGGGGCCTGCGATTTCGTCACGCCCGACACCGCGCGCAATTTCCTGCTCGCGACCGGGGCGCGCTTCGTGGCCGGCTACCAGAAGGCGATCCCGTGGACCGAGTCGATGCTGGTGGACTGCCTGTTCCTCTCGTATCTGCTGGGCGGCACCATGAAGTGGGTGCGCACCAAGCACGGCGAGCGCATGCCACCGCTGCGCGCGCTCGAGGACTTCGAGATCACCCGCTCGGAGAACCCCCAGAAGGTGGCGGGCCAGCTCTACCGCGACTTCCCCCTGGCCCACGACATCACGTTCTCCTGCTTCACCCTCGACCGGGGGCAGGGGCGCAAGCCCGCCATGGAGAACTCCTTCGACATCTTCAAGCGGAACGTGGACCGCGCCCGCCGGGTCGTCCGCGACCTGTGAGCGGGCACGCGGTCGGAGAAAGGAGTCGGCCATGAGCGCGGGCGAGGCCCCCATCAAGCAGGCGGTGAAGTGGCTCGACGAGCAGCTCCACGACAATCCGAAGGCCGATCGCACCCGGCTGATCGACGAGGCGGGCCGGCGCTTCGACCTGACGCCTCTCGACGCGGAGTTCCTCATTCGCCACCTCGCCCAGCGCCCGGCATGAGCGAGAGCCAGCGGGCGCGGGTGCAGGCCCAGTTCGGGCCGAGCGCGGGCGCCTACGTCAAGAGCCCCGGCCACGCGGCCGGCCCCGACCTCGAGCAGCTCATCGCGTGGGGGCGGAAGCGCGGGTCGGCGCGAGTTCTCGACATCGCCACCGGCGGCGGCCACACCGCGCTCGCCTTCTCGCGCTTCACCCCGAGCGTGGTGGCGATCGACGTCACGGTGCCGATGGTCCAGGCGGCCCACGAGTTCGTGGCCGGCGAGGGCGCGACCGGCGTGCGCTTCCTGGGTGCCGACGTGGAGGCGCTGCCGTTCAAGGACGGGACCTTCGGCACCGTCACCTGCCGGACCGCGGCCCACCACTTCCCGGCCCTGCTGCCCGCGCTGCGCCAGGTGGCCCGCGTGCTGCGGCCCGGGGGCTCTCTCCTGGCCGAGGACATCCAGGGCCACGACGACGAAGAAGCCGCCGCGTTCATCCTGGAAGTCGAGCGGCGGCGCGATCCGAGCCACGTGCGGGCGTTCCGGCCGCTAGAGTGGACCGCGTTCCTGCGCGCGGCCGGCCTCACCGTGATGGACGAGGCCTCCATGTCGAAGGTCCGCGCCTGGGACGACTGGACGCGACGCTCGCGGATGACCGCCGCCGCGAAGGCCGAGCTCGAGGCCTTCGTGCTCGCCGCGCCGCCGCGCTGCCGCGAGGCCTTCGACTTCCACATCGAGGGCGGCCGGATCGTCTCGTTCACCGACCGCATGTTGCTGCTGAGGGCCGACCGGGACTAGCGCTTCAGCACCACCACCGTCGCCCCCCACCCGCCCCGCTCCGCGGGGCCATCGAAAAACCGTTCCACGACCGGATGCCGCTCGAGCACGCTCCGCACGATGGCGCGCTGGGTGCCGGTGCCCTTGCCGTGGATCAGGCGCACCTCGCGGAAGCCGCGCGCGGCGGCCTGCCGCAGGTACTCGTCCACCACCGAGCGCACGTCGCGCGGGGCGAAGGGGTGTAGATCGAGGGAATCCTCGATCGGCAGGATGACCGGATCCGGCTCGGGCTCGTCCATCGCGCGCTCTCCGCTCCGGCCCGCGGGTTGACGCGGGCCGGTGAGCAAATCATAATCCGCCCCATGTCGGATGCCCGCGCCGAAGCGCTCGCCTGGCTCAAGACCTTCGAGGCCGCGTGCCGCGGCCGCGATTTCGCGGCGGGCCGGCGCCTCTTCGCTCCCGACGCGGTGGCCTTCGGCACCTACGCCACCGCGGTGCACGGCCTCGACAACATCGAGCGCGAGCAGTGGCGTCAGATCTGGCCGCGCATCCGCGGCTTCCGCTTCGAGGAGGATCCCACCGCGGGAGGCGCGGGCGACTCGGCATGGGTCGCGGCGGTCTGGACGTCGGAGGCCACCGGACCCGACGGGCAGCCGTTCACGCGCCACGGGCGCGCCACCTTCAACCTCGCCCGACGGGATGGCCGGTGGCTGGCGGTGCACAGCCACGTCTCGCTGCTCCCCAGCCAGTCCGAGAGCGCTCACGGCCGTCCGACCGGATAGGCAGGTCGCCGATCCGGGCGGCGGGCCGCGCTCATCACGAGCAGCGCGGGCCGCCGCCGGCCCGAGGATTCGCGGGAGGGTTAGCCCTTCTCGGTGATGTAGATGTGCTGGAGCATGTCGACGTAGATGTTGCCGTCGACCACGTACTCGCCCGCCTTGTTCTTCTCGAGCCCGCCCACCCACGGCTTCTTGGCCGCGTAGCGCACGACCCAGGCCACCGGCACGTAGCCGACGTCCTGCTGCATGATCTCCTCCGCCTTCTTGTAGTGCTCGAGTCGCTTCTTGGGGTCGCGGGTGTCGCGGCCCGCCTCGAGCTCCTTGTCGAAGGCGTCGTTGACCCAGGCCTGCCGCTTGCCGGTGGTCTTCTTGCCGTAGAAGGTGTCGAAGTACTCGTTGTGCGGGTCCGGGTAGTCCATGAACCAGCGGATCCACACGAACTGGAGGTCCTGCTTCCAGAGCCGCTCGCGGAACACGCGCTGCTCGAGGACCTCCAGCTCGGTCTTCATGTTGAGGGTGTCGAGGAGCACCGCCTGCACCGCCTCCGCCAGGGGCTTCGAGCCCAGGCCCTCCTCGCGCATGCTGAGCGTGATCTTGGGCCAGTTCTTTCCGCCCTCGTAGGGCGTCCCCTTGAGGGCGTCGAGCGCGGCCTTCTTGTCGTAGCGCTGGATGGCCTTGATGCCCGCGTCGTCGATGGCACCGGGGAAGCCGGGGGGGATCATGGACCACGCCGGGATCGCGAAGCCCTGGCTCACCTTGACCACGTTCTCCCGGTCGATGGCCTGAGCCACCGCCTTGCGGACCTTGAGGTTGTCGAAGGGCGGCTTGCTCACCTGGGGCAGCAGGTACCAGGTTCCGGGGAACGGATAGCGGAACACGTCCTTGGTCATGCGCGGATCCGACTGCAGCCGCTTGAGATCGCCGGACTGCAGCGCGGTCATGTCGAGCTCGTTGTTCTCGTAGGGGAGCGAGCCCGAGGCGACCGGGACGATCGGGATCACCACCCGGTTGAGGTGGACGTCCTTGGCCCCGAAGTAGTGGGGGTTCTTCTTGAGCACGATCTGCTTGTTGTGCTCCCACGCCTCGAGGGTGTAGGGACCGTTGCACACGATGTTGCCGGCCTCCGTCCACTTGTCGCCGAACTTCTCTACCGCCCCGCGATGCGCGGGTAGCGCGGCCAGGTAGGAGGCGAGCACCGGGAAGTAGCCGCGCGGCCCGTCGAGGGTCACCTCGAGCGTCCAGTCGTCCTTGGCGCGGACCCCGACCTGGCTCGCGTCGGTGACCTGCTTCTTGTTGTAGGCCTCGCCGTTCTTGATGTCGTAGAGGAACGAGGCGTAGGGGGCGGCGCTCGCCGGGTCGAGCTGGCGCTTCCACGACCACTCGAAGTCGCGCGCGGACACCGGGGAGTTGTCGGACCAACGGCTATCTTTCCGAATCGTGAACGTCCACACCGAGCCGTCTTTGTTGCCCTCGACCTTGCTCGCCATCCACGGCACCGACACGAAGTCGGCGTTGAAGACCATCAGGCCCGCGAAGAGGGCCGGCACCCCGGAGCAGTAGAGATCCTTGTTGAAGTCGTGGCTGGCCGGATCGTTCTGGAACCAGCCGCCCCCGCCGAAGCGGAAGGTCTGGTCCTTGGCCAGCTTCTCGTTGGGGCCGGGCTTGCTCGGCTTGGCCGCCTGGGCGGTGGTGGCGAAGCCGAGGCCGCCGAACGCGGCCATCGCGCCGACCACCTTCAGGAAGTCGCGGCGTCCCACCCCGATGGCCTCGAGGCGCTTCGCGAAGAGATCCAGCTGCTCATCCGGAATCCGCATGGGAGATCCTCCTGTGAGTTACTTCAGCTTGGGATCGAGGGCGTCGCGGACCCCGTCGCCGAAGAAGGTGAACGAGAGCATGGTCGCCGCGATGGCGATGGCGGGAAAGACACAGAGGTGCCAGTAGGAGCGGAGGAACTGCTGGTTCTCCCCCACCATCTGCCCCCACGAGGGGGTGGGCGGGTTGATGCCGACCCCGATGAACGACAGCGCGGCCTCGGTGAAGATCGCCTCCGGGATGCCGAAGGTGATCGAGACCACGATGGGGGTGAGGGCGCTCGGCAGGACGTGGCGGGTGATCACCCGCCAGAAGCCGGCCCCGAGGGCGCGGGCGCCCTCCACGAACTCCTTCTCCTTGATCGACAGCACCTGGGCGCGGGTCTGCCGCGCGATGCCCACCCAGCCGGTGAGGCCCAGCGCGATGAAGATGTTGATGAGGCCGGCGCCGAGCATCGACATCACGAGGATCACGAAGAGCAGGCGCGGGAAGGCGTACATCACGTCCACGAAGCGGGTGAGCAGGAGGTCGGTCCGGCCCCCGATGTAGCCGGAGAGCGCCCCGATCGGCACCCCGATCAGCACGATGATCACCTGCGCCCCGAGGCCTACCAGCATGGAGACACGCGCCCCGTAGATCAGGCGCGAGAGCACGTCGCGCCCGAGCTGGTCGGTGCCGAGGGGGAACTCGCGGTTCGGCGACTCGTAGAGGTGGCCGAAGTTGGCCTTGGTGTAGGACTGGGGCGCGATCAGATCCGCGAAGATCGCGATGAGGCAGAGGAGGATGACCACCGCGCCGCCCGCCACCGCGAGCCGGTTGCGGAGGAGGCGCCGCCACGCGTCGCGGTAGAGGCTCGAGCCCCGTGCCCCCTCGCGCGGGAGGACGACCGGCGCGAGGCTAGTATCGGATGCGGGGGTCGAGAGTGCCATAGAGGAGGTCCACCACCAGGTTCATGAGGGCGAGGAACGCGCCGTACACGAGCACCACCGCCATGATCATCGGGTAGTCGCGGCCGGTCATCGAGAGCACGAAGAAGCGGCCCATGCCGGGCACCCGGAAGATCGACTCCACGAAGAACGAGCCGGTTCCCACCGCGGCGAACATCGGGCCGAGCAGGGTGACCACCGGGATGAAGCCGTTCTTGAGCACGTGCTTGAGGATGACCGGCCCTTCGGCCAGGCCCTTGGCCCGCGCGGTCACGATGTAGTCGGAGCGGATCACCTCGAGCATGCTCGAGCGGGTGAAGCGCGCGATGATGCCCATCGGGGCGAGCGCGAGCGTGACCGTCGGCAGCACCCAGTCCTTCGGCGAGTTCCACCCGCCGGTCGGGAAGATGGGCAGCACGAACGAGAAGAGCACGATGAGGAATACCGCGAGCACGAAGTTCGGCACGCTGACCCCGAGGGTGGCCACGCTCACCGACACGTAGTCCCAGGAGCGGTTCTGGTAGACCGCGGCCAGGATCCCGAGGGCGACGCCGCCGAAGACCGCGAGGGCGAGCGCCATGCTCCCGAGGAGCAGCGAGATCGGGAACGTCTCCGCCATGATCTCGGTCACGGTACGCGTCTTGTAGACGAAGGACTTGCCGAAGTCGCCCTGCAGCGCCTTCTGCAGGAAGATGCCGAACTGGGCGTAGAGCGGCTTGTCGAGCCCGTAGACCTCGGCGAGGTTCTTCTGGGCCTCCGGCGAGAGCGGGTTCGCCCCCTCCGCGACCGGGTCGAGGGGACTGCCCGGCGTGGCGTGCATCACCAAGAAGGTGACGAGCGCCATCGCGAGCAGCGTCGGAACCAACCAGAGGAGGCGATAGACGACGTAGCGGAGCAACCACACCCCCCGAAGCAGAGTGTAGGCAACTATCGGCAAACCCTCGCGGAAAGTCAAGAAAGAAGTGGTATCCTGCGCCCGAATGGCGATCCCGCTGACGATCCTGCCCGGCCGCCACGTCCTCGACACGAAGCCCGGCACGACCATCCTGAAATCCGCGCACGCGGGCGGGGTGGACATCACCGCCACCTGTGGCGGGCGCGGCCGGTGCACCTCGTGCCGCGTCAAGCTGGTGGCGGGCACCGCGCCGCCGCCCACCATCATGGACGAGCTGCAGCTGGGCGACACCCTGGTGCGCGAGGGCTACCGGCTCTCGTGCCAGTGGCCGGTGACGGAGGCGGTGACCGTCCAGATCGCCCCGCCGCTCGACGACACCACCTTCCAGATCCTGGGCGGCGAGCGCCCGGCCGGCGCGCCCGCGCCGATCTCGATCGACGCGGGCATCCGCAAGCGCGCGGTCACCGTCACGCTGCCCAAGGACGAGCACCAGCAGACCTCCGACGTGGAGGCCCTGGTGGCCGCCACCGGCGGCACGGTGGAGGACGTGCCCGCCGCGCTCCTCAAGGGCCTGCCCGCCACCCTCCGCGATCGGGAGGGCCTCGTCACCGTGACCACCTTCGGCCGCCGCGTCCTCGCGGTCGAGCCGGATGATACCGCGCTCCACAAGTTCGGCCTCGCCATCGACATCGGCACCACCAGCGTGGTCACCACCCTCATGGAGCTCGAGTCGGGCGAGCAGCTCGCCGCGGTGTCGAGCCTCAACCCCCAGGCGGTGTTCGGCGGCGACCTGATGTCGCGCATCGCGTTCGCCCAGTTCGACCCGGGCAACCTCCGCAAGCTACAGACCCGCATCATCGGGCTCCTCAACCAGCACATCGAGCAGATCACCCGCGAGTCGGGCGTGCTCGCCAAGTGGATCTACAAGGTGGTGGTGGTCGGCAACACCTGCATGCACCATCTCCTGCTCGGCATCGATCCCTCCTACGTGGGCCTGGCCCCGTACGCGCCGGTGCTGCGGCAGCCGCTGGTGCTGCCCGCGCGCGACCTCTTCCTCAAGCTGCCGCCGGAGGCGCGCGTCTGCCTGCTGCCCCTGGTCGCGGGCTTCGTGGGCGCCGACGCGGTGGCGGTGGCGCTGGCCACCCGCCTCGACGAGTCGCCCACGTTGCGCATCGCGGTCGACATCGGCACCAACGGCGAAGTGCTGCTGGGCTCGCACGAGCGGCTGTGGGCCTGCTCGGCCCCCGCCGGCCCCGCGCTGGAGGGCGCGCAGATCCGCCACGGGATGCGCGCCGCGATCGGCGCGATCGACCGCGTCGAGGTCGCGGGGGGCGACCTGCGCCTGCACACCATCGGCGACGCGCCCGCGCAGGGGCTCTGCGGCTCCGGCCTCGTGGACGCGGTGGCCGCGCTCCTGGACCTGGGCGTGCTCGACTGGACCGGGCTCATCGACGTGGACGCGCGCGACGGCCTGCCCGCCCCCATCCGCTCGCGCGTCCTGATGCGCGGCGAGGAGCGGCTCGTGGTGCTCGCGCGCGCTGGAGAGCACGGCGCGGAGCGCGAGATCACCCTGACCCAGGACGACGTGCGCCAGGTGCAGCTCTGCAAGGGCGCCATCGCCTCCGGCGTCGCCATGCTCCAGCACGTGGCCGCGGTTCCCACCGAGCAGATCGACGAGCTGATGCTGGCCGGCGGCTTCGGCAACTACCTCTCGGTGCGGAGCGCGCTCCGCATCGGGCTGATCCCACCCGGCCTGCCCGAGAGCCGCATCCGCTATGTGGGCAACGCGGCGGCCCTCGGGGCCCAGCTCGCGCTGGTCTCGGAGGCGGAGCGGGCGCACGCGGAGGCGATCGCCCGGCGCATCGAGCACGTCTCGCTCGCCGCCCATCCTGACTTCGAGACCATCTTCGTCGACTGCATGAATTTTCCCCGCGTTCCCCCGCCCCCGGGGCCGCGAGCGGGCTGAGGGCGGCCGAGTGGCTACCGGACACATCCCCGCCTCGGTGGTCGGCACCACCGTGGGCCCGCGCGAGCACGAGATCGACGCGCGCTGGCTCATGGCCTACGCCGCCGCCCTCGGCGAGGAGGCGCCGGAGTACTTCGACACCACGCGCGCGGACGGCGTGCGGGCCCACCCGCTCTTTCCGGTCTGCTACGAGTGGCCGCTCGCGCTCGACCTGCGCGCCAGGGCGCTGCCCGACGAGGTCGCGATCCGGGGCGTGCACGCGACCCACCGTCTCATCGTGCACCGACCCCTCCGCGCGGGCGAGCGGCTCCGCACCACCGCCTCCGTCGCCGCGCTCGAGCGCCGGGCTCCCGGGGCCTACATGGTGCTGCGGATGGAGACCACCGACGCGGCCGGACACCCCGTCACCACCACCGACTACGGCTCGCTCTACCTGGGCGTCACCTGCGACCCGATTGCTCTCCCGACGGGAAGAGGGCGGCACGAGGCGCCCTCGGGCGACGAGAGCCCCGAGCGCCCCGGCGACGGGTGGTCCACCGAGGTGGCGATCTCCCCCGCCCTCGCCCACGTCTATACCGAGTGCGCGCGCATCTGGAACCCGATCCACACCGACCGCGCGGTCGCCCGCGCCGCCGGCCTGCCCGACATCATCCTGCACGGCACCGCCACCCTCGCGCTCGCGGTGTCCCGCGCGCTCCGTCACGACCCGCGCGGGCCCGCCACCCCGGTGCGCGCGCTCGCCTGTCGCTTCGGCGCGATGGTGCCCCTGCCCTCCCGCCTCGTGGTGCGCGGCCGCCGGGCCGAGCCCTCGCACGACGGTCCGGTGGTGCGGTTCGAAGCGCTCGTCGCGGACGGGCGCCCGGCGGTGCGCGACGGACGGATCGTGCTGGGAGGCGGACCCGAGGAGCGCCGATGACCAAGTTCGAGCGAGTGCAGGCCGCGCTGAAGCGGGAGCCCACCGACCGGCCGCCCTACGCGTTCTGGCGCCACTTCCCGGACGTGGACCGCAACGCGGCGGCGCTCTCGCAGTCGACCCTGCGCTTCCACGAGCGCTACCAGTCGGACTTCCTCAAGGTCACGCCGGCGGGCGGCTACGCGGTGGCGGACTGGGGCTGCGTCGAGAGCGACGAGGTCAGCCCCGACGGCCACCGGCCGTGCGCGCGCCACGCGGTCAACGCGCCGGACGACTGGAAGAAGATCCGCCCGGTGCGGATGGAGTCGACCGCCTGGGCCTCGCACCTCGAGACCATCATCCGCTGCGTGGTCGACCGGCGGGCCGACTGCTCGACGATGCCCACCGTGTTCAGCCCCCTCTCGCTCGCCCGCAAGCTCTCCGGCGATCGCCTCAACTACGATCTCAAGGAGAACCCGCAGGCGGTGACCGACGCGCTGGAGGCGATCACCGAGACGATCCTGGCCTTCGCGGAGGCCTGCTTTCGCGAGGGGACCGAGGGCTTCTTCTACTCGATCCAGGCCGCCAGCACCGACTTCCACACCGAGGAGGAGTACCGCCGCTTCGGCGAGCCGTACGATCGCCGCATCCTCGAGGCGGTGCAGACCCGGTCCAAGCTCACCATCCTCCACGCGCACGGCGAGCACCTCATGTTCGACCGCCTCGCCGCCCTGCCCGCGCACGCGTGGAACTGGGACGACCGGCGCGCGGGGCCGTCCCTGCGCGACGCCGCCGCCCGGGTGCCGGGCGCGGTGGTGGGCGGCCTCGACCAGTGGAGCACGCTGCGCGACGGCGGCGCCGAGGAGGCGCAGGCCCAGGTCCGCGACGCGATCGAGCAGACCGGCGGGCGCGGCCTCATCGTGAGCGGCGGCTGCGTCCTGCCGAGCGGCGCCTCCGACGCCACGCTCGTGGGCGTGATCCGGGCGCTCGGCGGCGCCCCCAAGCTCGGCTTCATCCGACCCCAGTAGCCCATGGCTCCGGTGCGCGCGATGCTCGGCGTCGTGCTCCTGCTCGCCTCCCTCGGCGCCGCCCGCGCCGCCGACGCGCCGGACGTGGTGATCCTCTCCGCCTATCGGTCGCTGGTGGGCGCCAACGAGCGGCCGCGGCTCCGGCCCCACGCGGGCGTGGACCTGGCCGCCGCGGTGGGCACGCCGGTGCTGGCCTCCGCCGACGGGACGGTGTCCCAGCTCGTCGACTACGAGCTCGGCTGCGGGAACGGCGTGGTGCTCGCGCACCTCGCGTTCAAGCGCTGGACCGTGTACTGCCACCTCACGCGGGCCCTCGTCGCGTCCGGCCAGCTCGTCTCGCGGGGGCAGCCCATCGGCCTCTCCGGCACCTCGGGCAACTCGGCCAACGTCCCGCACGTGCACCTCGAGGTGTGCACCGCGGCCTGCGCCTCGCACCGCGACGGCGATCTGCGCGGCACGCAGGACCCGATCCCGCTGATCGCCGGCTGCTTCGACGCGGCGCGCGCCTATCCGACCGACCGGCTCGCCCTGACCTGGCCGCTGGCCTGCCGCCACGGGGCCGCGGACGCCCGCCGATGAACCGCGTGCTCGAGCCCGAGCTGATGACCGACCCCGAGCAGGCACAGGCCTACGCCGCGGCCGACTTCGCGACGGTGAACCAAGGCTTCGTGAACCGGCTCCGCGCGCTCTTCCCGGCCCTCACGCGCGGTCACGTGGTGGACCTGGGCTGTGGTCCGGCCGACATTCCGATCCGGCTCTGCCGCGCGCTCCCCGACGTCGCGGTGACCGGCGTCGACGGCTCGGAGGCGATGCTCGCGCCCGGCCGCGCCGCGGTGGCCGCCGCCGGCCTGGCCTCCCGGATCCGGCTGCTCTGCGCGCGGCTGCCCGGGATCGAGCGGCCCGCCGCCGGCTACGACGCGGTCGTCTCCAACAGCCTCATCCACCATCTTCCGGAGCCGGCGGTGCTGTGGCACGAGATCGCGCGCATCGGGGCGGCGGGCGCGCCGGTCCTGGTCGCCGATCTCCACCGGCCCGAGTCCGTGGAGCACGCGCGGGAGATCGTGGAGACCTACTCGGGAGCCGAGCCGGAGGTGCTGAAGCGGGACTTCTTCCACTCACTCTGCGCCGCGTTCACGCTGCCGGAGGTGCGGGCGCAGCTGGCGGAGGCGGGGCTCGAGAGCTTCCGCGCGGAGATGGTCAGCGACCGCCACTGGGCGGCCTGGGGGGCGACGCGGTAACCGCTCCCCGATGTACGCGCGAGGTCCCTTGGTTGGCGACCTCGCGCGTCGCGGGAGCTCATCGGGCAGCGTGCTTGGAGTGCGCCGGTCGAATCCCTACTTGCCGACCGTCTTCCTGATGCTCCCCATGTGCTCGTCGGTGTGGGCGATGAGGGCGCGCGTCACGAGCTGTTCCACCGTGAACGGCGGCGCGTCCTGGAAGATCACCCCGCTCTTGACGAGCTCTTCGTCGCTCAGCCCGCGCAGTGTGGAGGCGGCCTTGGCCGATCCCGTGCGATATGCCGCCATCAGATCCGCCTTGCTGCACGCGGCAAAATCCTTCGCGTGCTGGGCATTCATCTGATCGAGGACCTTCGTCGAGAAATTGGCCGGCGATCGCCCAGCCGCGAGCCCCTTCGCGATGTCGGGAACGCGATCGTACGCACCGAAGAGATGATGCGCCGTGGCCGCGACCGTCCATTTCTCGGCCTCGGTGACCTTCTTCAGATCCGCGTCACCGAGCTTCTCGACGTATGCCCAGGATTCGTGAGCCTTCACCTCGAACTGCTTCGCCAGTGCCTCGCCTTTGGCTCCCATGTCGCTCTCCTCTTCTGGCGTGTGACCGGTCTGCGCCACCTCCGTCACCGCCGGCTCGAACCCCTCCATCGGAGGCCTCATGCCCCCTTCCACCCATAGTCGAACGGCGGACGCCCAAATCGACGCCGGGCATGGAGCCCTATCGTCCTGACGAACCCGAGTGGTGTCACGCTGCGCGGTGGAACCCGGGCAGCGTGTGATGCGAGCCACGGGGCCGGTTGAACGCGCCCAGGGTCCAGTCGAACGCCGCTCCCAGCACCAGGCCGTAGACGATGTGTCCGGCCAGCAGCGGCGCGCCGATGTTGGCCATCTCGTGCAGTGCCGTGCCGGAGAGCGGGCGCTCGCCCAGCAGCGCCGGGACCACCGCGAACCCCATCAGCACGAACCAGGCGAGGCCCCACGCGCCGCCCAGACCGGCGGCCCGGAGCCACCCGGTCCGGCCCGGGGGCAGGGCCGCGCCGTAGAGGGCGCCGAGCACGATTCCGTAGGCGATGTAGACGAGCCAGCCGAGCCGTGGGGTACCGGCGTGGACGAGTGTGGCCGCGAAGGCGGTCATGGCGAGGTGGTGTCCGCCCGGCGCCCAGCCCCGCATGATGCGCATCACAACCGCGAAGATCACGCCGGCAACGAGCCCGGCGCCGAGTCCTGCTGCGATTCTCTGTCTCATGGCGAGTCCTCCTCCACCCATGAGACCGCCGGACGATGAGCGCAGCCTAAGACCCGCATGAGAATCCGGCCGTCATGAAGCACCGTGGTCGGGGGTCCACGCAAGGTCATGACTTCACGCAAGCTCACGACTTCCCGACCGAGAAGCGGAAGTGACAGATCTCGCCATCCTGGACCGGGTAGTCCTTGCCTTCCAGACGCAGGCGGCCGCGATCGCGGGCCGCGGACATCGAGCCCTCCACGGCCATGAGGTCGTCGTAGCCCACCACCTCGGCGCGGATGAAGCCGCGCGCGATATCGGAGTGGATGGCGCTCGCCGCGTCCTGCGCGCGCGTGTTGCGCGGGATCGACCACGCGCGCACCTCGTCCTCGCCGACGGTGAAGAAGGAGATGAGTCCGAGCAGCCGGTAGCAGTCCTCGAGCACGCGTCGGATGGCCGGCTCGGTCAGGCCCAGATCGGCGAGGAACGCGGCCTGCTCCGACCCCTCGAGCTGCGCCACCTCCGCCTCGATGACCGCGGACACCCAGCCGACCCCGGTGCCCGGGCGCGCGGCCACCGCGGCGAGGTGGAAGCTCTCCACCAGGCTCTGGCCCCGCCCGATCTCCTTCTCGGCCAGGTTCAGGCAGTGCAGGATCGGCTTCTGGGAGAGGAAGGTGAAGCCGCGGATCGCGCGGCTCTCGTCGTCGGAGAGCCCCATCCCGCGGATCGGGTGCCCCGCCTCGAGATCGGGCTTCACCCTGGTCAGCACCGCCTGCTCGTGCACGTCGGCGTCGGTGCGCTTCTTCTTGATCTGCGCCTCGAGCCGCTCGAGCCGGCGCTCCACCACCTCGAGGTCGGCGAGGATCAGCTCGGTCTCCAGGTCGTCGATGTCGCCGGCGGGATCGGGCGCGGCGCCGCCCGCGTCCGGGAACGCGCGCACCACGTGGAGCAGGGCGTCCGCGTTGCGGAACTCCTTGGCCTCGAGCCCCTGGCGCTCGCCCTTGGCGATGCCGGCCAGATCCACCACCTCGAAGGTGGCGAGCGTCGTCTTCTTGGGCTTGAAGAGCACGACGAGCCGGTCGACGCGCGAGTCCGGGACGCGCGCCACCCCCGCGTGCATCTCGCCGCGCGCGGTGCCGAACGACGAGGTGGCCACGCTCGCGCCGGTCAGCAGGTTGAAGAGCGACGTCTTGCCGCTCTTGGGAAGCCCGACGAGCCCGATCTTCATGGAGCGCATGCTACCATGGCCTCGACATGGCCGTCCGCCGGCGCCGCGCGCGCGCCTCCTAGTGCCGACTCCGCTCCGTCCGCTCGACTGGCGCGGAGCCTCGACCGCCCTCTTCCTCGCCGCACTCTGGGGCGGCAACCCGGTGGCGGTGAAGATCGGGCTCGCGGACGCTCCGCCGCTGCGCCTCGCCTTCTTCCGCTTCCTCCTGGGCGGGCTCGTCGTCCTCGTCTACGCGTGGTGGCGCCGGCAACCGGGTCTGTTCCACGTGCGCCCCGGCGAGTGGCGTGTACTGCTCTCGCTCGGCGTGATCTTCTCGATCCAGATCGGCACCATGAACGTGGGGCTCGGGTTGACCAGCGCGGCCCACGGCGCGGTGCTGCTGAACTCCTACGCGGTCCACACCGTGGTCCTCGCCCACTTCATGATCCCGGGCGACCGTCTCACCCCCGCCAAGGTCGGCGGGGTGCTGGTCGCCTACACCGGCATCGTGCTCCTCTTCGCGCGCGACTTCTCCTTCCAGAGCGCCACCCTGCTGGGTGACCTGGTCGTGATGGGGAGCGCGGTGCTCCTGGGCGAGCGGGTCGTCTACATGGCCCGCGCGGTACAGCGCCTGGACCCGCTCAAGCTGCTCGTGTTCCAGTCCGCGATCGGCAGCGCGTGCTTCCTGCTCGCGAGCCTCGCGCTCGAGCACGGCAGCCCCACCCGCTCCACCGGGGCTCTCGCCGCGTCGCTCCTCTACCAGGGCGTGGTGATCGCGGGCTTCAACTTCGTGGTGAGCTCCTACCTCTACCAGAAGTATCTGGCCAGCGCGCTCGCCACCTGCTCGCTGACCACCCCGCTCTTCGGCGTGCTCATCGCGGCCGCGGTCACCGGAGACCGCCTGAACCCGCTGCTGGTGCTCTCCACCGTCATGGTCGCGGCCGGCATCGGCCTCACCGTCCGCCGCCGGTCGTCTTGACCGGCCCCGCCCCGCGCGGTAGCGTCGGGCCATGCCCAGCCAGCCGTCGAAGGCCCTCGAGGTGGTGCCCAATCCGCATCCGGAGCGCGACTACGAGGTCAGCCTCGAGATCCCCGAGTTCACGTGCCTCTGCCCGCGCACCGGGCAGCCCGACTTCGCCACCATCCGGGTGCGCTACGTGCCCGATCGGCTCCTCCTCGAGCTGAAGGCGATCAAGCTCTACATCTGGTCGTATCGCAACGAGGGCGCCTTCCACGAGGACGTCACCAACCGCATCCTCGACCATTTCGTGGCCGCGGCGGCCCCGCGCTTCATCGAGGTGATCGGCGACTTCACGGTGCGCGGGGGCATCAAGACGGTGGTGCGCGCCACCCACGGCAAGCGGCCGGAGATCTAGGCGGCCAGGCTCAGCAGCACCACCCCGGCCAGCATCACGAGGGCGCCGGGCGCGATGTCCCGCACCCTCTGCCTCTCGTGGAACATCAGGGTCCCGATGACCATCGCGAAGAGGATCTCCACCTGCTTCACCGCCTCCACGTAGGACGAGAGCGTCATCAGATAGGCGGTGCCCTGGCTCACGGTGGTGAGCGAGGCGAAGAGCCCGAAGCTCACGAAGGCCTTCCAGTAGCGCGGGATCTCCACGAAGCG
>Ga0075434_100001048_pt1 | contig 22547 bp, 11 predicted proteins | sample RhiMethybrSRZTD3_FD_75298 | JGI IMG/M metagenome (GOLD analysis project Ga0075434, IMG submission 75298) | Populus rhizosphere microbial communities from Tennessee, USA - Rhizosphere MetaG P. TD hybrid SRZTD3 | ecosystem: Host-associated > Plants > Roots > Rhizosphere > Soil | place: USA... | reverse complement strand
GATTATCATTGTGTCGGGGAACGAGAACTGCAGATAGGACGTGTAGAATTCCGGACGACCGTTGCTGTTCGGCCAGTCGACGGCCTCGTACTTGACGTCCCCCGCGACGCCGACGATTTCCACCGCGTGTGCGGGATCCGCGAACGGGCCGGTGGTCCCGCCGAACCACACCCGTTTGCCGATTGGGTTTTCGCCCGGCCAGTACCGGCGCGCGGCGCTCTCGCTGATCACCGTCACGGGCGGACGTCCCGCACGATCGTCGACTGTCAGCGCGCGACCCGCAAGCATCGGAATGCCCAGCGTCTTGAAGTAGTCGGCCGAAATGTAGTGGCGTCCGACCACTGGCGCTTTCCCCTGCTCGTTCGCGCGATCGGTGAAGTACAGCACGGTGCGCGAGCAGCCCGTGAATGGCGTGCACCGGTTCACCGCCGCTGATTCGACGCCGGGGACCTGCTCGACGCGCGTGAGCAGGCGTTCGACGACCGCGGGCCCCTCACCAACCGGATAGCGTGAGACCGGCGGGCGCACCCAGAACGTCAGCACGCCGTCGGTTTCGAAGCCGGTGCGGAGCCGCTGCATCTGCGCGAAGCTGCCGAGCAGCAGCGCCGCGCCCGCGAGCAGCAGCACCGCGATCGCGATCTCCGCGACGACAAGCGCCTTGAAAAGTCGCCGTCCTGGTCCACCGCCCCGCGCGTCTTCCTTCAACGCGCGGGTGAGGTCGGTACGTGACGTGTCGATCGCGGGCGCCACGCCGCACAGCACGCTCGTCACCAGCGTCAGGCCGATCGCGAAGGCGAGTGCGCGGACGTCGATCGCGGGCGCACCGAACGGCGCGATCGTGACACGGCCCGTCCACAGGATTCCGGGCGCATACCTGGCGAACAGTTCGACTCCCCAGACAGCGGCGATCGTCCCGAATAGTCCGGAGACCAGCGCGAGGATGAGGCTTTCGGCGAGCAGCTGCCGCACGATCCGGCCCCGGCCGGACCCGATCGCGAGTCGAATCGCCAGCTCGCGGCGCCGCATGCGTCCCCGCGCCAGCAACACGCCGCCGACATTGGCGCACGTGATCAGCAATACACAGGCGGCCGCGCCAAGGAGCGCAACGACCGATCGCCGTATCGTGTCATCCACGCGAGCGTCGCCCGCACGCTGCGCGACCGCGCCCCACTTCGCGTCGCGCTCGTATCCCTGAGGGGCCGGGAACCCGGCGCTGACCGCCGCGAGTTCCGCGTTCGCCTGCTCAATCGTGACACCATCCTTCAATCGCGCGACGACGCCGATGAACAACTGGGGCGTCGTGAGGTACTCCGCGTAGGTCAGACGGGGCGCCATCGCGCGCGGAAACCATAGTTGTCCCTTGTCGCTGAGTCCCGAGAATCCCGGCGGCATGATGCCGACGATGGTCAGCGGCACGTCGTTGACGCGAATCGTGCTGCCCAGCACGGCGGGATCGGAATTGAAACGCCGCCGCCATAACCGATCGCTCAGGATCGCGACAGCCGTCAAGCCGGGAGCGCGGTCTTCGTCGGGCGTGAACGCCCGTCCGGCTGCGGGGCTCACGCGGAGAACGCGAAAATAGTCGGGCGAGACGATCTCCGCGTCGATCTGTTCGGGTTCGCCGGTCCCGCCGCTGATCGCCACGAGCGACGGCGTGAACGATGCGGTCGATTCGTACGACTTGACCGAAGGGGTGAGGATCTCGATGAGGGAGCGCGACCAGCGAGACAGCACGAACCCCTCGCGCGGACTGATGCGGCTCGTGAACAGGATGACGAGCCGATCAGGGTTATCGAAGGGCAGCGGACGCAGGAGCGCCGCGTACACGGCGCTGAACATCGTCGTCGTCGCGGCAATGCCGAGGGCGAGCGTGGCGATCGCGACGATTGCCACGCCTCGCATGCGCAGCAGGCTTCGGACGCTGTACCGCAGATCGTTCATCGTGATGAGGACGCGCCACCGGCGCCCGCGTTAACCTCGCCCGCGGCACCCACCGCACCACGGACGGATGAGAGCTGCACCGGCAGCGCCGTCTCACGTGCCTGAGTCGCGGCGACGGCGATCCGGAGCGCTTCGATGCCGTCCTCGACCGTGACAGGCGGTTCCCGGCCGTCCAGCACGTTTTGTGCGAAGTTCTCCAACTGGGCGGTATACGCGTCGCGGAACCGCTCCATGAAGTACGGCACCGTGTCGTGGGCGACCCCCTCGCGGGTCATGAGCAGCAGCGGCGTTTCCCGCAGGTAGCCGATGCGCAGCGTGCCCTGCGTGCCAAGGAGCTCCGTCGAGATGTCGTAGCCGTAGATGCCGTTTCGTGTCAGATCCACGACACCAAGCCGGCCGGTCGAGAACACCAGGCTGACGACGGCGTTGTCGATATCGCCGATGGTCGCGAAATCCGGATATGCGAGCACGCCGCCGATCGCCTGCACACTGGTGACCTCGCCCATGAACCAGCGAGCAAGGTCGAAATCGTGGATGCCCATATCGATGATCAGGCCGCCGCTGCTCTTCGGATCGGCATACGCGAGCGACGGCGGATACGGATCCCGTGACGTGGACTTGAACAGGACCGCGTCCCCGATCGCCCCGGCGTCCAGCCGAGCCCTGGCGGCGGCGTACCCGCTGTCGAACCGCCGCATGAAGCCGAGCTGGAAGAAGACGCCGGACTCCGCGACCGTACTCCGCATCGCGATCGCGTCGTCGAGCGAGATCGACGGCGGCTTCTCGCAGAAGATCGGCTTGCGCGCGGCCGCCGCGGCGACGGTAACCTCCCGATGCGTGTTCGTCGGCGTCACGATCACGATCGCGTCGACCGACGGATCGCGGAAGAGCTCCGCCGAGTCGGGGTAAGCGCGAGGGACGCCGAACTCGTCGCGCACGCGGTGGAGCGCCGCTTCGTCGGTGTCAGCGATCGCGGTGAGCCGTGTACATCCGATGCGCGTCGACAGATCGCGCGCATAGACGCGTCCGAGCCGCCCCACCCCGATCAGACCGACGTTCAGCTTTGCCATGTGGTTCCGTCCGCCTAAAGGCGGACACTACGGCGTTCTTGTGACCAATGCGAGCGGGACCTTCTGGTCGGGCGGCACCGCTTCGCCGTGCAGAACCTTCGCCGCGCTCTCGACGGCAATTCTTCCCATGTCGCGAGGGGATTGCGCGACCGATGCCTCCATCGTCCCCGCCGCGATCGCCTTGCGCGCATCGTCCAGCGCGTCGAAGCCGACGACGCGGATGCTTTTTGTGCGCCCTGCGGCCGCAATCGCCTCGATCGCGCCGAGCGCCATGAGATCGCTGCACGCGAAGAGCGCGTCGATGTCGGGATGCGCCTGCAGCATGTTCTGGAACACCGTGAATCCCTGGTCGCGCTCCCAGTTGGCAGGCTGGCTCGCAACGATTGTCATGCCCGGATGCGGCTGGATGGCATCGCGAAAGCCGCGCAGCCGGGAATCGCCGGTCTCGTGCCCCGGTATCCCTTCCAGGACTGCGACGCGTGCCTTGCCGCCGGCAATCTTCGCGAGGTAGTCGCCGGCCATGCGGCCACCCTCGTAATTGTCCGACCCGATGAACGATTCGATCTTCAGGTTGTTGTCGGCGATCGCTTTGGGATCGACGCGTGTGTCGACGACGATGACGGGCACGCCGGCGCGATTCGCCTTGACGATGGCCGAGGCAATCTCGCGCGATCCGCTCGGCGTCACGATAAGGGCTTTGATGCCCGTCTGCAGCAGGTTTTCGATGATCTGCATCTGCTTCTCGACGTCGATCTCGCGTTCCGCCGCCTGCACGACCAGCTGAAGCCCCGCCTTGTCGGCGGCCTGCACTGCCCCGTTCTGCATGTCGAGAAAGAACGGGTGATTCAGCGTCTTCATGACGAAGGCGACCTTCGGCGCTCCGCCCGTCTGCGCCGGCTTCTCGCGATTGCATGCGGCGAGACCCAGCGCCGACGCGAGCACACCAACGATCACAAGCCCGGGCAGACGTCTCATTCGTGTCTCCTCACCGCCGCCGCTTGAGCGACATGTCGATCAGAACGGCGCCAATGATAACGGCGCCGATGACGACCTGCTGAAAAAACGACGAGACGTTCAGCAGGTTCAATCCGTTTCGCAGCACACCCATGATCAACGCGCCAATCAGCGCGCCGGCGAGCGTGCCTTCGCCGCCGAGCAGGCTGGTCCCGCCAATCACCGTCGCGGCGATTGCGTCGAGCTCGTACATCGTTCCCGCGGTCGGCTGCGCCGAGTTGAGCCGCGCGGTCAGCAGGATCGCCGCAATCGCGCTCGTCAAGCCGGCGACTCCGTACACGGCCGTCTTGTGAAACCGCACGGAAACGCCGGACAGGCGCGCCGCTTCTTCGTTGCCGCCGATCGCGTATGTCGCGCGGCCGAATACGGTGTGCGCCAGCACGAAATGCGCGACGACATATACAACCGCTGTGAGGATGACCGGCGCCGGCACCATCAGCCATCGCGAGGTGGCGAGCGCCCGGAACCCTTCCGTAAAGCCTGAAATTGGCCGCCCCTCGGCGACCATCAGCGCCGCCCCGCGCGCGACGCTCATCATTCCGAGCGTTGCGATGAACGGCGGCAGGCGGCCGAACGTAATCAGGGTCCCGTTCACCAGACCGCAGGCCGTCCCGGTCGCGAGCGCCAACGCCAGCGACGCCGGCGCTGGAACCCCGCTCGCGAGCCCCGACGCCAGCGCGATGCCCGCCAGTGCGAGCACCGAGCCGACGGAGAGATCGATGCCGCCCGAGATGATGACGAACGTCATGCCGACGGCGACGATGGCGTTGATCGAGGTCTGCTCGAGGACGTTCAGCAGGTTCGAAACGGTGAGGAAGTGGGGCGTCGCGGCCCAGAGGACGACGCAGAGCGCCAGCAGCCCGGCGAAGGTTCCGAGTTGCCGCGTCACGAGGCCATGCCGAGCGCCGCCTGAAGCACGGCGGCGTCGGTGACGTCCCCGGATGAGAAGTCCGCCTGAATTGCTCCACCCCGCATCACGAGGACACGATCGCTCATGCCGATCACTTCCGGCAGATCGGACGAAATCATGATCACGCCCGCGCCCTCGGCGACGACCGCGTTGATCAGAACGTAGATGTCGTGCCGCGCGGCGACGTCGATGCCGCGGGTCGGCTCGTCGAAAATGAGGATCTCGGCTTGCGCCGCGAGCCATTTCGCGAGCACGACCTTCTGCTGGTTTCCGCCGCTCAGATTCAGCACCCGCTGCTCGGAGTCCGGCGTACGGATGCTCAGCCGCGTGATGGCATCGACGGCCTCGCGACGCTCGCCCCGGCGATCCATCACGCCGAGCCGCGACAGGGCGCCGAGGTGCGACATGGCGACGTTCCGCTCCAGCGACAGGCCGAGGACCAGCCCTTGCTGCTTTCGGTCTTCGGGCAGGAATCCGATGCGCGCGCGCGCCGCGGCTGCCGGCGAGTCGACGCGGACGGTTCGCCCGCGGATTGCAATCCTGCCGCGCTCGACTGGATCGGCGCCGATAATCGCGCGCGCCAGACGAGTACGCCCGGCTCCGACCAGGCCTGCAATTCCGAGCACTTCGCCCCGATGAAGCACGAGCGAGACATCGCGCAGCCCGCTGCCTCCCAGGCCTTCCACGCGGAGCAGTTCTTCACCTCGTGCGTGCGCGCGGCGCGGATAGTGATCGCTCACCTCGCGGTCCGCCATGAGCCTCACCAGCTCGGGCACGGACACATCCGCGATGTCGCGCGTCGCAACGTGGCAGCCGTCGCGCAGGACGGTCACGCGCTGCCCGATTCGGAATACTTCGTCCATCCGGTGCGAGATATAGACGACGGCGACGCCGCTCGCGGTCAGCCGTGCGATGGTCGCGAAGAGCTGCGCGACCTCCCGCTCGCTCAGCGCTGACGTGGGCTCGTCCATGACGAGAATTCGCGCGGCATCCGTGAGCGCCCGAGCGATCTCGACCATCTGCTGCTGCGCGAGGCGCAGCGTGCGCACGGGCGCCCCGGGATCGATGGAGACGCCAAGCGACTCGAGCACGCGCGCGGCGCCGAGCCGCATCTTCTTCCAGTCGATAATCCCGGGCCAATGGGCGGGTGCCTTGCCCAGGAAGATGTTTTCGGCAACCGAGAGATGCGGCACCAGGCTCAGCTCCTGGTAGATGGTGCTGATTCCCAGCCGTCGCGCGGCGGCCGGATCCGGAATGTCGACGGGCTGGCCGTTGAGAAGAATCTCCCCCGAGTCGCGCCGGACGGCGCCGCTGAGGATCTTCATCAGCGTGGACTTCCCGGCGCCGTTCTCACCGAGCAGGATGTGCACCTCGCCGGCACGCACGTCCAGCGAGGCGTCCCGCAACGCGTGGACTCCCGGGTAGCGTTTGCAGACGCCCCGCATCCACAGGACGGGTGTCGTGTCCAGAATGCGGCCGAGTCTACCACGGTGAATCGGCGCGCACGTCCGCGTGCGGCCGTGCCTATAATTGCGCCGCAATGACGCTGCATTTACTGCCTGGCACTTTCGTGCTCGTGCTCGGTATTGCGACGCTGTCATGTACTGCGCGTACTCAGGACCTGACGAACGCCGACGGTTCACGAATCGTTCCTTCCGTACCGGTCGAAGGCCAACCGCTTGGCGCGAACGTCGAACGGCTCGATCAGGCGCTCGAGTATCTCGGCGCGCCTCTGCCAGCCGGCGTCCGGACAGGCGTGAGGCGCGCGATCCAGCTCCGCGATGCGAAGGCGCTGCAGGCACTCCTCGATCCTCGCGTCCTGCTGTCCGTTCAGATCAATCCCGAATCGCGGGTGAGAGTGATCCGCGGTCCGGCCGCCGCGACGTTGCAGCAGAGCGGCTATACGCCGGTGCTCGTCAAAATCGTCAATGAGGGCGGCGTGACGGCGCGGTTGCGCATTGGAAGCCCGCAGGCGGGGCCCGTGTATGCCGGCATGTCACAGCTTTCCGGAGAGCGGATGCAGCAACAGCACCTCCGCGAAGACGAGAACGTCGACAGGCGGACCGATCGGTTCCTTGACCTCGAGATGTTCACCGGTGCGCCGATGAGCGCGTCGCTGAGCGGGCTGGAGGTCGAATACGCGATCGCGCTGATCTATGCGTCCGAATCAGGCCGCCGCGAGGCGACCATCAGCTTCAACGTGGGGCAGGGAACTGAAGATCTCGGCTTTCGCGCCGAGACCCCGATCCTGTTCACGATCACGCCCGCCATCGCCGTCAAGCTGCGCGTTCTCGATCACGACGGAACGCCAACCATCGGCCGCTTCGAGTTCACCGATAAGGAAGGGCACGTGTTCCCGCCGCAAGCGAAGCGCGTGGCTCCCGATCTGTTCTTTCAGAGGCAGATTTATCGCGGCGATGGCGAACAGGTCCTGCTGCCACCCGGCACGTTGACCATGTTTTACGGCCGGGGTCCGGAATATCGATGGGTGAAGCGCGAGGTCACGATCGCGCGCGCGCCGGCGCCGGAAATTGCCGTTCGTCTGGAACGCTGGGTCGATCCTGCCGCGCACGGTTTTTTCAGCGGCGATCATCACATTCACGCCGCCGGGTGCGCCCACTATACTTTCCCGACCGAAGGCGTCGATCCATCGGACATGTTCCGCCAGATCAAAGGCGAGGGCCTGAATGTCGGCAGCGTATTGACCTGGGGGCCGGCGTTCGACCACCAGAAACAGTTCTTTGCCGGTGCGCCAGACAGCCGGAGCGAACCGTTCGCCGTCATGAAATACGACATCGAGGTGAGCGGCTTCGGATCGGAAGCGCTCGGCCACGTGTGTCTGCTGAATTTGAAGGATCAGATCTACCCTGGCGCGAACGGCAGCAAGGGATGGCCGACATGGACGTTGCCCGTGCTCCGCTGGACCAAAGCGCAGGGGGCCGTTGGCGGCTACGCCCATTCGGGGAGCGGTCTGCAAATCGATCCATCCGCCGCGACGGCGCGGCTGCTCGAGCAGCTGGATGGCAACAAGGACGGCAGGCTCGATCGAGCCGAAGCGGCGCGAGGGCTGCTGCCGCAGCCGTTCGCGGACATTGATACCGACCATGACGGAGTGCTCGGCGAAGCCGAACTTCGGGCCGGCCACGATCGGGCGGATGACGAGCTGCCGAATCTCGCGATTCCGGAGCTGAACAGCGTCGGCGCTCAGGAGATTTTCGTGACGGCGGCGCTTGGCGCGACGGACTTCATCAGCGCGATGGACACCGACCGCATCCGCGAATGGAATGCGTGGTATCACCTGCTCAACACCGGTATCCGCCTGAAAGCCAGCGGTGAGACTGATTTTCCGTGCATGAGCGGAACGCGCGTCGGGCAGGGCCGCAGCTACGTCTTCCTCGGGCGGAGACCGCAGGCGATCGATTACGCGCAGTGGATCGAAGGGATCGCTCGCGGCCGCAGCTACGTCAGCGACGGCTACGCGCACGCCTTCGACTTCTCGGTGAATGGCAAGCCGACTGGTGAGGAGGTAGAGCTTGCGCGACCCGCAAGCGTGGCGGTCAAGGCTCTGGTCGCGTTCTCGCCAGAAACGCCGCTCGAGCCAGCCTATGGCGGCGTCGTTCCTGTCGGCGGACGCCGCTTCATCGGCGACACCGTCATCAAGCGCGAGGTGCAGGCCGCCGACGCCCGATATCAGCACGGTCAGAGGCTCGTCGAGGTCGTCGTCAACGGTCGACCGGTGGCGTCCCGCGAAGTTGCCGCGGACGGAAAGGAACATGCCGTCGAGTTTTCCATCCCCATCGAGCGGAGCAGCTGGGTCGCGCTTCGCGAGTTCCCGCAGCTGCATACCAACCCGGTGAACGTGACCGTCGCGCGCAAGCCGATTCGCGCATCCCGCGATAGCGCGCTGTGGGCGATTGCGTGCATCGAGCAGCTGTGGCGGGTGCGCGCGCGGCGCATTGCGCCTGCCGAGCGCGCCGACGCGGAGCGCGCGTACGAGGCGGCCAAAGAGTTCTACCGCCGGATTGCTGCCGAGTCGCCGTCAAATCACTGACGGTGCCGGGGGCGCTATTTGATCGGCGCTTTCTCGAAGTCGGTGTCGTTCACCCAGCCAGCGGTCACCTTTTCGCCTCGCATGAAACGTTCGTAGAAGTTCCGCACCTTCTCGTCGGCATATACATACCGATCGAAGATCGCGCCGTGGCCGAATTGGCGCGGGTCGCCCTCCGCGCGCAATTCGGTTTCCATCTCGCGCCGAAGCTGCTCCAGGCGCGCGCGATGCTGAGGAAGGCGCGCGAGATTGCGCAGGCAGTACGGATCCTGTGTGAGATCGTAGAGTTCTTCCGCCGGACGTTTGCCGAACGCCAACTCCCAAAAACTTCGATCGCCTCCCGCACGCCTCGCGTCGAGGATGACGGTCTTGGTGGGACCGCCGTCGCAGTTCAGATACCCTGTTTCAGGATTGCCGGCCGGCCAGCGTGTGGGTTCGTAATTGCGAAGATACAGCGCGTCGCCTTTCACGATGCCGCGAATCGGATAACCCCAGTCGTGCGGGCGTCCCACGTCGTGGCGCTCCTTGCCGACGAGCACGTGGTCGCGCTGCGTACTCACGCGGCCATCCTTTTCGGCAAACAGGATGTCCGTGAGCGTGCGTCCCGCAGCCGGCGCCATGCCGGTCTCACGCCATGTCAATCCAGCCAATTCGACGAGCGTCGGAGCAATGTCCGCGAAGCTGACGTAGTCGTCCACCGTGAGACCCTTCATGATGCGGCGCGGCCACATCACGGCCAGCGGCACGTGGTTGGAGAATTCGTACGCCTGTCCCTTGACGCGTGGAAACGGCATGCCGTGGTCGCCCGTGACGATGACGATGGTGTTGTCGAGGAGACCGCGCTCTTCGAGCAGCCGCAGCATGCGGGCGAGGTGCCGGTCGAAATGTTCGACTTCGTACGCATAGTCGAGCATGTCGTTGCGCACGATGTCGTTGTCTGGCAAATACGCGGGCACCTCGTCGATGTCGGAAAGCTTCCGGCCGTTCTTCGCGACGCCGGAGCCGTACTCATACCCGCGGTGCGGTTCCAGCGCGCCGTACCAGAAGCTCCAGGGTTGATCTTTCGGGACCGAGTCGAGGAAGTCTGCGAAATTCGCGGCGTAATCGTTGTTGCTGATCCCCGAGGCTGGAGGCGCCGCCTTGCGCGCGTCGAACGGGCGTCCCGTCATCTGGCGCGGTTCGCCGGAGGCGTTCGTGGCGACACCAGGGCCCCAGCCTTTTCCCGTCATGCCGGCAACATATCCATGTTCGTTGAGCGCCTCGGCCCACGTCTTGAATTTGCGTGGAAAGAAGGGCACGTGATTGGCGGCTTCTTCGAGCTGCCAGGAGTTGCGTCCCGTCAGCAGGATGGCGCGTGACGGGGCGCACTTGGCATTCGGCGTGTACGCGTGCGTGAAACGCACGCCGTCATGCGCCACGCGGTCGAAGGCAGGCGTGCGCACCCATCGTGCGCCGTACGCGCCGGCATGGCCGTACGACCAGTCGTCAGCAATCGCAAAGAGGATGTTTGGGCGTGGTTCTCGCTGGCTGTTCGCCGTCGGGGGCAGGGCAGAAAACAATAGCGTCAGGCCAAGCAGGGCCAATCCCAGCCGCGCCGTCCGTGTGTGACGAATCATGATGCGTCGTTCCTCTTCGTTCGTGCAGGTTGCAGAGTATAATCCCGGCCTTCCTCTCGAGGAGGTCGCATGCGTCTCTCCCTGGGACCCTCGCTGAGCCTCGCCGCCCTCACGGTTTTCAGCGTCCTGCCCACCTCGGCATATGCGCAGACCGCCCGGATTACCGGCGCCGTGTCCGATCAAACGAAGGCAGTCGTTCCAGGCGTCGCGATTACCATCCTGAACACCGAGACCAACGACAGGCGCCTGGTCGTCACCAACGAGCGCGGACAGTACAACGTGCCGTTCCTGCCGTCGGGCCGATACGCGGCGACGTGCGAGCTGCAGGGATTCCAGACGATTCGCCGCGAAGGGATCGTCCTCGAGACCGACCAGGAGATCCGCGTCGATTTCGTTCTGCAGGCCGGCGAGGTCACCGAGTCGATCCGGGTCGTCGGCACGCCGGTCCTCGCGTCCGATACGTCGTCGGTCGGGCAGGTGGTGACGGGGCAGACCATCAGCGATCTGCCGCTCAACGGCCGCAACTTCCTGCAGCTCGCGAGGCTTGCCACCGGCGTGCTCGAGTCGGCGGCCGGGGACCGCGCGAGCGAAGGGGGCGCCTTCGTCGCGAACGGCGCACGCTCCGTCCTCAACAGCTTCATGCTCGACGGCGTCGACAACAACGCGCGGATTGTCGATCAGCAGAACAGCTCCAACGTCGTGACGCAGCCGTCGGTGGACGCGCTGTCGGAGTTCACGATTCAGACCAACAACTTTTCCGCGGAGTACGGGCAGGCGGCGGGCGCCGTGGTCAATGCGACGATCCGGTCGGGCACCAACCGCGTTCACGGCGTCGGATTCGAGTTCCTGCGCAACGACGCGTTCGACGCGCGGAATCCGTTTGCCGCGGCGTCTGAGGGCAAGCGGCTGAATCGAAATCAGTACGGCGGCACACTCGGTGGTCCCGTGCGCCGCGACCGCGCATTCTTCTTCACGAGCTGGGAAACGACGGATGAGACGCGCGGTGTGGATTACCGGAATACGGTGCCGACGCCAGCGCAGCGCGCTGGCGACTTCCGCGGGTTTGTCAACAACCAGGGGCGGCCGGTGATCATCTACGACCCCGCGACAACGCGCCCGAATCCGAGTGGCTCCGGCGTCATCCGCGATCCCTTCCTCAACAACGAGATTCCAGCCAATCGCATCCATCCGCTCGCGCGCCGTCTGCTCGATTTGCTGCCGCAACCGAACCTGTCAGATCCGACAGGCAACTACGTCGTGACGCGCGACGCCCTCCGGATGCGTCACCAGCTCGATACCCGAATCGATCAGAACTTTTCCACGAACAGCAAGTTGTACGTGCGCTACAGCCTGACGAACCGGCACGACAAGGTGCCCGGCCCGTACGACGCGCCGCTCATCGGTACGACGCAGTTTCAGCAGGCCCCGAAGGAGCAGCTCGCGCACAACATCGCCATCGGTCAGACGCAGGTGCTCGGCGGCAACCGCGTCAACGAACTGCGCATCGGGTACAACCGAATCCGCGACGATCTGTTCCCCTGGGTCACGGACACGACGCCCGCCGGGTTCGGGTTCATTGGCATTCCGGAAACGCAAGGCGTGACGGGCCTGCCACGGATCGCGATCGGCGGCTTCTCGAACATCGGTGAAGCGGCGTTCCTTCCAAATTTCAAGATCTCGGAAGTGAGCCAGGCAGGAGATACGTTCTCGTTCCTCCGCCAGCGGCACGCCATCAAGGTGGGCGCCAACTATCGGTTCATTCGCAGCTTCTTCAATATTTCCGGCCAAGCCCGCGGGTTCTACAACTTCACCGGCGGCTTCACGCAGAACCCGCAATCGCGGCCGAACAGCGGATCCGGGCTCGCTGATTTCCTCCTGGGGATTCCGGCGACGACGCAACTGAGCCGCACGCTGCGCGGCGACATCCGCTACCACTATGTGGCGGGGTATATTCAGGACGACTGGCGCGTCAACCCGCGCCTCACGCTCAACGTGGGCGTCAGGTACGAGCTCTTCACGCACCCCTACGAGCGCAACGGGCAGCAGGCGAATCTGCTGCTCGATCAGATGAAGCTGATCTACGTCGACAACAAGGTTCCCGCCTCTATTCCGGCAGAGTTCACGACAACCGTTCCCGCGGGCGTGTCACCGAAGACCCTGATGCGGCTCGACACGAACAACTTTGCACCGCGCCTCGGGTTCGCCTACAAACTGCGGGAACGCACGGTCCTGCGCGGCGGCGCGGGAATTTTCTATGGCGATCATCCGACGATCGGCGCATCGAGCCGCCTGCCCGCCAACCCGCCCTACCAGGTGAACGTTTCGTACGCGACCGATTCGGTGACGCCGCTCGTCACGCTCGACAGCGGGTTTCCCGCCAACGCGCTCGATCCGGTGTTCAGCCCGTTCCTGACATTCAACGCGTGGGATCCGTCCGCGCCGCAGGCGCAGGCGTATCACTGGAACGCGAATGTGCAGCAGGAGCTGCCATGGGTCGTCGTCGAGATCGGCTACACCGGCTCCCGGGGGACCAACCTTTCGGTGAATTGGGATCCGAACGCGCCACTCCCGGGTCCCGGCTCGGTGGCGTCGCGGCGTCCCTCCCCCCAATTCGGCGGCATCAATGGCCTGAGGTACGACGGCGAATCCAGTTATCACGCGGGACACCTTCGCGTCGAACGGCGGCTGAGAGCGGGCCTTTCCGTCATCGGCCACTACACGTACAGCAAGTCGATCGATCTCGGCGGCGCGAACTTCATCAGCGGCGACCTGGTGTATCGCGACCCGCGGAACATCGACCTCGATCGCGGCCTGTCGTCGTTCGACGTGCGGCACAACATGGTGGTCAGCTACATCTGGGACATCCCCGTGGGCCATGGACGCCGCATCGATCTGGAGAATCCGTGGCTGCACGCGATCGCCGGCGGCTGGCAATTCAACGGCCTCACCACCGCGCGCAGCGGCACGCCGTTCACGCCGTCGCTGAGCGTCAACCCGGCGCAGTCGGGACACGCGCGTCCCGACCGGGTCGGCGACGGCAACCTGCCGCGCGGCGAGCGATCCGCCGACCGATGGTTCGACCCGTCGGCGTTTGCAGCGCCGGTGCCGTTCAATTTCGGCAACGCGGGACGCAACATCCTGATCGGCCCCGGATTCTTCAACACGGACTTCGGATTGTTCAAACGATTCAAGCTCGATAGCGCGCGCCGTGAGGTTCAACTCAGACTGGAGGCGTTCAACGTGTTCAACGAACCGCATTACGCGCAGCCGAACTCGACAGTGGATCTGCTTCAGGCCGGCCGCATCACGGACATCGTCGGGACCATGCGCGAAATGCAGGTGGGGGTCAAAATCCTGTTCTAGCTGAAGAAATCCCTAATTCCTGATCGCGAATCCCTAATCGGGAATCGCTGGATCCAATCGAATCGGTGAATCTTTGAATCAATGAATCGATGAATCGCCGAATCGTTGGTTACAAACCCGGCTCGCGGGCCAGGACCCGGCAGCCGGGCTTCCGAAACCGCGTCTGAGGGAGAGAGAACGTGCGAGTACGACTACTCATCATCGCGACAGTCGCGGCTGCGGCGGCCACTCTGGCGGCGGCACAGCGGGGCGAGCCGCAGCGGCCGGCGATGACGACGCCGAATATCGTGTTCATCCTCGCCGACGATCTCGGATATGGCGACACAGGCCCGTACGGGCAGCGTCAAATCCGCACTCCGCGACTCGATCGCCTGGCATCCGAAGGGATGCGGTTCACGCAGTTCTACTCGGGCAGCACGGTCTGCGCGCCGTCGCGCGGCGCTTTCCTGACCGGCCGTCACACGGGGCACGCCTACGTGCGTGACAATCAGGAGCTCGGGGGATTTCTCGACTCGGAGGAGCGCGGACAGATTCCGCTCCCGCCAGATCACCCGACGCTTGCGCGGTGGCTCCGCAGCCGCGGCTATGCGACCGCCGTTGTCGGAAAATGGGGGCTCGGTGGACCCGAGTCAACGGGTGTGCCGACGAAGCAGGGCTTCGACTTTTTCTTCGGCTATCTCGATCAGAAACAGGCGCACAACTACTACCCGACACACCTGTGGCGCAACGAGGAACGGTACCCGCTGCGCAACGGGTACTTCTCTCCGCACCAGACGCTCGACGGGAGTCCTGATGATCGAACGTCGTACGAGAAGTACCGCGGCTCGGACTACGCGATCGATTTCATGACCCGGGAAGCGGTCGAGTGGCTGCGCGCGAGGAAGTCGATTCCGTTCTTCCTCTATTTCGCGCCGACGATTCCGCACGTCGCGCTGCAGGTGCCCGAGGCGGCGATGAAGGAGTACGAAGGGAAATTCGCCGAGACGCCGTACACCGGCGACAGGAACTACCTACCCCAGCGCACCCCGCGCGCTGCGTATGCGGCGATGGTCACGTATCTCGATGCCCAGGTCGGGCGCATCCTCGATACGTTGAAGGAGATCGGCGCCGACGAACGGACGCTGGTCATCTTCACGAGCGACAATGGCGCAATCTATAACGTCGGCGGTGCGCCGACACAATTCTTCCAGAGCAACGGAGCGTTGCGCGGACAGAAGGGCACGCTGTATGAGGGCGGCATTCGGGTTCCGATGATGGCACGCTGGCCCGGACGGATTCGCGCAGGTGCGACGTCCGATCACGTAGGCGCCAACTGGGACATGTGGGCCACGTTTGCCGAACTGCTCGGCGGCGAGCCGCCGGAGGGAACCGATGGCATCTCGATCCTGCCGACGTTCCTCGCGCGCGGCAACCAGCGCGAGCATGAGTTCCTGTACTGGGAATTTCACTCGCAGGGAAGCTCGCAGGCCGTTCGGATGGGCCGCTGGAAGGGGATTCACAATAACATCCTGACGCAGCCCGGCGCCCCGCTCGAGCTCTACGATCTGGATCGGGATCCCGGCGAAGCCACGAACGTGGCGCTCGCGAACGCAGACGTTGTGCGGCGGATCGAGGACATCATGAAGCACGCGCGCACGCCGGGTGTCCTCCCGAAGTGGAATTTTACGAGGGTGTCAGGGCAGTAGTCTCAGCGTCCTCCGCGCGAGATCGACTCAGGCTGTTGGCGGCGTCGACGGCGCCGGAGGGATGCGGAACGTCTTCTTCACGTACTCGATGTTCGCGCGGGTGTCGGCAACGATGTCCTTGTTGGGCGAACCCGTTTCGAGCACGTACCAGCCGCGATAGCCGATGTCGTAGAACTCCTGTGCCATGCGCGGCCAGTCGATTCTGCCGCCCGGTGTGGCCAGGAGCATATTGGCGTTCTTGACGTGAATCTGGTTGATCCGCTTGCCAAGCATTTTCGGCTCGGCGTAGATGTCCTTCACGCGCGGTTGGATGTTGTGCGCGTCGTAGTAGACCGCGACGTAATCCGATCCAATCCCATCCAGCAGCCTGATGTTGTCCTCCGCCGAGATCCAGTCTTCCAGCCCGACGACCACGCCGTACCGCTCCGCGTAGCGTGCCACCTCTTTCATCATCGCGATGAAGGTGTCGACCTGCGCCTGGTTCGTCATGTCGATGTGGCTGTCGCCGAGGATCGGCAGGAGGATGTTGTTGGTCCCGAGATTGTGGGCGATTTCCACAGCCTCGGTGAGCAGGATCGCAAATGCCGGACTGGTGTGCATCGGCATCCGTGATTTCCCGGGGTTGCCAATCGCCAGCGAGCAGATCTGGATGCCGTTGTCGAGCGCGGCGCGCCTGAACGCCTCCTGCGTCTTCTCATCGCGGACCGTCGGCGTCTTCCCGTCCGTGGGGTACTGGACGCTGACCTGAATGCCGTCGAGGCCGATCTCGCGCGCGAGGGCGACCTTCGTGATGTCCCCGCGCTGCCCCAGATTCCAGTCCGTCATCCCGACCCTCACGGGCACGGGGTTGACCGTCTCCTTCGTCTGCACAGGCGCCCGTGGCTGCGCCTGCGATCGCGCGAGCGCCGGCGCAGCGGCCGACGCGATGCTTGCCTGTTTGACGAAGTCCCGTCGCGTGATCAGCATGGCGCGCGCTCCTATTTGGACCGGGGGGCTTCGCCCCGCCGGACCCCCCATCGCCGTCGCTCGCGGGGACCCCTGCGCCCCGCTCCGCTCCGGCGGGCGCGCCGTTGGCGCGCCTATCATACGGTTCGGGCCTACGTGGTCTTCAGAATGCCATCCCAGCCTCTGCGGTACGCAGGACGGTTGATAAATGGCTCCGCCTCGGGCGCATTGCTGGCGCGAAGGTTCTTGTAGTCCCACTCAATCTTCTTGTGGGTACGGTAGGCCACGTTGCCGAGGTGATTCGCCTCAGTCGTCCAACCTGAGTACTGGAAGTTCGAGCCAGGCACCGGGCCATTTCCTTTGGCGTAGTTCACCCACTCCACCCAATGGCCCGGCGACCGCGGCAGCGTCTCGGCGGGCATCTGGAAGTCCTTGAACTTCTCTTCGGGCAGAAGCTTGCCGTTGCCGAGCAGCATGCCCTTTTCGCCGATGAACAGCTGCGAGCGTCCGCCCCATTCCGGCACCCATCCCGGCGGCTTGCTGTCGCCCTGATGCCATACCAGCTTGAGCGCCGGCTGGGATCCGACGGCGGCATACTCGTAGGTTGCGACGAGTGTCGCGGGCGCGAGCTCCTTGTGTGGAACGGGAACGTTCGGGGATACCGATTCGACCGTCAGGGGCGCGAGCACCATGCCGCCTTTCCCATCGGGCCGTTTGAGATCGAGAACGGTGTACGGCACGTCGTTGTCGTGGCTGCCGAGATCGCTCATCGTGCCGTTGCCGAAATCCCACCAGCGATACCAGCGCGGCCCCGGGAAGTACGTCGGATGGTACGGACGTTCAGGCGCGGGCCCGAGCCACAAGTCCCAATACAGTGTCGAGGGGATGGGCATTTCTTCCTTGAACCGATCGACGATCTGGACACCGTTGTAGAAGCCGTGGGGCTTGTCGAACTTCTCGGCCGACGCGGCATCCTGGAGTCCCCACGCGCGGTCGACCCACACGTGGACCTCGTGGACCGGACCAATGACGCCCGTGTCGAGGATCTCCCTGATCTTGCGCCGATCGTTCGAGGCGTGGCCCTGGTTGCCCATCTGCGTCGAGAGCTTCGGATACCGCGCCGCGGTCTCCCGGATGAGGCGCGTCTCCCAGATGTTGTACGCGAGCGGCTTCTCGCAGTAGACGTGCTTCCCGTGCGTCAGCGCCAGATACGTCGCGAGCGCGTGGGTGTGCTCCGCGGTCGAGACGACAACCGCGTCGAAGTCGTTCGGGTTGTCGAAGACCTTGCGAAGATCGGTGTACGTCTTTGCCTTCGGAAACCGCTGCGACGCCTTGTCGATCGTCTCCTGGTTGATGTCGCACAGCACCACGACGTTCTCGTCGGGATGATTCGGCGCGACGCTGCGGCCGGGCGTGATGGTGAGCTCGCCCAAGCTGGCGTTGGCGCGCCCGCCGCACGCGATGAACGCGATATTCAGTTTGTTGTTCAGGTTCTGGCCACGCAGAAATGCGGGCGCACCCGTTATCACGCCGGCCGCGGCGATCGCGCTGCCGACGAACTCGCGCCGCGTCATCTCTCGCGCACGCGCCTTCTTCGTCTTCTTTTTCATCGTTGGTTTACCTTCGCATTGACAGGGCTGCACGGCGGGGTCTGAAGACCCCGCCCTACAGATGACCGGTAGGGCGGGGTCTTCAGACCCCGCCCCACAAGACCGTCCGTTAGAACGCGAACCGCAGGCCGACCTGCACCGTGCGAGGCGCGCGCCAGCTAGCGTAGTTCCGGATCTTCATGAAGTTCGGATCCGTGAAGCTGGTGTTCGGGTTGCCCCACTGCGCGTGGTTCAACACGTTCTGCGATTCCACGCGGATCTCGAACCGGTAGTGGCTGATCTCGATATTGCGGAACAGCGATCCGTCGACGTTCCAGTTGCCTGGACCACGGAACTGGTTGCGTCCGCTGTTGCCCCACGTAACGCCAGTAGGCTGCGCGAAGACCGACGGATCGTACCACTGCTCGTTCGGGCCCGCCTTGCCGAAGCCAGGCTTCGCGTTGCCGATGACGTTGATCGTCTGCTGTCCACCCTGCTGCTGCAGCAGACCGTTGTCGCCGCCAATCGTGAACGGCTTTCCTGAGAGCCACGACGCGATGCCGTTGAGCTGCCAGCCCCGGACGACCTGCGACACCACGCCGGCGCCGTTGCGGCCAAACGGCAGTTCGTACGCGAATCCCATCTGCAGGACATGCGTGCGGTCGTAGCCCGCGAGCGCGAAGTTCCTGCTCAACTGCGATTCCTGGGCCCAAGTGAACCCGCCGCCGTCGTCATCGGTGTTGTTCATCGCCTTGGAGAGCGTGTACGCGCCTTTCAGGAGGAACCCGTTCTTGAACGGCCGGTTTACCGCCATCTGCAGCGCGTTGTAGCGGCCCTTGCCGATCCCTGACAGCACGTTGATCGTGGCGGTGCCGGCCTGCGTAAAGAGCTTGCGGTTTCCGTTGCCGCCGCTCTCCGCATAGTTCATGTTTCGAACGGTGTAGGTGCCGTCCGTCCGCGTGCCAACGTAGCCCACGCTGGTGATGATGTCGAGCGGCAGCCTCCGCTCGAGGAAGGCGTTGTACGACTGCGTGGCGCCCCGTTCGACGTGTCCCGGATCCGGCGTCGTCATGTCGACGCCACGCGGGAGCAGGACGGTGCCGCTGCTGACGTCCGGGTTCGGCGCAAGCGGGATACCCTTCGACAGGTTCCCGTACGGGGTGAAGCTGTTCAACCCCGCATCGCTGTGCGCGATGGTCAGCGGGAAGCGTCCACGCATCGGCCGCGTCCAGGGGTACGGATCGAAGGTCTTGCCGTAGCCCGAGCGCACGACCGTCTTGTCGTTAAGCCGGTACGCGATGCCGACTCGCGGCGCGAACAGGGTGTTGCTCACCTTCAGCCCGAGATTCATGGGGTTGCCGCCGACGCCGCCGAGCTTGACGGTGTAGCTCGGAATGTCGAGAAGCTCGATGCCGCGGTTCTCACGACGCATCAACGGGTAGTACTCGTACCGCAGGCCGAGATTCACCGTGAGCTTCGAATTGGCCTGCCACCGATCGGCGACGTAAAGACCATACTGGTTTTCGCGGCCGCTCAATTCTTCGAACTGTTCGCTCTTGTTGAAGCTCGTCAGCTCGCCAAGCATGAAGCCCGCATAGCTGTTCCAGCTGTTGCCGCTGTAACCAGGAGTGCTCGTCACGCCGCTTCCGAACGTCAAAATGCCGCGCGGGTTACTGACCTCGGGCTGCCAGTGATTCAGCCGTAATCGGATGAAATCAAACCCCGATCGAATTTCGTGACGGCCGCTCACTTTGGTCAGGTTGGCCGACGCCGTGTAGCTCCGCTCGTCACGCCACACCGGTGTCCAGGTGTCGGTGTTGCCCAACGTGCCCAACCCTGTGGAGACATTCGGCATTCCGCTGTAGCGATTGAGATCGAACGAGCCAGGGCCGCCGACGCCCGCGCCGTTCACGCCGGGAATGCCCCAGACGTCGCTGCCGAAGAACGTGCCGAAATCCGGTCCCTGCATGTTCTGCTGCATAACGTTGGCGCCCCCGTTCGCGTCGAACAGGAGAGTGGGGCTGAGGGTCCACGTCTGGCCCGCGGTAAAGATTCTCGTATTCGTTTTTCCGCCGCCTGCGCCGTCCAGACCCAGATAGAACAGGTCGTAGACCGCGGCGTGCATCATCGAGAACTTCGCCCAGATCTGATGTTTCGACGTGCGGTTCCAATTCACCTTGGCGTCGTAGTTATCGCGGTCTGCCTTCGGCTGACGGGGCAGCAGCAGGTTGTTCTGCAGGCCGTTGTTGGTCCCCGCCGCATTGGGCATGGGATATCGTTGCTGAATCTTCAGCGCGATAGAGCTGAGGCGATCGGCTGGGATGATCGCACCGGCGAACGTCGAGCGGTTGCGGCCGTCCGACCCGCCCGTCGACGGATCGTAGATGACGAAGTTCGGGCTGACCGAAAGCACTTCGCTGAAATCGCCCGCGCGCATTTTCGCCGTCGGGACCGTGTACTGGGAATAGAACCCCTGGTGCTCGCTGTTGCGCTCCCACCCTCCGAAGTAGAACAGCCGGTTGCGCCTGACCGGCCCGCCGATGGTTCCGCCCGAAATCTGCGTGCTCGCGTCGACCTTGTTGGGATCGAAGTATCCACGGCGTGCGTTCAGCTCGTCCTGCTGGCGGAAGTAGAAAGCGGACCCGCGCAGCGTGTTCGTTCCGGATTTCGTCTGCACGGAGATGGCGGCGCCGCCCGTCATCCCCTGCGCTGCGTCGAAGCTGTTGGTGGAGACGTTGACGTTCTCGATCGTTTCGACCGGCGCGACGTACCCCGCGTGATGGGGCAACCAGACGTTGATGCTGGCCGCGCCGTCGATGCGCGTGACGTTGTTGTTGCGGTTGGTCCCGTTGACGTTGACGGAAAGCGACCGCCCCGGTGTGTCCGTCTGCGCGTTCTGGAACTCGGGCGGAGTCGCGCCCGGAACGAGATTCATCAAGTACTGATAGTTGCGGTACTGATTCAACGGCAGGTTGATGACGTCGGCCGGCTTGAGGTCGGTAGTGACGTCGGCCTTATCGGTCTTGAGAACGGCGGCGTCCGTCGTCACCGTGACCGACTCGCTCAACGCGCCAATTTCCAGACGGCCGTTGACACGGACAATGCCGCCCGCGGTGATCGGAATGCCCGTCTGGACGAATTCCTTGAATCCCTGGAGGGAGGCGCGCAGCGTGTAGGTGCCGCCCGTGACATTGCGAATCGTATAAGTGCCCGTCGAATCGGTGACACCGGTCAATTCAAGCCCGGTGGCCTCGTCCTTGATGCTGATCGCAGCGCCAGGTATCGCGGCGCCGGTTCCGTCGACGATGTTCCCGGTGACACTTCCATATAACGTCTGGGCGCCAGCCGCGGTCGGCAGCGCGCAGAACGCGATTGCCACGATGACTCCGAGGATCAGGCGCAAGCACGCACCCACGTAGACCTTGTTATCCCTCACAGTGTTCCTCCTTCACGGTCAGGTCAGCTTCTCAGCTTCTTGAACGCCTCCAAATTCGCTTTCAACGATTGCATCGGCGGAACGCCTTCGCGTTCGTATTCGATGATGTACCACTCGATGCCGCCGACAGTTTCGGCCGCCGTCATGATGCCCGGCCAGTCGAGCTCGTCAGATCCAAGGTAGGCGTCCGGTTTTTTCGACGAGAACGGCTTCACGTGCATCGAGATGGTCCGCCCGGCATTCCGGCGGATCAAATCGATCACGCGAACTCCCGCCATCTCGGACGCGTTGCCGGTGTCCAGCTGCAGGACGACGTCCTTGCTCGTGCGATCGGCGAACAGGTTCCACCAGTATTCGCCGTCGATACGATTGAAGTCCGTCGTGTGGTTGTGGTACCCCACCCGCATCTTCTGCGGTTTGATCTTCTCGGCGATCTCGTTCGCAGCGTCAGCGGTCTTTTTCGCCAGGTCTGCCGACTTGTAGGTCTCGGGCGGCAGCCAGCGAATGATCAGGTTCCGGTTTCCGATCGCCTGATTGAACTCGACGGTGCGCGCCAGCTTGTCTCCCTGGAGCTCCTCGAGCGTGTGGTGAAAGCCGCAGGGCTTGAGCGCCGCGGCATCGAGGTATTTCCGCCACTCGGCCCCCGACTTGCCAAACGCGTTTTCGAGCTCGACGGCCCTGAAGCCTGCCCGCGCGAGCTCGTTCAGCGTGCCAGGGACCTCGGTTGCCAGCTGCTGCCGTACGCACCAGAGCTGCGTGCCGATCGGGATGTCCCTCCAGGCGCGGGGGCGCGATTCGAACGCCGACACGAAAAGCGCAGATGCGGCGGCGGACGCACCAATCTTCAGCACGTCCCGCCGGGTCGGGTGCGTGTGCATGGGTTCCCTGGGCACCGCGAATCCTACGCTCGATGGGCCTCGGGAGCAAGTG
>Ga0075434_100001045_pt1 | contig 22585 bp, 16 predicted proteins | sample RhiMethybrSRZTD3_FD_75298 | JGI IMG/M metagenome (GOLD analysis project Ga0075434, IMG submission 75298) | Populus rhizosphere microbial communities from Tennessee, USA - Rhizosphere MetaG P. TD hybrid SRZTD3 | ecosystem: Host-associated > Plants > Roots > Rhizosphere > Soil | place: USA... | reverse complement strand
CGCGGCGACGAATCTGCCGGTTCGGCTGTCAGCCAACTGTCATCAACGACGAAGGTGTCGGTCTCACTGAGAATAACCGCACGTTCCACGACATTCTGCAATTCGCGAATGTTCCCGGGCCAATGGTACCCTCGTAACTGCTCCAGTGTCCTCTTGCCGATATGCCGGATGTTTTTGCCAGCGTCTTTGGCAAAGCGCCCGACAAAGTACTCCACGAGCAACGGAATGTCATCCGCTCGCTCGCGTAGCGAAGGAACTGCGATCGGAAACACGTTCAATCTGAAAAAGAGGTCCTGGCGGAAGGTTCCGGCGGCTACGGAGGCTGGCAGATCACGATTGGTTGCCGCGATCACGCGGACATCCACCGAGATCGGATGATTACTCCCCACCCGCTCAAATTCCTTCTCCTGCAATACCCGCAGGAGCGCGATCTGTGTCTCCATGGGGAGTTCCCCGATTTCATCCAGAAACAGCGTGCCCCCGTTAGCGGCTTCAAACCTGCCCACCCGCCGTTGCAAGGCGCCGGTGAAGGCCCCCTTTTCGTGTCCGAAAAGCTCGGAAGCGATCAGCGATTGCGGAATTGCAGCGCAGTTGACCTTTATGAAGGCTCGGTTGGCCCGTTTCGACCTCCGATGCAATGCACGCGCTATCAGTTCTTTTCCGGTTCCAGTTTCGCCCAGAATGAGAACGGTCGAGTCAGAAGGTGCGACCTTCTCCACCTTTTTAAGTAGCTGGCTCATGGGTTTCGAGGAGCCGACAATTTCCTCAAACATCGAAGAGCGATCGATTTCCTCTCGCAGTTCGAGATTTTCATTGTGGAGTCGTTCTTCCGTCCTCTTGCGGTCATCGATGTCGGTTGCGGTAACGTACCAGCGGATGACCGTGCCGGACTGGTCTTTCAAAGGGTCATATTGAATCAGTTGCCAGCGGTAGTGTCCGTTCTTGAACCGCATGCGCATTTCCGAATCGAACGGAATTCCCTTCAAAAGTCCTGCGCTACGCTCGTCCACCGCGCGATCCACATCATCAGGATGGCAAACTCGCGCCATGAACTCCGTACGTTTCACCTCGTCCATTGTGAGTCCGGAATTCTCCAGTGCAACCCGGTTGGCATACAGCATCGTGCCATCCGGCGCCACGACCACGATGGGTTGGCGAATCGTATCGGTGATCGTGCGAAGGTTTTCCTCACTTTGCCGGAGCTTCTCCTCGGCGCGCTTCTGATCGTCGATGTCGGTAGCCGTAGAGTACCAGCGGATGATCTGGCCAGATTCGTCTTTTAACGGGTTATACTGCATGAGCTGCCATCGATACTGCCCGCTCTTAAACGAGGCACGAAACTCGAGCTCGAATGCGTCCCCGCGCAAAAGCCTCTCTTGACGCTCGACTCTAAGGCGTTTTAGGTCGTCCGGATGGACGACTCGCGCCCAAAACCCTTTCTCATCCAACTGGTCCATGGTGAATCCGGTGAGATCCAGAGCCACCCTGTTGACGGAGACTGTCCTTCCATCGGGTGTTAGGACTACGATTGGATTGGGAATAGCATCGGTGATCGTGCGAAGCTCTTGCTCACTTTGGCTTAGCTTTTGCTCGGCACGCTTTCGGTCGTCGATGTCAGTTAGGAGGAAATACCTCGCGGTTATCTGACCTTCCGCATTCCGCACCGGGCGGCCACGAGACTGGAACCATCGGTAAGCACCATCAGCGCGCCGACAACGCAGCTCAATATTGCAGATCTGGCCCGTTTCGAGGGATCTTCTAAGCGTCTCGATTACACCAGGAAGGTCGTCGGGATGAACGACATCGGCCCGGGTCCAATCCTTCAATTCCTCACTTGTTCTGCCGAAATACTCCAGGATTTGGTTGTTAAGAAATTCCACCTCGCCCGCTGGGCTCATCGTGTGTACGAACCCGGGGATGTTATTGATGATCGTGCGAAAATCGGCCTCGCTCTGCAGCAGCTTCTGCTCAGCGCGCTTGCGATCATCGATATCCGTAAGCAGGAGATACCAAGCCTTTATTTCGTTCTCCGGATCTCGCACCGGAAGACCGCGGACTTGGAACCATCGATACACTCCGTCGGCACGCCTGCAACGGTGCTCAACCTCGTAGATCCGGCCCTCTTCCATCGACTTGATGCGAGCCTCGATTATGCGGGGAAAATCATCCGGATGAACGGCATCAGTCAGGGCCCAGTGCTTCAACTCTTCATTTGTCTTACCGAAATACTCGAGGGTCTGGCGGTTCAGAAACTCTACTTCGCCCATCGCACCCATGGTCGCGACCAACCCAGGGATGTTATCGACGATCTGCCGCCAGGATAGTTCCCTCGCACGCAGGTCTTCCTCTCCCCGTTTGCGATCCTCGATGTCTGTACCGGTCCCGTACCATTTGATGATGTTGCCCGATTCAGCCCTCAGTGGATTCGCACGAATCAGGAACCATCGATATGAAGCGTCAAATTGTCGGCGAATCCGAGCTTCCGTATCGACCTGGGTGCCCGAAGCTAGACACGATTGCCATTTCTCCACAAGCGTCTTACGGTCGTGCGGATGAATCGCTTCCGCCCACCCCCAGCCCTGCGCTTGTTCCGCGGTCATGCCCGTGTAATCGAGCCAACCCTGATTGAGGAAGTCACAGTAGCCGTCCGGGCGAGTAGTCCATGCCGCCGTGGGGATCGTGTTGATGATGGCGGCAACATTGCGCTCGCTCTTTTGCAGAGCCTCCTCCGCACGCTTACGCTCAGTGACATCCATGACGGTGCCGATGAATTCGGCAAGGTCGCCAGACCGATCAAAGACGGCATGTCCCACGGCATGAATGTCTTTGATTCCGTCGGCAGGATGAACAAGGCGATAGTCAAGTTCGAAGTCTGCTTTTTCTCGGACTGCCTTCTCGAATCGCTCTTTGACGAAGGCCCTGTCTTCGGGATGAACCCGCATCAAGAATTCTTCGAAGTTAGGTAAGGGGCTTCTAGGATCGAACCCCAGCACGCGGAAACACTCCTCTGACCAATACCGGACGTCCCCAGTCACTAGGTTCCACGCCCAACTCCCTGTCCGGCTCAACCTCTGAGCTTCCGCCAGGTATGCTTCGCTTTCACGTAACCTTTGTTCCGCACGTTTGCGTTCAGTGATCTCGCGGTAGATTACGTACTCGGAAATCTGACTTCCCGAAATCGTTACAGGGCCGCTGATTATCGAGACATGAACGCGTGTGCCATCCTTGTGTTTCCGCACTGTTTCAACGTTCAGGCTCTCTCCTTGAAGACCCCGGCGCGTGTATTCTTCCCCCTCAGCCAAAAGTTCTTCGGGAACAACGAGTTCGTTAATGAGACGCCCGCAGGCTTCCTCTTGGGCATAGCCGAAAATTTTGGTGAATTCCGGATTGACCTGCAGGATTCGGTCATCTGTGTCGAGCAGAACGATCGCTTCTGGCACTCTAGAAAAAAGCCCACCAAGCAAGGCCTCTTGGCGGACGGCTTCGGGGATGGGGCGAGGGTCGATCCGGTCTCGCGGGAGCTTCTCAGTCGTGCTCATACGGCCAATCCAGAGATCCGGCTTGGGTTTGGGGAACGCATATAGGACAAGACTGATTAAGTCACGACAGTGGGTCCCAAACAATTAGACAAAGGTATGGGCAGTACTTTGGTATCAGTCTGGGCAAGCCGCGAGCGCAACCTTCCGGCGAGGCGGAATTATACGGACTGCCAACGACGATGGGCACGGCAGTAGCAGAGGGCACGCCGCTCGTTTAGGTTCGGACCCGACCGGGTCAGGCGCCGTTCGAAGGCCCGGGCTGTGCTCCCTCGGCGCGCTCGCGAAGCATCCATTCGCGCACATAGAGAGGGCATTGCACCAATTCAACGCCCTCGTCTTCGCAGCTAATCAGGAACCGGACCACCCCGAGGTCCACCAGAGTGACCTCGCTTAGGTCCAGGACTTTGCTTGTGCAGTTCTCACCCATTTCCGACCGAATGCTGGCGACTTGGTCCGACCGAATCCGTCCGCTTAGCCGCAGCTTCGTCACGCATTCACCGCTATCTTTTTCAATCCTCAACATGTCGTGGCCGGCCTCCCCTACACTCCGGGTACGCTCGAGTTTGCATTTCGAGCGCCGTTCGTAAAGTACTGGCGCGCAATGGTTGAGATGTCGACCTCAGGCCTCGTCTTCAGCACAATGCCGAGCGTTCAGCAGACAGCATGACAGCACGAGCCCGACGCCCCAAGCTAAGCGACCTGCTTGCAAGCGATTTCAAAGTGGCCATTTGGGTGCCTTCACAAATGCGTCGGGAGTTCGCACGAAGGGAGCACAAAACGACTATGTTTCGTATCACGCGCGAAACAGTCCGCAGGCTTTCCCTAGGCGAAATTCTCCTGCTGATCGCAATGAACCTGGAGACCAGCCGCTTACCTTCTGAAAACCGCGTCGATCTGACGATTGGCCGGCTTTGAGTGGCTAACTACAGACGGAGGAAAACGCCATGACGTACATACCCACACAGACAGGATTTATGCAATTACAAGATTCCGCGCGGCTCTTGCGCGAGGTTTTCCCGAACTATCCGGAACTGCAGCCGTGCAATCCCGTGCCGGTGCTGGAAGCCACGGCAGCCGCATCAGCCGCGTCAGTCTATTTATGATGTGCGTCCGAGAAGCGTGCATTCAGGGTTTTGCGCACTTCGCGGCCTGATCTGTCTCTTGACACCGGAGGAGTTAGCTATGAGCGTGGTCGAATTTGGGCTGGCATCGCAGACACCTTTTGTAGAAATACCGTCGCAGGGTTTGTTCCGTGAGCCTTACAACGGAGCGGAAGCGTTGGAGTCGACCCGAGCGAGCGATTACGCCGACGACGACAAACCAATCAGTAAGGCAGGCTTTGAAAACATCATCGGCCGAAGCGCGCCCCTGCAACGTGTGCTACGAGAAGTGGAAGTCGTAGCTCCAACCGACTCCGGCGTGCTGATTCAGGGAGAAACGGGCACCGGAAAAGAGCTCATCGCCCAAGCCATTCACAATCGAAGCGCACGGCGTGATCGGCCGTTTGTAAAGGTGAATTGCGCCGCCATACCTTCCGGCCTGCTGGAGAGCGAATTGTTCGGGCATGAAAAGGGTGCCTTCACCGGGGCAATCACGCGAAAGCCCGGTCGTTTCGAAATGGCGGACAAGGGAACTTTGTTCCTGGACGAGGTCGGGGATATTCCCCTCGAACTGCAAGCTAAACTGCTGCGGGTCTTGCAAGAGCACGAATTTGAACGGCTGGGCAGCACGCGGACTCAGCAAGTGGACGTTCGCGTAATCGCAGCTACCCACCGCGACCTGAAACAAATGGTGGAAGACGGAACCTTTCGCGGCGATTTGTACTATCGCCTGCACGTTTTCCCGCTGATGGTTCCCCCGTTGCGCGATCGTCGCGAGGACATCCCGTTTGTCGTTCGCCATTTCGTGGGCAAGTATTCCCAACGGATGAACCGCCACATCGAAACAATCTCGGCCCGCACCATGGAAGTGCTCACAAGTTATGCCTGGCCAGGAAATGTGCGCGAGTTGCAGAACTTCATCGAGCGAGCTGTGATCCTTACGCCCGGAACCTCGCTCCGCGCTCCTTTGGAGGAATTGACAGACGTGACAGTTCAGCGTTCACAGACCCAATTATCGACACTTGAAGAGATGGAACGGGAGCACGTGCTGCGCGCGCTGAAGGAATCGAACTGGGTAACTGGGGGTCCGAAAGGCGCGGCGAGCAAGCTTGGCATGAAACGGACCACCCTGGCTTATCGGATTCGTAAATTGGGGATCCCGGTCCGCCCACAGCTGTGACAAAGCAACACGTCAGAAAGTGAAACGTGCATTCAGTTCAATCTGACGCCCAGTGCCGACAGTAGAGAATATTCGGCCGACATTGTTCGCGAGACCACCCGCCGCGTCCTGGAAAATGGCGTCTCCATTCCCTCCCAGGGTGAGCGGACTTTGCGTGTTACTCGGGACTGCAAAGTTCGGATGATTGAACAGATTGTAGGCCTCCGCGCCAAACGTGATCTTCGTGCCTTCCGACAATTTGAAGCTCTTTCCGAGTGCCAGATCAAATTGCGCGAAGGCTGGGCCGCGCAGAATATTACGTCCAGCAGTACCAAAATTACCAGGAGGTGGTAACGCAAAAGCACTCGGATTGAACCAGCACGACGGAGTACCCACTCTAAAGCCGTTCGGACAAACACCATTGTAAGGATTGCCAACAAGGTCTGGCCGTTCCGAAGTCAATAGGGATTGCGCACCAGCATTGTCAAAGGCCAGCACTGGAGTAAAAGGCACGTTGCTGTGAACATTGGCAATGGCAGAAATCTGCCAGCCACCAATTTGGCTCCCGCGCCCAAAGGGCAGCTCATAAACAACGTTCGCGACGAAGTTATGCCGAATGTCAAATCCTGACCGTCCTCGGTCCCCCTTGCGATTGAACGGGTCCTGAGTTGTGGGAGGTTCGTTTACGGCCTCTATGGAAACGTTGCTCGAAGCATCATCTATCGAATGGGAGAAGGTGTAGGACACCTGCCAGGAGAGATTATGGGCATTACGTTGCGAAACGGATAGTTGAAATGAATTATAGAAAGACTGCGCATCCGTTCGATCCTCTAACAGAGGTGAAGGCAAGTTGGGATTATAGCGATGACCCAAGGCCGGTTCGAAAGGGTTCGCTTCCACTTCGCGAGGGAGGTGGTTGCCGCGCGCACCAAAGTATCCAGCGCTGAGAATAGTGCCTGGCGCGATTTCTCGTTCCAAATTGATATTGTATTGCAATGCATATGGGAACTTTGGATGGTAAGTCCCCTGAAAAACGTAAATCGGTTGCGTCAGAAGAGCACTTTGCGGGTTGAGAAAGCTGGGAAGTACATAAGAACCTATGCTGAAAAAAGGAGGTAGTTCCCGAGCGACACTAAAAAAGATTATGGGGAGCTGATCTCGAAAGATTCCCGCTCCGCCCCGCAGCAGGGTCTTGCCATCACCGAAGATGTTCCATGCAAAGCCCGCCTGGGGTGAGAACAAATCGCGAGGCGTCGCCGCAAATAGCTTGCCGACCGTCGGGCCGGAATCCGTGGCTGGATTACGAATAACCGACATACGCCCGTGAGCCTCGGTCGGATTGGAATAGAAGTCGTAGCGTAAGCCAGCATTCAACGTGAGACGGTTGTTTACTCGCAAGAAATCCTGCGCAAAACCGGACACAAATTTCTCCCGGTAATCACGGTGGGAATCGGACATCCCAGGAGCCGACCCTACGTATGACAAAGGCTCGGCCTGAAGGAAGAATTCCAAAGCCGGATTATTGCTGTGAGCTGTAAACCTGAAAAGACTCAGATCCTGGAACGTATACAACCCGTTCACCGCAAAATCCAGCGGGCCATTGGATTGAATACTTCGAAGCTCTGCGCCGAATTTCAAAGTGTGGCGACCAATTGTGCGTGAAAGTTGATCCTGAACTTGATAAACAGTCGAAAAATCGCCCAGGGGAATTACTGCGCTATTGCCCAGCAGACTCATACCTGCAATGCTGATCGTCCCGAACTGCCTGCCAGGTGCCAAAGAAATAGAAAGCCCCGGATGTGTATCAACGATTGACGTCGACGCGGTGGTGCGGTTGATACCGAACCTCAACTCGTTCAACACTTCCTGCCCGAGATTGCTGCGGTCCTGAACAGTAAAGTACTGATTGCGCGCTTGATGAAGGGCTGGGAATCCTGGCACGTAGGTTCCCGGTGGTATTCCGAAATAAGGAACCACGGAAGAACTGTCATCAATGATGTAACGTCCAAATATCGAATGCCTATTGGAGAAGTTATGATCGACGCGGACCATACCGTGGTGCTCATTGGTGGCGCCCTTGTTGGCGGTGATCAGATCCCCGGTTCCGTCCCCATTGTCTGCGCCATTCGAAGCAGGAAATAGGTCGAGGAACTGCGGCACACGAGGATCAATTCCGACGACAACGCACGTGTTCGGCGTGGCGTTGCGGCAACTTTCCGCGTTACTGGTGGAAGGCAGCAAGCCTTGATGAGCAAGCGCATTGGGTACCGTGGCAATAGCTGTGGATGCCTGTACTTCACGAAAACCCTCATAGTTCGCAAAGAAAAAGGTGCGATCATGCACTAGCGGCCCACCAATTCCAGCACCGAACTGGTTGCGCACAAATGCCGGGATCGGAGCATTACCCAAATCAAAGTAGTTCCTGGCATCGAGTGCGGCATCTCGGTGGAATTCGAAAAGCGATCCATGGTAGTGATTACTGCCAGATTTAGTGGTTAATTCAATCACGCCACCGACATTTGCACCGTACTCTGTCCCAAAAGTTTGGGTAAGCACGCGCACCTCTGCAAGGTCATCCAGTCCGAGAAAAAGTCCGGAAGCACCCGCTGGCGAAACGCCAAACACGGGATCATTCGCATCCATGCCGTCGATGAGAACATTTGTCCAGCTCGGACGCATGCCGCTGACAGAGACTTGCCCGGTCCTCCCACTCGACAACAGGGATGGAGCACTGCTGGGAGTTGGGGCAACTCCGGGTTGCAAGACAGCGGTTTTGAACAGATCGCGGCCGTTCAGTGGAAGATCGGTTAGGCTGCGTTCAGGAATGGCACCACTAACCGTTGTAGTAGTAGTGTCAATTGCGGCCTCCGCATTGACTGTGACCGCTTGTGGAAACGTGCCTAGCCTCAGTGACAGATTGATTGCGGTTGCAGCACCTGACCCAAGGGCAATCCGTTCGAGCACGTCTGTCTGAAACTTCTCTTTGTCTGCGCGAAGCGTATACGTTCCCGGCGGCAAGCCCGCCACATGATATTGACCGTTGACGTCGCTAAGAGCAACGCGGTTCAATCCAGTGCTTATGCTGGAAACCGAAACTCGGGCTTCCGCAATGACCGCGCCGGTTGGATCTGTGATGGTGCCAAAAACGGTCGCAAGCTGTGTTTGCGGCCACGCGGATGCTGAGTGTATGGCGAATAGCAGGGCCAACAATATCGGCCTGTAAGACCCGATTTTTGCGCTCGCAACAAGATGACCGATCATAAAACGCCACTACGTATTTATATTTGTGTGATGAAGTGCCGCGCGATGCGCGCCTCATCGTGAGCAGCGACGCTTTGTGGTCGTGGTTTCTAGCCAAAACTCACTGAATGTTTTACGGCAGCGCTGCGATGGAGTCTCCCCGCCATTTTGACCAGGTCTGCGAGAGATCCGGCTTTCATTTTTCCCATCACTTTGCCACGGTGCGCCTTAACCGTGATTTCGCTGATGCCGAGCTCGCCGCCGACCTGTTTGTTCAACAGGCCGGAAACCACCAAAGCCATGACCTCCCGTTCACGAACCGTCAGAGATGCGTAACGGTCCCGGAGCTCCTGCATGTCCGCCTCCTGAGCGAGAGCGAGTCGGCTTCGTTCCAGGGCCTGCCGGATTGCCGTCAACAATACTTCGTCATTGAATGGTTTCGTTAAGAACTCAACCGCGCCTGCCTTCATCGCCTGCACGGTCTTCGGCACATCGCCGTAACCCGTAATGAAAATGATCGGCATGTGGGTCTGTTCTACGGCGATTCGCTTCTGCAGGTCGAGACCATTCAGGCCCGGAAGGGAAATATCGAGCAGCAGGCAGCTCGGAACAAGCGCTCGCGGGCGGTCCAGGAATTTCTGCGCGGAGGCGAACATCTCCGGCTGCCAGCCTTCGTTCTGTATCAGGAGTTCCAGCGACTCGCGCACTGAGAGGTCGTCGTCAACAACGAACACGATGGGCTTGGCAGTCGCCGTTGCTGATGACTCCAGTTGATGACCCAGCGCGATGGCAAACATTGTACTCTCCAGAACCTCCACAGGCGCGCCTCATTTCACCCGAAGTGCGGCATTGATAGCCTTAAGCAAAGCAGTATCGCTGAACGGCTTGAACAGACACTCCACCGCACCTTGTTCAAGCAGTTGCGGCCGGACGTCCCCATTTTTCTTAGCGGTCATGAAGATGACCGGAATGTTTTGCTGGCGACGCTTCAATTCTTGAAAAAGGTCAGGACCGGCCATTCCCGGCATATAGACGTCAAGGATCAGACACTGGGTGTGATCGACCCATTCGGACGTGAGAAACTCTCGTGCAGACGAAAAGGCTTGGGCGGCAAAGCCGAACTCCTTGACCAGGTCGGGCAGCGACTCGCGGACGGACTCATCGTCGTCAACTACGGATATAAGCGGACGCTCTGTGGCGCCCTGATGGGACTCCATAACAAAACAATGCGCCACTCTGCCAGCGGTGTCCATTGTACTTAGGTATTGCTTTAGGCTTAAACCGGGACTGAGAGCGCCAGACTGGGATCACGCCGTATTACTTGCCCGATCAGGCCGATCGGCGGAGTATCTCGAGACGCTCCCCGAGCTTGGATAGGCACGTGCAGCGAACCACGATATCAGGAGGTTCTGCAACACCAGAGGCTGGTGTGATGAAATCTGTTTGAGTAATGTCGAGACGTCGAAATAGATCCGGGCGGCAGTGATCTGTCGCTCCACTGGGTCGAATTGATATACCCCGCAACCCGGCAATTTCACGGCTGTGCCGGTTGCAACGGTGCCGACAAAGGGCCCTTTGTGAGTAGCTTCAAAGCTCCATTCGACAACGACGACATCTTTCCCGAAGATCATGTTCTTCACGACGTGACGGTTTCCAGGAAAGCCGGCGATAAAAGGGCGAACAAACTGGTCTCGGAGGGCCGCCTTTCCATTTATGATCGTGCCCGGGATCTCCAGCGACACGGTTTCGGAGTAGTAGGAGAGAATCAGGTCCTCATCGGTTCCTTCCCATGCTGTGAAATACTCATCGATGAATGCCCGGATGTCATCAACGGAAGCAATTGGACCAGCCATGGCTCCCCTCCTGGGCCACACATCTTAGCTCAATCTGCAGGTGCAATCCATCACGCCCGCAGTCGTCACGAGTTCTCCATTACGCAGCCGCGCTCGTGGCGCCTTCCGGATCGCAAGGAATAGAAAACGAAAAGGTCGTGCCTGGCCCATCATTTGGCTCGACCCAAAGGCGGCCATGATGTCTCTCGATGATCGAGCGGCTGACAGATAACCCGATACCCATGCCGGCGCTCTTAGTTGTGTAGAAAGCTTCGAACAGCCTATCAAAATCCCGAGGATTGACCCCGGTCCCCGCATCTTGCACGCTCAGACGCACACGATCGTCTCCTTCTCGCAAGGTTCTGATCAGCAGTTGCCGCGGACGGTCTTCAACACCATCCATCGCGTCGGAAGCATTGCGTAGCAGGTTCAGGGTAACCTGCTGCAGCTGAACACGATCGCCGAGAACGGGCGGTAGGTCCGCGGCGAGCTCCGACCGCAGCACCACACGATTCCTCTGAAGATCGCTCGATGACAGTGCAATCACCTCTCGCGTGGCCTCGTTCAGATCCAGCGACTCGAGCGTGAATTCCTTTTTCATAAACAGAGCACGCAATCGCGTGATCACATCAGCGGCGCGGTTGCCGTCGCGAAGGGTTCGTCGCGCGGTTTCGCGCGCACCGTCGATGTTGGGTGGATCGCCACTCAACATCCGAAGACATGTACTGGCGTTGGTGATGATGCCCGAAAGCGGCTGGTTGATCTCGTGCGCGATCGATGCAGTCAAGGCGTTGAGGGTGGTGACCCGAGCTACGTGGGCCAGCTCTGAGCGGGCCCGGTCCAGCGCTTCCTCAGCGACCTTACTTGCGGTCACGTCCTGAAGAGCGCCGATGAACAAGGGATGGCCCCCCGTTTGCGCCATGACCCGGGCCAGGCCTCGTACGTGCTTCACGGCACCTCGAGAGGTCACAATCCGGAATATAAAGTCGACATCCGTGCCCGTCATCCCGCGCGCGATCGTAGCGTCGAACGTCGGCAGGTCCTCGGGGTGGACCCTGTCCCGAATCATCTGCACGGCGACCTTCGTTGAGGGATCGAACTCGAAGATGCGGAAGGCCTCCTCCGACCAGTCGTGGTCGTCCGCCAGCAAATCCGTGATGAAGCTGCCCGTCTTGCTTAGCCGCTGGGCTTCGGCGAGGCGTAGATAGGCCTGCTCGCCCTTTGCCTCCGCCTGTTTTCGGTCCTCGATGTCGAGACTGGTTCCGTACCATCGGAGAATGTTTCCTTGCTCATCGCGCAGTGGCACCTTGCGATGAAACATCCAACGATATTGCCCATCGCCGCGGCGCACACGAGTTTCGTACTCGAAGATCTCTCCACTCGCGAGGCACGCCTGCCACTTATCTACAATACCCTGCAGATCATCCGGGTGGATCCAGGTTGTCCATTTCCAACCCTCGACGTCACTGAGGGAACAGCCCAGATACTCCAGCCAACGCTGATTGAAGTAATCGAGGTATCCATCGGGCCGCGCGGTATGGATCATGGCGGGGATGACGTCGATCATTAGGCTCAAATTACGCTGGCTCGACTGCAGAGCCTCTTCAGCTTTTTTGCGCTCATCGATGTCTGTAAGGAGGAGATACCAGGCGGTTATCGTACCTTCCGTATCTCGCACTGGCAGGCCTCGAACCTGGAACCATCGGAAAACGCCATCAGCGCGGCGGCAACGGTGCTCAATCTCATAAATCTGGCCCATTTCGATCGATTTTTTGCGTGCCTCGATTACCCGGGGAAGGTCATCTGGATGAACTGCGCCGATCAGCGCCCAGTCCTTCAACTCCTCATTTGTTCTGCCGAAGTAATCCAAGGTCTGGCGGTTGAGAAACTCAATGTCGCCCATCGGACCCGTCGTAGCCACGAGCCCGGGAATGTTGTCGACGATCTGCCGCCAGGAGAGTTCCCTCGCACGGATGGCTTCCTCTCCCCGTTTACGATGATCAATGTCTATACAGGTTCCATACCATTTAACGATCTTGCCCGATTCGTCCTTCAGTGGATTGGCGCGAATAAGGAACCATCGATACGAACCGTCGAAACGGCGAATGCGCGCCTCCGTATCGACCGGTATGCTCTTAGCCAGACACCATTGCCAATATTCGACCAGTAGCTTACGGTCATCCGGATGAATCGCTTCCGCCCACCCCCAGCCCTGCGCCTTTTCGGCAGTCATTCCCGCGTAATCGAGCCATACTTGGTTGAGGAAGTCGCAGTAGCCATCAAGGCGGGCGGTCCACGCTGCCGTGGGGATCGTATTGATGATTGCGGAAAGATTGCGCTCGCTTGACTGCAGAGCCTCTTCTGCACGCGCGTTGGCGATAGCGACCGCTGCCTGATTCGCAAACAAACCTAACCAAGTAAACTCTGGCTGACCAAGAGGTTGGCGGCTGAAGACAGCGATAACCCCCAGCAGCTTGTCTCGAAAAATGAGGGGGTGACCTGCAAAACTGCGAATCTCCTCCCGTTTCGCCCATTCTGGTCGCACAACCCAATCGTTTTGAGCGCTGACGTCCTCGATAAGAATCGGATGCCGGCTTGCTGCCACCTGACCAACCTTTCCGACATTGAACGGCATTCGAGCAAAGCGCCCCCGCAGGAAACACCAATCTTCCCCTGGTGAATTGATGGGAGTTCCAGCGCTTGCGACGAGACAAAGATCATCTGGGCGATCCGATCCAGTGTGGCAAACACTGGGGAGGTCGGCGGATGGCAGCAGCCAAATCCGAGCCAATGCCACTCCCGACTGTGATGCCAAGCCCTGAACAATACTCTGCAAGACAGAGTCCACGCGCTGCTCTGAAGTAACGGTGACTGCTAAGGCGAGCAGCGGTTCTGCCGCCAGTGAAGTCCCCACCAAACCCTCCCTCGATTCGTGTGTAACGCCTTTTGGCCTAACTCGAAACGTTCTTCGACGAAGGGAAGCAGCACGCGGTATCCCTCGTCAGGGGCCTTTACATTACCGTGGTCCGAACAACTGTTCAACCGTTACAAATCATCCTTCCGCAGCACGTCGAGACACTCCAAACGCCGCGGCACAATACTTTGGCATTGATCCCCCAGCTGATCACTAACGCCGTCGTCGCTAGGTCGATACCAAAGTCTAGTCTCGCCAATACCATCGTCCAATTGTTTCTTTTGCGCGACTCTGGTCTCATCGCGTCATCGCAGCCGATCAATAGGGCTTGCTCGCAACAGTTCTCCAGAAAGGAGACGGCAATGACTCAAGTGGCACAAGTAAGACAATGTTCCGTGCGCTACTCGACGGCGAGACAAAGTGGGCTCCGGAGATACAGCGGCGAAAACTTCTCGATCAGGGAGGAACCCTCCATGAGTATCGCTGAGTCCGCAATCACCCCTCAATTACCTCGGAGCGTTCTACCACAAGTTCCGTTCAGACTTCCCGATGCGCGTTCCGAAGCTATTGCCGGCAATGTGGATCGCCCAACAGCAGAGCTGAACATTAACGATGCGTTTTGGAACGAAAAGGGCAGAAACCAGGTTTTCGAGGGCATCGTAGGCCGAAGTGCGGCTTTGCAGCGTGTACTCCAGGAGATCGAGGTTGTGGCACCAACCGATTCCGGCGTATTGATTTTAGGAGAAACTGGGACGGGAAAGGAGTTGATCGCCCGAGCGATCCACAACCTGAGCGCTCGACGGGATCGGCCTTTTGTCAAATTGAACTGCGCCGCCATTCCCTCAGGCTTGCTGGAAAGCGAACTTTTTGGCCATGAAAGAGGCGCATTTACCGGCGCCGTCATGCGCAAGGCGGGTCGCTTCGAGGTGGCAGACAAGGGTACATTGTTCCTCGATGAAGTAGGTGACATTCCCCTCGAGCTTCAGCCTAAGTTGCTGCGGGTACTGCAGGAACATGAATTCGAAAGATTGGGCAGCACTCGCACGCAGCAGGTGGACGTTCGTGTGGTTGCGGCTACTCATCGGGATCTGAAGCAGATGGTGGAAGATGGCGAGTTCAGAAGCGACCTCTATTATCGCCTGCACGTTTTCCCATTATCTGTTCCGCCCCTGCGAGAGCGCCGCGAAGACATTCATCTTCTGGTGCGCCATTTCGTGGACGAATATGCCCGGCGCATGAACCGGCGCATTGAAACCATTCCTCCCCAAGCGATGGAAGCTCTTCGAAGTTATTCCTGGCCGGGCAATGTACGTGAGCTGCAGAATTTCATTGAACGGGCGGTGATCCTATCGCCGGGGAGTGCCTTGCGTCCACCTCTTGCCGAGCTCAAACAGGTTGCTGTCCGAACGCCTAGTGCGGAGATAAGCACCTTGGAAGAAATGGAACGTGAACACGTGCTGCGAGCGATCCGAGCATCCAACTGGGTGATCGGTGGTCCTACCGGGGCGGCCGCACGCTTGGGTATGAAGCGGACAACCCTGGCCTATCGCATACGCAAACTGAATATTCCGCTCCGTCCTCAATAACGAAAGACGGTTATATGCAAGACAGCATCAGTAAAGCAAGGAGTCTCAGCTTTTCTTTAACTGCTCCTTGGCTGCCATGACAACCTGGTCGGGCTCGAATCCAAACTTTTTCTGCAGTTCTTTGAGCGGAGCGGAAGCCCCAAAAGTATTCATGCCGATAACGCGGCCGGAATTGCCAACGTATCGATCCCATCCCAGAATTGAGCCCTGCTCCACTGCTACCCGCGCCTTCACGTTCGGCAGCAACACGCTCTCGCGGTAAACTTGCGGCTGCTGCTCGAAGATTTCCCATGAGGGCATAGACACAACGCGCGAGCGAATGCCTTCCGCGAGCAGCGTCTCGTGGGCTCCCACAGCAAGGCTGACCTCACTGCCAGATGCGATGATGATCACTTCCGGATTTCCTCCGGGAGCGTCTGCGAGCACATAGGCTCCCTGTGCGACGCCAGACGCGGGCGCGTACTTGGTGCGGTCGAGCGTCGGTAAAGGCTGACGCGATAGCGCCAGCACTGCGGGCTGGTGCCGCAGCTGCATGATGAAGCGATAAGCCTCGACTACCTCATTTGCATCACCGGGGCGCAGCGTAATCAACCCCGGTATTGCCCTTAGCGATATCAAGTGCTCGATGGGCTGATGCGTAGGCCCATCCTCGCCGTCCCCCATAGCGTCATGCGTGAACACCAAGATAGATGGAATCTCCATGAGCGAAGCCAGCCGGATTGCCGGCCGAGCATAGTCGCTGAAGATGAAAAAACTCGCGCCAAAAGCGCGCACTTTTGACAGGTTAAGTCCGTTGACGATTGCAGCCATCGCATGCTCGCGAATGCCAAAGTGCAGGGTTTTTCCCTCCGGGGTGTCGGCCTGAAAGTCTCCTGCTCCTGGATATGTAAAGAGGGTTTTGTTCGACGGACCCAGGTCGGCAGATCCGCCAACGAACCAGGGAATGTTCTGCGCAAGCACGTTCAGCGTTTTGCCTGAAGCATCTCGGCCTGCAATCCCCTTGGCATCGGCAGGGAAAACCGGAAGGTTGCGGTCCCATCCCGTCGGAAGCTCACGCTTCTGCATCAATTCAACTTCTACTGCCAGGTCCGGATATTGAGTGCGGTACGACTCAAGAAGTTCCGCCCATTTGTGCCGGGCTTCAGCGCCGTGTTTGCCGATGCCGTCTTTAAAGTGATCGTACACACCGTCGGGAACGTAGAATTTTGCGTCTTCGGGAAATCCATAGGCCCTCTTGCACAACCGAACTTCGTCTTCGCCGAGCGGTTCTCCGTGCGCGGCGGCAGTGTCCTGCTTGTGCGGTGAACCGTATCCGATGTGGCTATCGAGAACAATAAATGTCGGGCGACCCTTCGTCTTGCGAAATACCTCGAGCGCATGTTCGATGCGATCGATGTCGTTCGCATCGCCGACTCGCAGGACATTCCATCCATACGCAATGAATCGCGTCTGAACGTCTTCGGTGAACGCGATGCGCGTGTTGCCTTCAATCGTGATGTGATTGTTGTCGTAAATCCAGCAGAGATTTTCGAGGCCGAGATGGCCGGCGAGTGATGCAGCCTCAGAGGCAATGCCTTCCATCAGACAGCCATCACCACAAACGGTGTAGATGTTGTAATCGAAAATCTCGAAGCCCGGCCGATTGTACCGGTGGGAAAGCCATTTCTCCGCGACGGCCATGCCAACGCTGGTTGCCGCACCCTGTCCGAGCGGGCCAGTCGTAGTCTCAACACCTGACACCCAATGGTATTCAGGGTGCCCGGGAGCCTTGCTGTTGAGCTGGCGGAAGCGGCGGATATCGTCGAGCGTGACCGAGGGTTGCCCCAATCTTTCGTAGTCGGCATTCACGGCTTGAACGCCGGTGAGATGGAGCGCCGACCAGAGCAACATCGATGCATGGCCGTTCGACAGCACGAAGCGATCGCGATTGGGCCAGATCGGGTCCTGCGGATCGAATCTGAGGACACGATTCCATATCGTATAAACGAGCGGCGCGAGCGCCATTGGCGTTCCGGGATGTCCGGAGCTAGCCTGCTGCACGGCATCGATGGAGAGCGTGCGAATTGTATTGATGCACAGTATGTCTAGTTGTGCGGCGCTCAGATTCTCAACTGGAGCTATTGCGGTACTCATGACTGCCTCCGTAATACGTATTCAAATTCGGTGTCTCGACTGCTACGCTGGAATTGCCGAAGCCTCGGCTCCTACTTCGCTGGCGGCCTTCCTTTCGAGGGCGGCGACTTTGCTCAGACGTCTCAGGTGGCGTTCGGCCTGGCCAAAGTCGGCCGCCAGATAAGTTTCGACAAGGTCCCACGCCACCATGGTTCCCATAACCCGGCCACCCAGACAAATAATGTTCATATGATCGTCCTCGACCCCTTGCCGAGCCGAAAAGTGATCATTGATGAGAGCGGCACGTACTCCCGGAACTTTGTTAGCGCAGACGGAAGCACCCACACCGCTTCCGCAAACGGCAACCCCGCGTTCTACAGTGCCTGAAGCCACTGCCCGCGCCAGCGGAGTAACGAAATCCGGGTAGTCGTCACCTGGCTCGAGGCGGTTCGTGCCGAAGTCAACGACGTCGTGCCCCGCGGCAGAGAGGCGGCCGCGAAGGTCCTCCTTCAATCCAAACCCGCCGTGGTCGGCAGCAATTCCGATGCGCATGTGCCCTCCTTATTATTAGGGCGCAAAATTAGCCTGTGGTTCCTTATGTTCAATCGGCGTTTGTTACGCCACTTCTGTCTGCGAATTCCTATCCACTTGCTCTGCGCCACGGCAATCTGTCAAGACCAGAGCTTTAACTGCGCGCACGCGACCGGCGGGAATCGAACTATCACCAGCCATCAGACGAGTAAGCATTCCCGCTTTTTCGCTTCCAGTCACAAGCCATAGTACGAGTCGCGCGCGATTGATGATTGGATATGTCAGGGTCATACGTTGCCGTCCCTGGTAGATTCCCGTGAGTGCAACATCCGCGTCTTTCATGTCGAGGACCGGGTCTCCAGGAACTAGAGAAGCCGTGTGGCCGTCGGGTCCGAGCCCCAGATGAACGAGATCAAGCACAGGCGGTGAACCGGCAATTGTTTCTAGAGTCGACGCATACTGCGCACAAGCGGCTTCAATATTCCCCGATTCCACCGGCATAGCGTAGATTTGCTCGGGACGTAAAGGTGCATGCTCGAGCAAACTTTCGCGAAGATGAGTGAGATTTCGGTCGGGGTCACCGTCAGGTGCGACTCTTTCGTCCACCTGTACGACATGCACGCCGTTCCACGGCACATCTTCTTGCGCGAGATCGCGTAGCATGATCCACGGTGTTTTTCCGCCGCTCACCGCCATTACAAATGTGCCGCGAGCTGCGACCGACTCCCGGGCCTCGTTAGCGATAAGCTTGGCGGCTTCGAGGGCAACCGCGTCGGCATTGATATAGACTTCAGCGTTCATCACGCTGCCTCGCTTGCAACTGCAAAGGCTTTCTTCTCGCCGGGATTGCTCCAGCCGCCCGGCGGGGAAACCCGGTCAACTTCCGCCGGTCCCCACGTCTGTGGCGCGTACTGATAGACGGGGGTGTGCTTCTTCAATACCGGTTCCACAATTCGCCAGGCTTCCTCGACGTAGTCCTCGCGCGCGAACAAAGTACTGTCTTCGGCCATGGCGGCTCCCAGCACGCGCTCATACGCGTCCATCTCATCTGCCCGCGGAGAGTGGCTCGCCACCATCTCGCTGGTTTGAAGTGCCATTCCTTCAGCATCAGGAGCCAGGTTCATCATCCCCATGGCGATCGTGATCTCCGGACTCAACCGCAGCCGCAGATGGTTTTCCACCAACTGGCTGTCCGGAATCAGGGTCGGAGGCTTACGAAACTTGCCGACAATCTCGGTGCAAGTGGTTGGCAAACACTTGCCGGCACGAATGTAGAACGGCACGCCTTTCCACCGCCAGGAATTGACCTCCAGCCTCACTGCGGCAAAGGTCTCGGTCTGCGAATCTTTGGCAACTCCGTTTTCATCGCGGTAGCCGCGGAACTGGCCGCGCACCAGGTTTTTCTCCTCGATAGGCGGAATCGCTCGCAATACTTTGGCCTTCTCGTCGCGAATCGACTCGCTGTCGGAGCGGACCGGTGGCTCCATTGCTAAATTCGACAGGACTTGAAACAAGTGGTTCTGCACAACGTCGCGAATGGTTCCAGTCTGGTCATAGAAACCGCCGCGCCCCTGTACGCCGAAATCCTCCGCCATCGTGATCTCGACGCTCTCGATGTAGTGGCGATTCCAAAACGACTCCACAAAAGTATTGGCGAAGCGGAAGGCCAGCACATTGTTTACCGCGCGTTTGCCGAGATAATGATCGATGCGGAAGACGTCGTCTTCGTCGAAAACGTTAAGCAGGACTCGATTGAGTTCCTGCGCAGATGCTAGATCATGACCGAAGGGTTTTTCCACGATGACTCGCGCGCCTCTGCCGCAATTCGATTCAGCCAGATGCTGGACCACGGTTTCGAACAGCACCGGTGGAATTGCCAGGTAATGCGCCGGGCGTTTCGCATTTTGGAGTTCTTTGCGAAGCGCGTTGAAGGTTGCCGGATCCTGATAATCGCCGTCCACATAGCGCAGCAAGCCGATCAACTTCTGGAAGGCATTGGGATCGAGCCCGCCATGTTTCTCCAGGCTGTCCTTCGCGCGAGCGCGGAGTTGATCGAGATTCCATCCTGCTTTGGCGACGCCGACTACCGGGACGTCGAGGTGCCCTCGTTTCACCATCGCCTGCAAGGACGGGAAAATCTTTTTATAAGCAAGATCGCCAGTGGCGCCGAAGAAAACGAGGGCGTCCGAATGTGTACTAGTCATAAATACGTCTCCTTTTAAGCAGCCTCAGATTTTTCCTTCGGCTTCTCCAAATGCCCGCCAAACCCAAAGCGCATCGCGGACAACAGTTTGTCAGCGTAGTCAGCTTCGCCGCGCGAGCTGAAGCGCTCGTAGAGCGAAGCGGTCAGCACGGGAGTCGGAACCGCTTCATCGATGGCGGCTTTGATCGTCCAGCGCCCTTCGCCGGAATCGGATACCCGGCCGGCAAACTTGGAAAGTCCGGGATCCTGAACCAGCGCGGTTGCAGTCAGGTCCAAAAGCCACGAAGCGATCACGCTGCCACGACGCCAAACTTCTGCGACGTCTCGCAGATTGAACTCGTATTGATAGTGTTCCGGATCGCGCAGCGGCGTGGTTTCGGCATCAACGCCGTGCTGCTGCTTGCCAACATCAGCCGAGCGCAACACCGACAGGCCTTCCGCGTAGGCCGCCATGATTCCGTATTCGATTCCGTTGTGCACCATTTTGACGAAGTGGCCGCCGCCGTTCGGACCGCAATGGAGGTAGCCTTGCTCGGCGGTGCCATCGAGTTTGTCGCGACCTGGGGTGCGCGATATGTCGCCCGTTCCCGGAGCGAGCGTGGAGAAGATGGGATCGAGGTGCTGAACGACATCCTTCTCGCCGCCGATCATCATGCAGTAACCGCGTTCGAGACCCCACACGCCGCCACTGGTGCCCACGTCCACATAGTGAATCTTTTTGGGCGCAAGGTCTTTCGCGCGTTTGATGTCATCGACGTAATAAGAATTTCCGCCGTCGATGAGGATGTCTCCTGCTTCGAGGTGCGGCAACAGATCGGCGATAGTCTGATCCACGACCGCCGCCGGAACCATCAGCCACACCGCCCGTGGTTTCTGAAGTCTCTTCACTAGATCGGCCAGTGAATTCGCCCCGATTGCTTGGTCTTTGACCAGATCGGCGACCGCCTGGGCCGACCTGTCGAACACAACGCAGCTGTGTCCTTTCTTCATCAGCCGGCGCACCATATTGGCGCCCATCCGGCCCAGTCCTATCATTCCGAGTTGCATATGTTCTCCTCTTCTGAAAATTGCGTTTGATTCACTGCGCTACCTGCGTTACGCGTCACGCAAACATTCCATTGCCGCAGCAACGCTCTTGTCGGTGCCAAATACTGATGTACCTGCGACCAGGACATTGGCTCCTGCTGCGACTACCATCGGAGCAGTTGCCTCATCAATTCCTCCATCCACTTCTAACTCACAGTCGGGCTTGATCCGCTCTATCATTTCCGCAACCCGCCGGATTTTGGGCAACGTTGATTGCAGAAAGTGCTGATGCCCGAAACCTGGATTTACCGTCATGACCAGCACCTGGTCGAGATCTGGGAATATTTCTTCCAGAACCGACGCAGGAGTAGCGGGGTTAATTGCCACTCCGGCGCCTTTTCCCAAAGCCTTAATGCGCTGCACTGTGCGGTGCAAATTGTTGTTGCCTTCCCAATGAACGAGAAATGACGTGGACCCGGCCTCAGCAAACTCGTCGAGAAAAGAATCCGGATCGGAAATCATCAAGTGCGTCTCCATCGGCAGACGCGTGACTCGGCGGAGCGACTGCACAATCGGCGCTCCGATCGCGATGTTGGGAACAAAGTGCCCGTCCATCACATCCACGTGAATCCGATCAGCGGCTGCCCGTTCCGCCTCGGCGACCTGCTCCCCCAGACGAGCGAAGTCAGCCGCCAGGATCGATGGAGCGAGTTTGATGACATGGTCTTGCATATTTCTCTCTAGCTCGCAAACGTGCGATCTGAAAGGCTCCTCACGCAACGCTTCCAACGGCACCGCTGACCGCTTGGCCATGGAACAGTCTCAAGCGCGAGCTGACAACATTCTTCACAGCATCTACGACCGGCCGCAGGATCTTGTAGGGCACAACTTCGTTGGAATCTCGGGCCAGGCTTTCGTCTAGTGATTCCCTCCAGGCAACGCGCAGTTCTGTATTGATATGAATAATGTTGATTCCGGCAGCGATTGCCTTGCGAAAGTGCTCATCGTCCGTCCCTGACCCGCCATGTAGAGTGAGAAAGACCCCGGCCGCTTGCTTGATTTGGGCGATTCTTTCGAGATCCAGATGCTTCTTCGCTTTTCCCTGCACCATGCTTTTGAGCATGCCGTGCATGTTGCCGACGGCCGGCGCGAGAATGTCGATCCCGGTTGCCTCGACAAATTGTTGCGCCTCTTCAGGTGTACTGAGCTTCCCGCCCTGAGCGGTTTCTTTGATTTCGGAGCCGGTCCCTATGTCGCCAATTTCTCCTTCCGCAAGGATTGCGGGGTTGACCGCTTTAATTGCTTCAACCGCTTCCTTCGTGCGCGTCACATTCTGATCCAAC
>Ga0075434_100001044_pt1 | contig 22598 bp, 21 predicted proteins | sample RhiMethybrSRZTD3_FD_75298 | JGI IMG/M metagenome (GOLD analysis project Ga0075434, IMG submission 75298) | Populus rhizosphere microbial communities from Tennessee, USA - Rhizosphere MetaG P. TD hybrid SRZTD3 | ecosystem: Host-associated > Plants > Roots > Rhizosphere > Soil | place: USA... | reverse complement strand
CTCGGTGATGTCGCCGGGCCGCGCATTGGCCCGCTGCGTTTCTTCGAGGCCCCGGCCCTTGGTGAGCACGATGGCGCCCTTCTCTAGCATGTCGTCGGACACAGCGATGGCTTGGTCGAGGAGGCCGCCCGGGTTACCGCGCAGGTCGATGACATAACCTTTGAGGTTCTTGCCGACCGACTTCTTCAGACCCTCGACGGCCTTGACCAGGTTGGCATGTGTCTGCTCGTTGAAGGTCGATACCTTGACGTAGATGATGTCGCCTTCCGCGCGCGCCTTCACGGCATTGATGCGGATGACGTCGCGCACGATCTTGACGTCGAAGGCATCATCGCGACCTTTACGCACGATGGTAAGCGTGATCGGCGTATTGACCGGACCGCGCATTTTTTCGACCGCCTGCTCCAAGGTGAGCCCAACGATCTGTTCCCCGTCGAGGTGCGTGATGAGGTCGTTGGTCAAGAGGCCGGCCTTGGATGCGGGGGTGTCATCAATCGGTGACACCACCTTGACCACGCCGTTTTCCATGGTGACCTCGATGCCGAGGCCCCCAAACTCGCCGCGCGTCTGCACTTGCATGTCGCGGAAGCTCTTGGGATTGAGGTAGGCGGAGTGGGGATCGAGCGCGCTCAGCATGCCGTTGATCGCCGAATCGATCAGCATGGCATCATCCGGCTTTTCCACGTAGTCGCTGCGCACGCGCTCCAGCACGTCGCCGAAGAGATCGAGCTGCTTATAGATTTCCGAGTTGCCCGAGGTGGCCGAGTACGTGCGTGTGACGTTGAGCACGGTGGTGGCTCCGGCGAGGCACGCCAATAGCACGAAGGTCCAAAAGGCGTAGTCGGATTTCTTGGTCATTCTTGCACCTTTCGAGAGGCATCCGCCCACCAAGGGTCGGGGTCTATTGGCCGTTGATCCTTGCGGAATTCGATGTAGAGCACAGGACCGCTCTCCTGTGCCTTCGGCAGCGACGACTTTGCAGCTGCACTCATCACGCCTACCGGCTCCCCAGTAAGCACGAATTGGCCAAGTTGCACGTCAATCTGGGATAAACCTGCTAACAAAATATGATACCCTCCGCCAGCATTGATGATCAAGAGCTGGCCATAGCTGCGAAACTCGCCGGCGTACACAATCCAGCCATCACAGGGTGAGACAACCTGTCCCCCATATCGGGTCTCGATCACGAGCCCTCTGGACTGACTGCCATACTGGGTCTTTTCACCAAAAGTCAGCACGCGGCGGCCATGTGCGGGCAGCGGCAGCTGGCCCTTTGCCTCAATGAAGGGCATCGCCGGCTTGATCCGACCAGGCGTAAGCATAGCCACGCGCTCGGCACTGGGCGCAAGTTCGGCTGAAGATTTCTTTTCGTTCATCTGCTTGGCCGCGGCGGTGCGCTGTTTTTCCTGCTCGCGCGCGGCCATTTCCTGTTCATAGGTACCAAGCCCGGTGCGCTCGGCGACCTCCTTGTCGAGCTTCTGGATTAGGTCGCCCAGGTCGGACACACTTTTGGTAATGTCGGCGGCGGCCTGGCGTACCTGCGCCAGCTCCGACTGCCGCTCGGCCAACGACTGGCGTTTGCTTTCTTGCAGGCCGGCGAGGCGGAGGCGGGCATCGTTGAGGCGGGTCGTCTCGGCTTTGAGCTTTTCGCCCTCCGAGCGAATGCTTGTCACAATGCCGATCAGCGCGTTCAAACGCTCGGACAAGGCCACAGCCTCGCCGCGCAGCTCCGGAAACGCCGCCGCGAGCAGCATGGCGCTCCTCACCATGGAGAGCGCATCCTCGCGCTGGGTCACCATGACCGGGGGTGGGTTGCGACCCATGCGCTGCATGGCGGCCAGCAGCGCCGAAATCGAGCCGTGCCGTTCCTCCAGGGAGCCGCGGACCTGCTTTTCCTGCGCCTCCAGGTCGCCCAGCCGCGACTCGATCAGTCCCAGTTGTGCCTCGCTTTGCTGGATCAACTTGCCCGTCTCGACCAGGCGGCTGTTGATACGCTCGCGCTCGGCCGCGAGCTTGTCCATGTCCGCCTGGATCTCTTTCGACCGGCGCTGGGTCGCCTCGAGCCGTCCACGGTCGGATTCGAGCTGCTTGCGGACGTCCTCGGCCGTGGCCGGCGAATTGGGAGCGGTTTGGGCGCTAACCAGGCAGGGCAGCAGCACGAGGGCCACGCCAAGGGCGCCTGCGCGCATAGCAAAGGTGAGTTTTGCGCCGAGCAACCTGCCAGTCCCGCCTACCCCGAACGACCCCAGTGACCCGACCAGCCCTGCGTCGCCGACGTCGGCGACTCAAGGGCTAGCCATGGTGGAATACAACACAATGTGAACCAAGATGATGCGCGATTGTGGCACCGCTGGGTTGCTGGTGGCCCTGCCCATGGCCGGCAGCCCGCGCGCTCACCCAAAGGGATCCTGGCATGGAAACGGTTCTTCGCTATTTAAGCGTTCTGGCCTTGCTTGCCGTTCTGGCCGTCCTTTTGGCTGGACTTTGGAACATGCTGCGCGGCAAGAACCCCAACCGTAGTCAGATGCTGATGCGCTGGCGCGTCGGGTTGCAATTTCTCGCCATTGTGATCGCCATGGTGCTCGTTTATCTGCTGCGCTGAAGAAGGCTTGACCTACCGGGGTCGGTCGCTACCCTCGAGGCCGGGGTGGCATACCCGCGACAGGCTTTGCTGGCAGGATCGGCGGCGGCGATGGTCGTTCTCAACAAGATTTACACGCGAACCGGTGATGCAGGTCTCACCGCGCTCGGCATTGGCGAGCGCGTGCCCAAGCACTCGCCGCGCATCGCCGCCTATGGCACGGTCGACGAAGCCAACGCTTTTATCGGCGTGGCGCGGCTCCAGCTCGGCGCCGAGCCGAAGCTTGATGCCATGCTGGCGCGGGTGCAGAACGACTTGTTCGATCTGGGCGCCGACCTCACCGCGCCGGAGCGCGAGGGCAAGCCTCAGCGCGAACGGCTGCGCATCAGCGAGGCGCAGGTGCGCCGCCTGGAAAGCGAGATCGACGAGCTCAACGCCGAGTTGGCGCCGCTCACCTCCTTCGTGTTGCCCGGCGGCTCCGCCGGCGCCGCGGCCTTGCACGTCGCGCGCACCGTCTGCCGCCGCGCCGAGCGTGCCATGGTGGCGCTGGCGAGCACGCCGCATGAGCACGTCAGCGTCCCCGGGCTGCAATACATCAATCGCTTGTCGGATCTGTTGTTCGTCGCCAGCCGCTACGCCAATCAGCGCGGCCGCGCCGATGTGCTTTGGGTGCCCGGCCAGAACCGCTGAGGTTTGCGGGTGGCGGGGCGCACCCTTCCCGTCGTTCAGAAAGGATTGCGCACCCGTGGTCTTCATCCCTCTCTCCGACGATAATCCCCTGCGCTCGATCAGCTTTCAGTGGGTCAACGTCGGCCTGATTGTCGCCAACGTGGTGGCCTTCTTTCTGCAGAACACGGAAGGTGCGCAGGCGAGCATCTTGAGTTTCGCGCTGATCCCCTCCGAGCTGTTTCAGGCCCACCTCGTCGGCGGAGCCGTGCCCTCCCCGCAGCAGCCGGTGCCGATCCCGGAAGGACTGACGCTCCTCACCTATCAATTCATGCACGGGGACATCTTCCACCTGCTCTCCAATATGCTGTTCCTCTGGGTGTTCGGCGACAACATAGAAGACGCCCTCGGGCACGTGAAATACCTGATTTTCTACCTCCTGTGCGGCGTGGCCGGCGGCCTTCTGCACGCCGTCATGCTGCCGAGCTCACCCTTGCCTCTGATCGGGGCGAGCGGCGCCGTGGCCGGCGTGATCGGCGCCTATTTGCTGCTGCATCCGCGCGTCCTCGTCTGGGTGCTGGCCTTTCGCATCATTCCCCTGCACATCCGCGCCGCCTGGGTGCTCGGCATCTGGGTGGCAACCCAGGTGATCATGGTCCTCGTCAGCCCCGTCGACCAGGTCGCCTGGTGGGCCCATATCGGCGGGCTGGCGGCGGGCGCCATCTTGGTCGTGTTCATGCGGCGGCCCGGGGTACCGCTGTTCGACCGTGACCTGCGCCCGGTCTGAGGCAAGACCGGGGTTTAGGTGCCAAAAGCGCGGCGCTTGCGCCACAGGCGCTGTTGCCTTGCCTTTGTCCAAAGTGTCTCGGCTGCTGCCCAATTGACACGCACTCTCGGGCGCCCTAGGTTTCCATTTCGCATCTGCGAAGCGTCAATTCGCGTCGCCATAAATCAGGCAAATTTGCCCGTTTGCGGCAGGAGCAAGCGACCGCAGTGCGGCATGAGGGGCCGGGACACCTCATGTTGACATGGAGCACCTCGTGGAATGAAAGCCCTCGTCGCTGTCAAGCGCGTCGTCGACTTCAACGTGAAGATCCGGGTCAAGGCCGACGGATCCGGAGTTGAGCTCTCCAACGTCAAGATGTCGATGAACCCCTTCGACGAAATTGCCGTCGAAGAGGTGGTGCGGCTCAAGGAAAAGGGGGTGCTCAAAGAGATTGTCGCCGTTTCCATCGGCCCCAGCAAATCGCAGGAAACGATCCGCACTGCACTGTCGATGGGTGCCGACCGCGGCCTGCTGATCGAAACGCCGGACGGACAGACTATCGAGCCTTTGGCCGTCGCCAAAGTGTTGAAGGCCGTGGTGGAGACGGAGAAGCCCCAGTTCATCATCCTCGGCAAGCAGGCGATCGACGACGACTGCAATCAGACAGGACAGATGCTGGCGGCGCTGTTGGGTTGGCCGCAGGCGACGTTTGCCTCAAAGGTCTCACTCGAGGCTGATGCGGTGCTCGTGACGCGGGAGGTCGACGGCGGACTAGAGACCCTGAAAATGAAGCTGCCGGCCGTCATAACCACTGACCTGCGCCTCAACGAGCCGCGCTATCCCTCGCTCCCCAACATCATGAAGGCCAAGAAGAAGCCGCTCGAGATCCGCAAGGCGGCCGAGTTTGGCGTCGACATCGCCCCACGCCTCAAGGTCCTCAAGACGGTTGAACCCCCAGGCCGCAAGGCCGGCGTCAAGGTGGCGAACGCCGCCGAACTCGTCGCCAAACTGAAAGAGGCCGGCGCGCTCGCATGACCACCCTTCTTCTGGCCGAGCACGACAACAAGACGCTGGCGCCGACCGTGGCCAAGGCCATGACCGCCGCGCGGGCGTTGGGTGAGGACGTCGATGTCTTGGTGGCAGGTGCCGATTGTAAGGCGGTGGCCGAGGCTGCCGCCAAGCTTGAGGGCGCCCAGAAGGTCCTTCACGCGGATGCCCCTCAATTCGCGCACCAGTTGGCGGAGGAGATGGCGGGCCTCATCGTCGGGCTGATGGGCAGCTACAAGGCCGTCGTGGCGCCGTCGACTGCCTCGGGCAAAAATATTATGCCGCGCGTGGCGGCGCTGCTCGACGTTATGCAGATCTCCGACATCATCAAGGTCGTAGGCCCCAACAGCTTCGAGCGCCCGATCTACGCCGGCAATGCCATCCAGACGGTGGAAAGCGCCGATGCCAAAAAGGTCATCACGGTGCGCACCACCGCGTTTGCGGCGGCGCCAGCGACGGGCTCAGCACCTCTGGAGAGCCTGACCGCACCCGCCCCGGCGGGGCTTGCCAGCTTCGAACGGGCCGAAATTCAAAAATCCGATCGGCCCGAGTTGACGGCGGCCAAGATCATCATCTCCGGTGGGCGCGGCCTACAGTCGGGGGAAAATTTTAAGACCTACATCGAACCGGTTGCCGACAAGCTGGGCGCTGCCGTGGGGGCCAGCCGCGCCGCGGTCGATGCCGGTTATATGCCCAACGACTACCAGGTCGGCCAGACCGGCAAGGTGGTGGCGCCGGAGCTTTATATTGCGGTTGGCATTTCCGGTGCCATCCAGCACTTGGCCGGCATGAAGGACAGCAAGGTGATCGTCGCCATCAACAAGGACGGCGAAGCCCCAATTTTTCAGGTGGCCGACTACGGCCTCGTCGCCGATCTGTTTCAGGTGCTGCCGGAGCTCAGTCGCGAGCTGGACAAGGCGAAGTCATGACGAGCGCCGTGCGCAAACGAAGTCAGCCGGGGTAACGAAGGAGCACGGTGCGCCATGGATGCAGGCGTCAAACTGAGAAAACCCGGAGGTCACATGGAGCGCCCTCGCAAAGGCACGGATCCCGTGACCCAATCGAGCATCAAGAGCGTGGGCATCATCGGCGCCGGGCAGATGGGCAACGGCATCGCCCATGTGGTGGCGCTGGGCGGCTTCGACGTCGCCATGCACGATGTCAAGATAGAGGCGGTGGACAAGGCCCGCACCACCATCGAGCGCAACATGGCGCGCCAGGTTTCGCGCGGTGTCATCACGGATGCCGACATGCACGCTGCCCTCAAGCGCATCGGCTATGCGGCCGATCTCGCCGGCATCGGCGAGGCCGATCTCGTCATCGAAGCCGCCACCGAGGATGAGGCCGTCAAGCGCAAGATCTTTATTGATCTTTGTCCCAGGCTCAAAAAAAGCACCATGCTGGCGAGCAACACCTCGTCGATCTCGATCACGCGGCTCGCCTCCGTTACCGACCGGCCCGAGCGCTTCATCGGCATGCATTTCATGAATCCGGTACCGATGATGCAGCTGGTCGAATTGATCCGCGGTATTGCCACCGAGGACGAGACTTTCAATGAGGCCAAGTTCTTTATCGAAAGGCTGGGCAAGACCATTGCGGTCTCGGAGGATTTTCCCGCCTTTATCGTCAATCGCATTCTGCTGCCCATGATCAACGAGGCGGTCTATACGCTCTATGAGGGCGTGGGCACGGTGGAGTCGATCGACAAGGCCATGCGGCTTGGCGCCAATCACCCGATGGGGCCGCTCGAGCTTGCCGATTTCATCGGTCTCGACACCTGCCTTTCGGTCATGCAGGTGCTCTACGAAGGGCTGGCCGATTCCAAGTATCGGCCCTGCCCCTTGTTAGTGAAATACGTCGAGGCGGGCTGGCTGGGCCGCAAGACCCAGCGCGGCTTTTACGACTACCGCGGCGAAAGACCGGTACCCACGCGCTAAGCTGCGCGCTCAGGCCGCGTTTGAGACGCGCGATCTGTCGATGCCCGCCTGGGCTCGGCTGCGCGGACGTGAGAGGCGCCTTCGCTTGCGCCCCGCTGCGCTCTCCTCCGGTTCTCAACTTTTGCAGCTCGCACTGCTACGGGCTCTGCGCTCTTCTCCCTCTGCGCTCTTGCAGGTTGTGGCTTGCTGCAACTGCGCAAGTTTCCTGCCGCGTGGTGTCGGCGCTCTGCGTTCATCCACGCGAAGAGGTTGCTGCGCTCGGCCCAGCGGGGAGCGCCCGCGGTTGCCTCAGGCGGCGGCCGCGGCCGTTGCCGGGAACGGCTGGCGCCAGGCCGGCAATTCGTTAAGCCGGGCGTGCCAGCGCTCGATGGCGGGGAAGGACGCCAGCGGAATCTTGGCCTCGGCCGCGTAGGGAAGCGTCACGGCGACCGCGAAGTCGGCGATCGTCAGCCGCTCGTCGAGGAGGTACTTGCGCGCCTTCAGATGGTCGTTCAGGACCTCGGCGAACGGCTTGAAAAATCCCGTCGCCTCCTCGACCGCCTTGGCATCGGGTGGCTGGCCAAGCAAACGCGGCCTGATCAAGTGTTGAAAATAGAGGGAACCGGCGTGGCGTGTGAAATGTTCGCTGTTCCAACTGAGCCAACGTACCAGCTCGATCTGACCCGCCGTGTCACTGGGCCAGAGCTCGGAGCCCATGGCCTTGGCGAGATAACACATAATCGCATTGGCCTCCCAAAGGCGTACGCCGCCGTCGACCAGGGCGGGCACCTTGCCGTTGGGATTGATGGCGAGGAACGAGGGTGCCTTCTGCTCGCCCTTGCTAAGGTCTATGCGCTTGAACTCGACAGGAGCCTCAAGGTAACGCGCCACCGCGCAGGCCTTGCGGGGGTTCAACGTCTCGAAATAATAAAGCTGCATGGTTTCAATCCTCCCTGATCTCGCACGCGACCGGCGTGATCCAGCCGATGCCGGCACCGCCTGGTTCCATCAGCATGGCGATGCGGCCCACATTGGGCACATCGAACAGCGGCAGCATCAGTTTGGCGCCGGCACGCATGGCCTTGGCGACGCGCGCGTCCACATCATCGACGGCCAGGAAAGGGATCCAGCTTTCCGGTACGTCGTCGAACTTTGGGGATACCAGTTGAAACAGGCCGGCGACCGGTGTGCCATTGTTGAGCGCGAGCCAATAGGTATCGCCATCGGGTGTCGAGGTCGCCTGGAACGTCCAACCGATGGTCTCGGCATAGAAGCGCTTGGCGCGCTCGCTATCTCGGGTCCTCAGTTCATTCCAATGGAAATTGCCGTGCGGCGTGCCTCCCCGTCGCTCGCTGTCTTGTGAGAGGCGCGAGGTTGCTGCGTTTGCTGGCATGTTGGCCTCCGTTGTGGGTTAAGCAAGGTAGTCTGCGAGTTTGTCGAGCGTACCGGTCCAGCCTCGCTGATGACCGTCCCGGGCCTTTTCGTCGAAGAACTGTTCGTGCTCGAGTGTCAAAAACGTGCCGTCGGTGCCGTCGGGCGCCAGCGTGATGCTGACGAGGGAGGCCCGCTCCGGCGTCGAGTGCCAGGCCCAGCTAAAGACCAGGCGACGGTTCGGCACGACCTCGCGGTAAATGCCGCCGACCTGGTGGTATTCTCCGCCCTCGCCCGTGAAGCTGATGCGATAGCGGCCTCCAACGCGCAGGTCGATCTCGGCCGAAACCGAGGCCTGATCGGCATCACGCGGGCCAAACCAGCGCGCTATTTTTTTCGGGTCGGTCCACGCGCTGAAGACTTGTGCGGGCGGCGCTTTGAGCCGTCGCTTGAGGGTGAGGCTTGGCTTGTCGAGCATTCGTCCTCCTGCAAAAAGCTGGCGAGGCGGTCGAGCCTTTCCGTCCAGAAGCGCTCATAGCGCGTCAACCATTTGACGGCGCTCGCCATGGCTTCTCCTCGTAAGCGGCAATAGACCGTGCGCCCGCGCTTGGAGCGCTCAATCAGGTCGGCGCGCGCCAACACGTCGAGATGTTTGATGACGGCGGGGAGCGAAACGGCGAAGGGTGCCGCAATCTCGGAGACGGCAAGTTGGTGGGCGTTGGCCAGCCGGTCGACGATGGCGCGTCGCGTCGGATCGGCGAGCGCGCCGAAGGCAAGGCTGAGGGCTTCGCTGTTATAGTAAACCATATGGTTTAGTATTGTGCGGCGGGCGCAAATGTCAACCCCCCCGCGCCGGAGCACGCACGGCAGTGCCAACGCCTGCAATCTCAACTGGTGTCGATGCCATCGAAGGCGGTAGGCTGCGGCCAATGGCGGCAGCAGGAGAGGAGAAGCGGACATGGCTCAGGGCAAGGTTGCGGTCATCACGGGTGGGGGCAGCGGCATTGGCCGCGCCGCAGCCCTGGCATTGCAAGGCGATGGCTGGAACGTGGTGGTGACGGGCCGGCGCAAGGCCGAGCTCGACAAGACCGCGGAGCTGGCGAAGCCGGGCGGCGGCAAACTGCTGGCGGTGGCGGCCGACGTCGGCAAGCCCGAGGAGGTCAAGCGGTTGTTCGAGGAAACCAAGAAGGCCTTCGGCGGGCGGCTCGATTTCCTGTTCAACAATGCGGGTATGGGTGCACCGCCGGTCGGCATGGAAGAGCTGAGCTTCGAGCAGTGGAAGGCGGTGGTCGACGTCAACCTGACCGGCTCATTCCTGTGCGCGCAGGAAGCCATCAAAATCATGAAGTCGCAAACCCCGAAGGGTGGCCGCATTGTCAATAACGGTTCGATTTCGGCGCACACGCCGCGGCCAAACTCGGTCCCCTATACCGCAACCAAGCACGCCATCACTGGGCTCACCAAGTGCATTGCCCTTGACGGGCGCAAGCACGACATCGCCTGTGGGCAACTCGACATCGGCAATGCCGATACCGCTATGGGTGGACGTATGAAGGCCGGCGTGCCGCAGGCCAACGGCAGCGTTGCGCCGGAACCGGTCATGGACGTCGAGCACTGCGGCTCGGCCATCCGCTACATGGCAAGCCTGCCGCTCGACACCAACGTCCTCTTTATGCAGATCAAGGCGACCAAAATGCCGTTCGAGGGGCGTGGCTGATCCACTGCGTTGCCGGCACGCTCGCCTTTCCTCGGCGCCTGCTGCCCCGCAAAGTGGGCTTTGGCATTGCGCGCCGCGGCGAACCGAGCACCGCTAGCCTCAGGCGCGCGGCCGCCGGCTGAGGCGGCCGAGCCAGCCTGCCAGCCGGGCGCGCAGGATCTGGCCGATCAGCGCCAATCCAGCAAGGGGCGAGGCGGGCATGCTCGCGGCGGGATCGGTCAACTGGCGGGCCATATTCTCGGCAAACATTTCGCCGAGCCGGCGCGCCAGGTCGTGGGCAAGCGCGCCGCGGCCGATCTGCGCCAGGGGGCCCGTCAGCGCATAGGCGAGGTCGAGATGGACGGCCGTTGTCGAGCCCCCTGAGCCCGCGACGGGCTCGATGCGGCAGGCGAGGCTGCCCGTGACGTTGGAGCCGCCCTTGCGGTCAACACCCCGCCCCTCGACGCGCAAGGCGTGCTCGGCGGGGTTCAGCTGAACGTCGCCCTCCCCTTGAAAGCGCACCACAATCGGCCCGAGTTTCAAAGCGAGCTGGCCCGTCAGGTGCTCGCCGGCGGGCGGGCGGTCGAGGCTGAGGCCCGGCATGCAGCGCGCCAGGCGCTCGATGTCGGCGATCAAGGCCCAGACCGCATGCACGGGGTGCTCCAAGGCGAAGTCCTGGGCCAACCGGGTGCGGCCGTCTGGATCGTCTCGGTGGCTCAGGCTGACGCGCACGGGGCGTGAGGCCCGGCCGCTCAGCGAGGGCGCGGCTGCCTGCGGCAACTGCGTGCTGGCGGGCATCAGCGCCGCGGCCACCGGCGACGGCTTGGCGACGCCGGCGCCCGGCCCCGGCGCGGGTCCGAGCCAGGCCACCCGCGTGCCTGCCAGCGGCGCCGGATCCCGCGTGGCCATCACATCGGCGATGGCGCTGATCAGCCCCATGTAGCCGGTGCAGCGGCACAGGTTACCGCTCATTTCGCGACGGATGGCGGCGCGATCGAGCCCAGCCTTGCGGCGCAATAAGTCGCGCGCCGCAATCAGCATGCCAGGCGTGCAGTATCCGCACTGCAGTGCGTGATGGCGCTGGAAGGCCTGACGCAGGGCCGCCATCTCGACGTCGGCGTCAAAGCCTTCGATGGTCCTGATCGTGGCGCCGTCACAGGTGACCGCTAGAGTGATACATGAGCGCGCAATCTCCCCGTCGATCTCGACGGTACAGGCGCCGCAAATGCCGTGCTCGCAGCCAATGTGCGTGCCGGTCAGCAACAGCGTTTCGCGCAGGAAGTCGGCAAGGTGTGTGCGCGGCGCAACCTCGGCGCTGATGCGTTTGCCGTTGACGATGAGGGTAATCGCCGTCATGAGGCCGCCATGGCCAACGCGCGGGCCAAGGTTACGGCGCGGAGCCGCCGCTCGTAAGCATCGCCCCGGAAACCCGCCGCCGCGAGGCGGCGCTCGAGTTCGGCGCGGTCGGGCACGGCCTCGAACAGGTCGGCGCTGGCGTCGAGCCGCAGCGGTGCCCCGCTCGGCGTGCTGACGGCAAAGCGGCAGACGCCCCGCTCGGGATCGTGGGCGACCGCGGCGATCGCCTCGGCAAACTCGCCGACCTTGCGACAGATCTTGTGATAGCCGAAGCGCGCGCGGCGCGAGAATTTGCCGATGCGCACCCCGGCGATCAGCTCGTTGCTGGCGAGCACCGTCTGCATGGCGCCCGCCACGAAACCCTCGAGCGCGAGGAGGCGTGGCGCGCCCGGTCCCGCCAGCACCAGGTCGGCGCCCAGCGCTGTCAATGCGACAAGCCAGTCTGCCGCCGGATCGGCATGGGCGAGGCTGCCGCCGATGGTGCCGCGCGTGCGCACCGCGCGATAGCCGATGCCCGCTGCCACCTTGGACAAAAAGCCGGTGGTTGGATCTTTGACCCGGCCGTCTTCGATGGCGGCATGGGTGATGAGGGCGCCAAGCGTGATGGCCTCGCCATCCTCTGCGACGGCGGCGAGTTCGGCAACGCGGGCGATGTCGATGATCAGGCTCGGTTGCGCCAGGCGCAGGTTGAGCATGGGCCCCAAGGTCTGGCCACCGGCCAGCAGCTTGGCCTCTGGGTTCTTGGCCAGGAGGTCGAGTGTTGCGGCGAGCGTCGCCGGCCTCAGATACGCGAACGGTGCGGCCTTCATGGTGCCGCCTTTGCCGCCGCCGCAGCGATGGCTTCGACGATGCGCCGCGGCGTGATGGGCGAGATCAGGAGCTCGGCGCGGAGGTCTTTCAAGGCGTCGTTGACGGCATTGGCAATCGCGGCCGGCGGGGCAATCGCACCCCCTTCGCCGAGGCCCTTCTGGCCAAAGCGCGTATAGGGCGAGGGGGTTTCCATGTGCAGGATGCGCACCTCGGGGACTTCGGCCGGTCCCGGCAGCAAGTAGTCGGAAAGCGTCGAGGCGAGCGGCTGGCCCTGCGCGTCATAGGCCATCTCCTCATAGAGCGCCGTGCCGATGCCCTGTGCCGTGCCGCCCCAGATCTGGCCGTCCACGATCATCGGATTGACGAGCACGCCGCCGTCTTCCACCACGACATAGTCGAGGATCTCCACCTCTCCGGTGCTGGGATCTAGCGCGACCACGGCGGCATGGGCGGCATAGCTGAACGTGCCGGTATCGCGCTTGGCCTTGTAGCCCGCCGTCACCTCGAGGCCGGCCGGATCGACGTCGCCGGGCAAATCTTGCGGCCGGCGATACCAGGTGCGCGCCACCTCGGAGATGGCGATGCGCTGCGCTCCTGCCGCGACAAAGCCCTGCTCAAGGCGCACGTCGGCAACTTTAACCTGCAGCAGCGCGGCGCCGATCTTGAGAAGGCGCTGCGCCAGCTGATCGCACGCGGCGGCGACGGCGCCGCCCGACATGATCATCGAGCGCGAGCCCCAGGTGCCCGTCGAATAGGGCGTCTCGCCCGTATCGCCGTGCACCAGGCGGATACGATCATGCGGTACGCCGAGGATGGAATGGGCGACTTGGGACAGCGTCGTCTCGAGCCCTTGACCGTGGCTGTGCGCGCCGATCCTGAGCTCCAATCCACCATCGGGCGTGAAGCGGGCGAAGCACTGCTCGTGCCCCGGCACGAATGGAATGCCCCAGGCGGCATAGACGCTGGTGCCGTGACCAGCTTGCTCGGAATACATGGCAAAGCCGACCCCGATCCGTCGCCCGTCATGCTCGTCCTGCTGTTGGCGCTGACGGACGCCGTCGAGATCGATCGCTGCCATGGCGCGGCGCAGCGCTTCAGGATAGTCGCCGGAATCAAAATGGCGCTTGCTGATATTGTCGAAGGGCATCTGCTCCGGTCGCACCAGGCTGTTGAGCCGCAGCCTGGTCGGCTCGATGCCGAGCTCCCGCGCGAGCGCGTCAAGGGTGACCTCGAGGGCAAAGCACACCCCGGTGCGTGCCACCCCGCGGTAGGGCAGGATCGGCGGCTTGTTGGTGGCCACCGAGTAGGTGCGGCAGCGGTAGTGCGGAAAATCGTACAATCCCGGCAGGATTGAGCCGATCTGGCCGGCCTCCAGACAGGCCGAAAAGGGATAGGCCGAGTAGGCCCCGGCATCGACGGTGGCCTCGCAATCGAGCGCCAGCAGGCGGCCGTCGCCGTCGGCATAGGCGGTCAGAACATAATGGTGTTCGCGGCAGTTGGCGTTGGCCGCCAAACCCTCGCGGCGATCTTCGATCCAGCGCAAAGGCAGGCCCAAGCGGCGCGTGGCCCAGGCGAGCGCCACCTCCTCGGGCAACAGGATGCCCTTGTAGCCGAAGCCGCCGCCGACATCGGGCGCGACCACGCGGATCTGACCCTCCTCGAGGCCCAAGCACTCCGCCAGTCCGGAGCGGACGATGTGGGGCTGCTGCGTGGAGCTCAGCACCACGAGCTGCCCGAGCCTTGCCTGCCAGTGCGCGATGACGGCGCGACCCTCCAGCGGGCTCATGGCTTGGCGCGCGGTGCGCAATTCGCGCGTCACGGTCAGCGCGGCCTTGCGCTCGAGGGCTTCGAAGTCCACCTCCGTGTTGGTGGTAAGGAAGAGATTGTCGCCCCAGTGCTCGTGCACCAGCGCGCTCTCCGCCCGGCGCGCCGCCAGCATGTCGGTCACGGCGGGGAACGGCTCGAGCTCGAGCTCGATCTCGGCCGCCATGTCCTCGGCTTCAGCCCGCGTGTTGGCAACGCACATGGCAACGAGCTCGCCCACGTAGCGCACCTTGCCCGTCGCCAACACGGGCTGCTGCGACGACTTGAAGCCCGGCAGGGCGGTGTCGGCGCGGATCGGTGCAACGGACACGAGATCCTCGGCAATGAAGACGCGCTCGCGTATCGCGGGCGGCACGCGCACGTCTTTGATGCGAGCGTGCGCCAGCGGGCTGCGCAGGAAGGCAACATCCTGCATGCCGGGCAGCCGCACGTCGCCGACGTACTGCCCGCGCCCGCGGAGAAAGCGGTCGTCCTCTTTGCGCGGCAGCCGGGCGCCGATACCGTCCTTCATGCCGGGTCTCCGGCCAACGCATCGACCATGCCGCTCACGAGGTTGGCGCGCTGCAGCAGGCTCTCGTCGATCTCGGCGCTGCGCGGCACGGGACTGATCCGCGCGGCAAGGCCGGCGAGCTCGGCGGCCTCGGCGCGGCGCGCCGCTTCCGCCGCCTCGATGTTCACCACCTCAAAGCGCACGTGCGCGCCGGGGGTCAGCCGGCCCAGGGCCGCCAGATCGGCGGAGATGACGGTGGCGATTTTGGGATATCCGCCAGTCGTCTGTCGATCGGCCAGCAGCACGATCGGCAGGCCGTTGCCCGGCACCTGGATAGCGCCCGGGGCGATGCCATCCGAGACGATGTTGTAGCCCTTGCTGTGTTGGAGGCGGGGACCGTCGAGCCGCATGCCCATGCGATCGCTGGCGGGCGTCACGGTAAAGCTTGTGTGGCTGAGCGCGGCGATGGCCTCGGCCGTGAAGTAGTCGTCCTGGGGGCCGAGGATGATGCGGAAGCGCGGCGGCGGGGCGAGCTGGAGGCCGGCGAGCCTCACCTCACCGGTCTCCGCCGCGCGCGCGCGGCACAAGGGCAGGCGGTCGCCGGCGCTTAGCGCCCGGCCGTTAAGGCCGCCGATCCCGGCCCGCACCAGCGTCGAGCGGCTGCCGAGCACAGGGGGCACGTCGAAGCCGCCGGCCGCGGCCAGATAGAGGACGGCACCCCCCGTGAGCGCGCCGATGCGGAGCTCCTCCCCGCGCAGCAAGCGCGCGCTCTCGAACAGCGCCAAGCGCCGGCTGCCGGCTGGCGCGGTAGCCCCACGGAGCTCGATTGGCGCCGCGGCGCCGGCGCAGGCGATGCGGACGCTATCGGCATCCACCACCAGCGTTGGGCCGTGGTAGGCGATTTCGAGGGCCGTGCTATCGGGTGGATTGCCCACCATGAGGTTGGCGGCGGCGAGGCTTACCGGGTCGAGTGCCCCTGAAACCGGAATGCCAAGTCGCTGGTAGCCGACCCGGCCCTTGTCTTGCAGCGTCGTGAGCAAACCCGGAGCAAGCAGGCGCAGGGCAGGGCTCATGCGTCGTGCGGCTGCGGCGTCACGCGCAACTCCCCGGCCTGCGCTTTCGCAGCAAGCTCGTCGTACTCGGCGCGCGAGATGGGCTCGAAGCTCACCCTATCGCCCGCGCTCATAAGGGCCGCCGGGTCACGGCGCAGATCCCAAAGTTGGACGGGCGTGCGCGCGAGGATGTTCCAGCCGCCAGGGCTTTCGATGCTGTAGATCACGCTCATGGCCATGGCGATGGCAATCGATCCGGCATCGACCTTGAGCCGCGGGTTCTCGCGCCGCGGCAGCTCCAGCGCGCTGGGCAGGCCACCGAGATAGGCAAAGCCGGGCAGGAAGCCCACCATGTAAACGCGAAAGGGCGCCGTGCTGTGCGCCTCAACCACGGCGGCGGCGCTGAAGCCCGTGCGCTCGGCGACCTCCGCCAGATCAAGGCCAAGGCTTGCATCATAGCAGGCGGGCAGGCGCCAATGCCGTCCGGCCGGCACTTGTCCGGCCAGGTCCGAAAGCAAAGGCTCAAGGCGCGCTCGCAACTCCGCGTTGGTAATGCTGAGAGGATCGTAGTGCACCATGAGCGAGCGGAAGGTCGGCACCGTCTCAACCACGCCGGCAATGGCGGCGGCCTCGACGCGGCGCGCCAGCGCCAGCACGCGGGCGCTGACCTGCGGGTCGATGCGATCCCCGAACTCCACCACCAGCGCGGTATCGCCGGCGCTCAGAAACTTCGCGCGTGGCAGGAGGTGTTCGGCGGCGGTCAATGCGGCACCTGAGCCCGTCGTCGGCTTCGTTCACATTGTCTGGTTCGGCTATAGATAGTACGATGGGGCGATCGGCGGCTACCGCCATTTTTGCAAGTGAAGGCGAGGCATAGCATGGCGAGGATGGTCAATCTCAATGCGGACATCGCCGAGGGATGGGGTGCCTACGACATCGGCAACGACGCCGAGCTGATGAAGGTCATCAAGTCAGCCAGCGTGGCCTGCGGTTTCCATGCGGGCGATCCCAACACCATGCACCGCCTGTGCCTGCTGGCGAAACAGGAAGGGGTAAGCGTCGGCGTGCATCCGGGGTTCAACGACCTGTGGGGCTTCGGCCGGCGCCGCATCCAGATGAGCCCTCGCGATCTGGAATTGATGGTCGCCTATCAGATCGGTGCGCTGCAGGCGATGGCCGCCTACGCCGGCCTTAAGGTGACACATTTGAAGGCCCATGGTGCCCTCAACAACATGGCCGCCGAGGACGAAGGCTACGCCGAAGCCATCGGCCGTGCGATCAAGGTCGTCGATCGCGACATCATCTACGTCGTGCTCTTCGGTTCCGCCATGGAGAAGGCCGGGCGCAAACTCGGCTTGCGCCTGGCGCTGGAAGGCTTTCCCGATCGGCGCTACCAGGATGACGGCAACCTCGCCTCCCGTGCGATCCCCGGGACCGTGCTCAAAGATCCCAAGCAGGCCGGCGAGCAAGCCTTGCGCATGGTGCGCGATGGCGAGATCGTGGCGCTTTCCGGCAAGCGCATCAAGGTGAAGGTCGACACCTTGTGCGTGCACGGAGACGAGGCGAGCGGTGTGGCGGTGGCGCGCGGCATCCGCGCGAGTCTCGAGGAGGCTGGTATCGCCGTGGTTCCTCTTCCCGACATGCAGCTTTGAAAACCGGATTGCTGCCGGTGACCGAGCCAACTCTCCAGCCAGCGGCCGGCGCCAAGCCGCACCTTGCCATCATTGGCGGCACTGGCCCCTTGGGCTCCGGCTTGGCCCGGCGGCTGCTGCTGGCCGGCTATGGCGTGGTGATCGGATCACGCACGGCCGCCAAGGCCGAAGCGGCGACGGCGGCCGTTGCCGCGGGGATCGGCCCCGGTCGCCTGCACGGGGCCGACAACCTGGCGGCGGCGAGACAGGGCGATATCGTCTTCATAACGGTGCCGTGGGCGAGCCAGGCCGCCATCCTAGAGGAGATCAAGCCCGCGCTCGCCGGTAAGCTCGTGGTCGACACCACCGTGCCTTTGGTGCCACCCAAGGTGGCGCGCGTGCAGCTGCCCAAGGAGCATTCGGCGGCCTTGGCCGCGCGAGTCCGCCTTGGGCCGCAGGTGCGCGTGGTCTCGGCCTTTCACAACGTGGCGGCGCAAAAATTGGCTGGCGGCGGGCCCATCGATTGCGATGTCCTCGTCTTTGGCGATGATCCCAAGGATCGCCAGATTGTGGTTGAGCTCGCCACGGCGATGGGGCTCGAGGCCGTGCACGCGGGCCCGCTCGCCAACTCGGTGGCGGCCGAGGCGCTGACCTCGGTGCTGATCGGCATCAACCGTAACTACAAGGCCGATGGTGCGGGCATCCGCATCACCGGCATTGCACGACCCTAGCGCACAGGCGAAATCGCATCACAGGCGCCGCGAATGGGCCTTCTACCCGGCACGCTCGAGCTCAGCGTTACCGCCTTGACGGGCCTGCCCGAGGTGGCGCCGGGCGCCGATTTGGCCGGCTTGTTGATTGCCGCGCTCAACCAAGGAGGGCTTGTGCCCCGGCGGCAGGACATTCTGGTTGTGACGCAGAAGGTCGTGTCCAAGGCCGAAGGGCGCTACCTCGATTTGGACCGGCTCGCACCCTCGCGGCGCGCCGAGGAGCTGGCGCGCATCACTGGCAAGGACGCGCGCCTAGTCGAGGCAGTCTTAAGCCAAGCTGACGAGGTCTTGCGGGCCAAACGCAATGTGCTGATCGTCGCCACCGGGCAAGGGCTCGTCATCGCCAACGCCGGCATCGATCAGTCCAACCTGACGCCTGAGGATCGCGGGCAGCGCGTTTTGCTGCTGCCCGAAGATGCCGATCTGAGCGCGGGCCGGCTGAAAGCCCGCCTGGATGCGCACTTTCAGTGCGACTTGGGCCTGATCATTTCCGATAGCGCCGGCCGGGCCTGGCGGCTCGGCACGGTGGGCATCGCCATTGGCGCCGCGGGGGTGCCCGCGCTCCTCGATCGGCGTGGCGAACCGGACCGGGCCGGGCGCCCGCTCGAGGTCACTGAGGTGGGATTTGCCGATGCGGTGGCGGCAATGGCCGTGCTGGCGATGGGCGAGGCGGCCGAAGCGCGCCCTGCCGCGCTGGTGCGCGGCCTCAGCTGGTCGGCGCCCGCGCGTCCGGCCGCGGCGCTGGTGCGGCCCAAACCCGACGATATGTTCCGATGAGCGAGCCAACGTCCCGCTTTGTGGCGCTGTCGGGCGGTGTGGGCGGGGCCAAGCTCGCCTTGGGCTTGGCGCACCTCCTCGGCGAGCGCTTGAGCCTGATCGTCAATACGGGCGACGACTTCGAGCATTTGGGGCTCTACGTTTCGCCAGACCTTGACACCGCGCTCTATACGCTCGCCGGCCGCGTCAATCCTGCGACCGGTTGGGGGCGCAGCGGCGAAACCTGGACCTTCATGGCTGCGCTCGAAGAGCTTGGCGGCCCAACCTGGTTCAACCTGGGAGACGGAGACCTCGTCACCCACGTCCTGCGCAGCGAGCGCCTCAGAGCCGGTGCGACGCTGACCGCGGTGACCACCGATTTGGCGCGTCGGCTCGGCATCAAGGTCGAGATCCTGCCCATGTGCGATTCTGAGCTGCGCACCGTGCTGGAGACCGATGCCGGCACCCTCAGTTTCCAGGAATATTTCGTGCGCGAAAAGTGTCGGCCTTGCCTGCGGCAGGTCCGCTTTGAGGGTGCTGCCCAGGCCAAGCCGAGCCAACAGGTGCTGGCCGCGCTGGCCGACCCCGCCCTCGGCGGCATTATTCTATGCCCCTCAAACCCGTGGCTCAGCATCGCGCCGATCCTGGCGGTTGCCGGCCTCAAAGGCGCGCTTCTGGCCGCCCGTGTGCCCATCGTTGCCGTCTCGCCCATCATTGCCGGTCAAGCCGTCAAGGGCCCGGCGGCCAAAATCATGACCGAACTCGGTCTGGCGCCGGACAGCCGCAGCATTGCCGGCTATTATGCCGGTTTCGTCGATGGCTTGCTGATCGATGAGGCCGACGCCGCCCAGGCGGCGGATGTACCGCTCGCCGTCAAAGTGACGAAAACCTTGATGCAGACGCTCGACGACAGAATAGCGCTGGCGCGCACGTGCGTGGCCTTTTGTGCCGAGCTCGCGCGGGCCCCAGCATCGCCCTCAGGCAAGGGGCGCGGAGCGGCGGCGCCATGACGGGAGCAGCCACTTGGGCGATCCTGCCCGTCAAAGTGCTCGGGCTCGCCAAGCAGCGGCTGGCGCCGGTGCTGCCACCGGCCGCGCGCCGCGAGCTGGTGCTTTTGATGTTGCGGCGTGTGCTGGCCGCCGTGGCGGCGGTCGAGCGCCTTGGGCCGATCCTGGTGGTGACGCCGGACACCCGCGTGGCCGATTTGGCCAAGGCTGAGGGCGCCCTCGTCTTGCCCGAAGCGCGCGCGAGCGGGCTCAACGCGGCCGTACGCCGCGGTCTGGCGCACGCCCTTGCCAAGGGCGCCAGACGCGCCCTGGTGCTACCGGCCGATGTGCCGCTGGTGACCCCCGACGAACTTGCCGCCCTGCTTGGCAATATGGCGGCGGGTGGCGGCGCGCGGGCGACCCTGGTGCCGGCCGCAGACGGGGAGGGGACCAACGCCATGCTGCTCGATCCCCCCGACGCGCTCGCCCCCTCTTTCGGTCCCGGCAGCTACATGCGCCACCTGGCGCAGGCGCTTGCCCGCCGGCTCGATGTCGAGGTTTTGCATTTGCCGGGCCTCGCCGCGGACATCGATCGGCCGGCCGATCTCGCGCGGCTGCTCGGCCCAGCCCCCGAGCTTCAACCCTTCCAGTTCCTCCGCGACCATGTCATGAAGGCCGCTGGAGACGGACGAACGGGACGAGAGTGCCCATGACGACCGCGATGATGGCTGAGGCACTGGCTGCGGCGGAAGCCGGGCGGCGGCTGTCCCCGGCGCACGCCTTGGCCTTGAGCGACTGCGAGGACAGGAGCCGGCTGAGCGCCCTTGCCGAGGCGCTTGCCATCGCCGGGCATGGCCGACGCCTTTCCTTTTCGAAAAAGGTTTTCATTCCGCTGACCCAGTTGTGTCGCGACGTTTGCCACTACTGCACCTTCGCGCAGACGCCGCGCAAGACGGAGCCCTATCTGACGCCCGAGGCGGTGCTGGCGGTCGCGGAAGCCGGGCAGGCGGCGGGGTGCAAGGAGGCGCTCTTTACGCTGGGGGACAAGCCCGAGCTGCGCTACGCGGCGGCGCGCAGGGCGCTGAGCCAGCTGGGGGCCGCCTCGACCCTCGACTACCTCGAGGCCACGGCAGCCCGCGTGCTCAGCGCCACCGGCCTCTTGCCCCATCTTAATCCCGGCCTGTTGGACGAGACTTGGCTGCGGCGGCTCAAGAAAGTCTCCCTGTCACAGGGCCTCATGCTCGAAACGGCCGCGCTGCGGCTGTCGGCGCCAGGCGGGCCGCACTTCGGCTCTCCGGACAAGCACCCGGCCCGGCGGCTTGCAACCCTGGCGGCGGCCGGGCGGGCGCGGGTGCCGTTTACCACCGGCCTCCTCATTGGCATCGGTGAGACGCGTCGGGAGCGCATCGAGGCGCTGCTCGCGATTCGCGAGCTGCACGAGCGCTACGGTCACATTCAGGAGATCATCATTCAGAATTTCCGGGCCAAGCCCGGCACGCGCATGGCCAGCGCGCCCGAACCTTCGCTCAGCGAGCACCTGTGGACGATTGCCGTGGCGCGCATAATTTTTGGCGCGGCCATGAATATCCAGGCCCCTCCCAACCTGCAGCCCGAGGCATTGGCCGAGGTGATTGGCGCCGGCATCAACGATTGGGGCGGGGTGTCACCGGTCACGCCCGATCACGTCAATCCGGAAGCGCCCTGGCCGCATTTGCAGCGCTTGCGTGAGGTCACAGAACGGGCCGGGCGCAGCTTAATCGAGCGGCTCGCCGCCTACCCCGAGGTGTTGCTGGCCGAGGCGGCGCCGACGGCGGGCGAGGGTGGCGGCAGCCTTGCCCGCGCCGGAGGCGCGCGCTACCTGACGACGCCCTGGCTCGAGGAGGCGCTCAGGACCCCGACGCTGCGCCTGATGGATGGGCAAGGCTATGCCCGCGAGGATGGCTGGGTTGCCGGCGCGCTGACCGCGGTGCCGGCCGCGCCGTGGGCGGCCCCGGGCGTGCGGCCAGCCAAAGAGCCTCCGCTCAAGCGCCAACTCGCGCGTGCCCTTGCCGGCGAGGCGCTCGCGGAGGACGACATTGTCTGCCTCTTTGCTGCGCGCGGCCCCGAGTTTGCGGCCGTCGTCGCCGCCGCCGACGCCCTGCGCGCCCGGTCGGTGGGGGACACCGTCACCTATGTCGTCAACCGCAACATCAATTACACCAACATTTGTACTTACGGCTGCAAGTTCTGCGCCTTCTCCAAAGGTCGCCACAATCTCGGCCACCGCGATCCGCCCTATGATCTCGATGCCGCCGAAATCGGCCGGCGCACGCTGGAAGCCTGGCAGCGCGGCGCCACCGAGGTATGTCTGCAGGGCGGTATCCGGCCGGGCTATACGGGAGAGACCTATCTTGGCATCGTCGCGGCCGTAAAATCGGCCGTGCCGCAGATGCACGTGCACGCCTTTTCCCCGCTCGAGATCTGGCACGGGGCGACGACGCTCGGCCTGTCCCTCGACGTCTACCTCGGCCGCCTCGAGGCTGCGGGCCTGGCGAGCCTGCCCGGCACGGCCGCGGAAATCTTGGACGATGAGGTGCGCGCCATCCTCTGCCACGACAAGATCAACACGGCGCAATGGTTCGAGGTGATGGAGACCGCCCACAGCGTCGGTCTCAAGAGCACTGCCACCATCATGTTCGGTCACGTCGATGCCTATCGCCACTGGGCGCGGCATCTGCTCGGGGTGCGCCGCTTGCAGGCAAAGACCAAGGGCTTTACCGAGTTCGTGCCGCTGCCGTTCGTTCATATGGAAGCGCCGATCTATCTCAAAGGCCAGGCGCGCAAAGGCCCGACCCTACGCGAGGCGCTTTTAATGCACGCCGTGGCGCGGCTCGCGCTCTA
>Ga0075434_100001042_pt1 | contig 22615 bp, 25 predicted proteins | sample RhiMethybrSRZTD3_FD_75298 | JGI IMG/M metagenome (GOLD analysis project Ga0075434, IMG submission 75298) | Populus rhizosphere microbial communities from Tennessee, USA - Rhizosphere MetaG P. TD hybrid SRZTD3 | ecosystem: Host-associated > Plants > Roots > Rhizosphere > Soil | place: USA... | reverse complement strand
CGCTGCCTTCTTACGGAAGGTCCCGACCCGACCAAAGTAGGGTAGGCGTCCGCCCGACCAACGTCGGGTAGCCGCGTCGCGCCTCCGCGGCTACTCTTCGCGACAGATCGACCCGAACATTCCACCAAGGAAGGCGAGGCGCGTATGAATCTTCAACTGGTGCGCGAACGAGCGATGGACGGCGCCGCACCGGCGCGCGCGGACCGCGATCACGATCTGCTGCAGGCGTTGCGACGCGGCGAGCCGATGGCGGCGGAGGATCTGGTGACCAGGTACGGCGAGCGGGCGTATCGGCTGGCCAGCCGCATCACCGGCAACGGGTCGGATGCGGAGGAAGTCGTGCAGGACGCCTTCTGGACCGTGGTGCGCCGGATCGAAACGTTTCGCGGGGAGTCGGCGTTCGGCTCGTGGCTTTACCGCATCGTGGCGAACGCCGCCTACCAGAAGCTGCGCGGACGGCCGAGCGGCCGGCGAGAGATCTCGCTGGACGACGTGCTGCCGCTCTTCGACGAGCGCGGGCAGCACGCCGCCGCGGTGACGGACTGGTCGCCTCGCGTAGACGATCCCTCCATGCAGGTGGAGCTGCGGACGGCGCTGAGCGCGGCCATCGAGGAGCTACCCGTGGCCTATCGCGCGGTGCTGGTGCTGCGCGACGTCGAAGGCCGATCCAATGGCGAGATCGCCGACGTGCTGGGCCTCAATACCGGGGTGGTGAAAACGCGTGTACATCGCGCGCGCCTGTTTCTCCGGAAGCGACTGGGCGAGTTCATGACGCCGGTGGGCGCGGACACCCTCGCCGCATGCGCCTCGTGACGACGAGCCGGTCGACGCCGGTCAACGGCGTCTAGCGCATTCTTGCCGAAATGAGGCCGAGGGGGGCCCGTGCCGCGCGATCCGACACTCTCAATGGCGGATTCCACTTCTCGCGCGTTGCGCGATTGTGAAAGGCATGAGGCGACCATGAGCACGCTTTTCCGAGCCACGACCGTTTCAGCACTTGTTCTCGCGACCATCTTCGTCGGATGCGCCCGGCGCCCGGGCGTGTTGTCGAGCGCCACCGCACCGAGCAGGCCGCCGGCCCCGACGGCGCAGGCAGCCGAGGACAGCGACGCCGTTCAGGCCGCCGTCGTCGAGGAACGACAGACCATCGTCGAGCGCCAGGCGCCCTCGAGCTTCGTCGAGAACGCCAACGTCAAGGCGATCTACTTCGACTTCGACCGCTACGACATTCGACCCGAGGACGCGAGGACCCTGGAGGCCGACGCGGCGTGGCTGAAGAGCAACAACGTGCTGATCCTGATCGAGGGGCAGTGCGACGAGCGCGGCACCGAGGACTACAACCTGGCCCTCGGTGACCGACGCGCCCGGGCGACGATGAACTATCTGGCGGCGCTCGGCATCGCGACGAATCGTATCAGCATGGTCAGCTACGGCAAGGAGCGGCCCGTGTGCGCCGAGCACACCGAGTCGTGCTGGGCCCTCAACCGCCGCGCCCACATCGTCGTCAAGCCGCGCGGCTGAGCCGACGCGGCGAGTTGTCACTCGCCATACGATCAGGACGGCCGCCGCGCGAGCTGCGCGCCGTCCTGTCGCCTCCGCAGCCCGCGGGCGAGATACCAGGCGATTCCCACGTTGACGAGGGCCACGGCGACTCGGACCCAGTCGGGGTGCCGCGTGATCTCGTAGAGCTCGAGCGGAATGAACGACGCGGTCACGACGAGGGTGACGTATTCCGCCCATCGCTGGCGGAGTAGCAACCCGATCCCTTCCGTCAGAAACAACGCTCCGTAGGCCAGAAGGCCGGCACCCACCGCCCGCAGGCGGTGTTCGCCGAGACCGGCGATCCATTCGATGACCCGGCCGACGGAGCGCCCATCGGGATCGACGTGAAGTCGTGTCGCCCAGCGGATGAGCGCGTCGGAGGTGGCCTCGGGACCGAGGTGCGCCAGCTCGAGTGCGACCGCCGCGAGCAGGCAGCCCTTCGTCAGCTTGAACAGGCCGATGAGCCCGAGAGCCGCTGTGCGCGGAACGGTCACGCCTACAGATACTGGCCGGTATTGACGACCTTTTCCACCGTGCGCTCCGGCGCGGTGATCTGGCCGACCAGGGACTTGACGTAGACGATGCGCTCGCCTTTCTTGCCGGCGATCTTCGCCCAGTCGTCCGGGTTCGTCGTGTTGGGCAGATCCTCGTTCTCCTTGAACTCTTCGCGGACGGCGGCCGACAGATCGTCGGTGGTCAGGCCCTTCGCCGCGCCGGCGATGAAGCGCTTGAGCGCGAATTGTTTCGCGCGGCGCACCACCGACTCGATCATCGCACCCGAGATGAAGTCCTTGAAGTAGAGCACTTCCTTGTCCCCGCTGGCATAGGTGACCTCGAGGAACCGGTTGCCTTCGTCGCAGCAGTAGATCGCCTCCAGGGTGCTCCGGATCATCGCGTCGAGCGCCGCCTGGATGTCCCCGTGCAGTCGGATCTCCGCGGCGGCGATGGGAAGATCACGCGTCAGGTACTTCTGGAAGATGTCGGCGGAGGCCGTCCGATCGGGCCGGTCGATCTTGATCTTCACGTCGAGCCGGCCGGGTCGCAGAATGGCCGGGTCGATCAAGTCGGGGCGATTCGAGGCCCCGATGACCACGACATTGCGCAAGCCCTCCACGCCGTCGACCTCGGTGAGGAACTGCGGCACGATCGTCGTCTCGACGTCCGAGGAAACGCCGCTGCCGCGCGTGCGGAACAACGCGTCCATCTCGTCGAAGAAGATGACGACCGGCACGTCATCGGCCGCCTTCTCCTTCGCCTTCTGGAAGGCCTCGCGGATCTTCCGCTCCGTCTCGCCGACGTACTTGTCGAGAAGCTCCGGCCCCTTGACGTTCAGGAAGTAGCCGCTGATCTTCTGTCCGCGCTGCTTCGAGAGCTTGTCGGCCAGACTGTGGGCGATCGCCTTGGCGATCATCGTCTTTCCGCATCCGGGAGGACCGTACAGAAGGATGCCCTTCGCGGGCCTGAGCTTGTGCTCCCGGTAGTACTCCGGGTAGAGGTAGGGCAGCTCCACCGCGTCCTCGATGGCCTGAATCTGCGCCGCGAGGCCGCCGACGTCGCGATAGGCGACCTCGGGAACTTCCTCGAGCGCGAGATCCTCGACCTGGCTCCGGGGCACTCGTTCGAGCAGGTAGCCCGACTTCGAGTCCATCAGAATATGGTCCCCGGGCTTCAAGCGTGCCGCGCGGAGCGGTTCGGCGAGGATGCCGATCTTCTCGCCCTCGGCGCTCAGCGTGACGAGGGCGCGCTCCTCGTCGAGCCGCTCCCTGAATACGACCACGTCGCCCTGGATCTCGTACCCGGCGACGGCCACGACGTTGAGCGCCTCGTTGAGCACGAGCTCCTGGCCCGGCCGCAGGGACGTCGTCTCGATGGCCGAGCGTAGCCTGACTCGCATCTTGCGTCCCTGTGTGAGCACGTCGATGGTGTGGTCTTCGTGAGCGGTCACGTACACGCCGTAGGTCGACGGCGGCGCGGCGAGCTTGTCGACTTCATCGCGGAGCGCCGCGATCTCCTCGCGGGCGTCGTGCAGGGCCTTGATCAACTTCTCATTCTGTCTGAAGGCCTGGGGCAGCCCCTGCCCGGCATCGCACCATTGATCGTCGGCCGTGCCGAATCGGGTCTCGACTTCGATCGTCTCAGGCGATTTCATCGTGGCCACTCCTTCCAACGAGCCGGACGCTTCGTCGCGTCGAGCGTGGCGTCAGGACGCGACGGCGCTCTGTGGCGCCGGGGCCGCCGCCGAGATCAGCCGACTGTCGGCCACACGACGCAGCGCCCGCTTGGCGCGCATGGAGATCACGGGGCGGTGATCTCCAAGGCTTTCAGCCGTCGCCGAGGGCCGGGCACGTCGAAATTCCTCCGCGGAGACAACGCGTAACACCCGGCCTTCCGCGTCGAGAATCGTCACGGGCGCGATCGAATCGTCGCCCGACGGAAGCCGCACAATGTCCGAGTACGTCGTCATGGGTCATGCCTCCTGTCGAGAAATCGGGCCACGCTGGCCCACATCCGGCTGCCGCAGGCGGGACAGGTATCGCTGCCGACCTCGAAGCACGTCTCGCAATCGAGGCACAGCGCCAGACGACGCAACGGCACGTGCAACCCGCTATTCGTGGCCCAGCCGCCCATGACATTCATGCCTTTCGGACGCCTGCCGCCACCCATTGGTTAACGACGGCGAGCCGGGGTGCGGCGGTGAGGACGGCCTGGAGCGGCGCCACGCGGCGGGCGGGGCGCGTCTCGCCGAAATAGTCGATGTATCGGTCGATGGCGCGCGGCTGATCGGCGATCAGCGCACACACATACATGATCGACTCCGCGAGCGAAGCGACGATGCGTTGTTCTCCCGAGTTGGAGAACGGGCCATCCCAGCTCGTCGTATCGCGCGGTCTCGCTGTGCCGTTCACCTTATGCATCGCTGCCCTTTTGATGGTGGCCACCGGTGGCGGCGTTTCATCGACCGCACGGAGTCGTCGTGGTCGAGAGGGCAGGGATCGGCTTCGCGAAGGGGCGGACCGGCTGTTCCGAAGCGGCCTACACGACGAGGGTGGGCGAACGCGAATCATCGCTCGATGCTCCCATTCGCTCTACCCGGGGTACGAGCTCCTTGAGACCGGTGAGCTCGAGGTCCCAGCTCGGCACCGCCACAGCAAGGGTTGCGCTGAGTAGCGCGGCCGGCACGATGAGTAGGGCGCGATTCGTCTTCATGACTCGACCTTAGGAGGGCGGCCGAGCGCGCGCCGGTGCTACGCGTTCTTGCTCAAGGCGTGATTCACGATCAAGCGAGAGCCTCGCAGAAGGTCATCTCTAGAGCATCGGCGTCCGCGATACTCGCGTCGTCGTCGACGCCGGCGATCGAAAGGTGCTCTTCCAGCCGCTTTCTCAGGAACAGCCGCGCGCGATGCACACGCATCTTGACGTTGACGACGGTGAGGCCTAGGGCTTCAGCGATTTGCCGGTGCGGGAGGCCCTCGACGTCGCGCATCAGCACGACGGGGGAGCTGCTTCTGCTGGAGCGAGGACCGTCCGCTGTCGAGACTGCCGAGCAATGCTTCCATCGGGCGCTCGACGTGGCGCGCCGCCAGGGCGCCCTGTCTTGGGAGCTGCGGTCTGCTATGAGCCTCGCTCGGTTGTGGCGCGAACAGCAGCGAGTGAGCCAGGCGCGCAAGCTACTTGCGCCCGTCTACCGCCGCTTCACCGAGGGGTTCGGAACCGCCGATCTCATCGCCGCCAAAGCTCTTCTCTCTTGACCTGTCGCCGTAGCTCTCAGAGCGAAGGCGTCCGTCACGGGCGTGTAGGCCCGCACGGCCAGGACGACCGTGGCGCCGAGCATGAGACTGCCCACGAGCCGATGGGCGACCGGCAAGAGCAGCGCGGTCGCCGGCCCGCCGAAGATCTGGAGCGTCGAGAATCGCGCGAGGTAGCTTCCGACACCGAGGACGAGCTGTACGCCAAGCAGCACGAGGAACGCGGTCCCGACCAGCGCCGCGACCGCGTCAGTCGTGCGGCGAAGCCTGGCCGCGATGATCGGGACGAAGGCGAACACGAGCACCGCGCCGGCGAGGTGAAGATCGGAACGCCCGGTGTGTGTCAGGAGCGCGCCGAATACGATCTGCACGTAGACGAGCGCGGCCGCGAGCACGGCCGGCCCCTTCAGCGCCGGTTCGAGAGGAGCTCCGGCGACGCGCGCGCGGGGGGCGGTTAGCATGGTGAGCGCCGCTAGCAGGGCGAAGAACGCCGGCGCCACGCAGCCGTGGATGATCGCCAGCCGGTCGTGCAGGAGCACGACACGGAGACCGCCCAGGGCCCCTTGGACCAGGACCACCGCGACCGCCACGAGGCCGAGCTGCCGTGGCCGACCGCCTTCGCGCCACAGCGCGGCGGCCAGCGCCAGGGTCAGCAAACCGACCAGGGCGCCGGCCAGCCGGTGGCTGTGCTCGTAGAAGACGCCGCCGACCATCCGCGACCACGGAAAGAGGAACATGTTGTGGCCGAACGTACTCGGCCAGTCCGGGACGGCAAGCCCGGCGCCGGTGTTCGTGACGAGTCCTCCCAAGAGGATCAACACGGCCGTCGCCGCGAGCGTCGCGAGCGCGAGACGATGCGCCATGCCCCTTCGGACGCCTGCCGTGTGGCCTTGGTTACTCGCCGCAGGCCGCGTAGATCACGTCGTCAGCGTGTCGCGGATCGGTCCGCCCGCGCCGGCACATTCGACAACAGGAACCCGAGCCCCTCCGCCATCGTCAGGTGCGCCAGAACGGCGTCGCGGAGCTTCGGGTATGGCAGCTCGGCGAGCATCGCGGTCTGCACCACGGCCATGACCTCGCCGGCCTCGGGACCGAGCATAGTGAAGCCGAGGATGCGGTCGTCGCTCTCGCCGACGAGTACCTTCATGAACCCGGGTCGTTCGCCGGTCGCCTGCACCCGCAGCACGCCGCTCATCGGCAGCTTCGCCACCCGCGCGCTCAGGCCCTGGCGCGCGGCGTCGCCCTCGCTCAGTCCGACGTGCGCCAGCGGCGGGTCCGTGAAGACGCAATACGGGATCAGTCGATCGCGCGTGCTGCGCGCGCCGCCGGCGAGATTCGCCCTGATGATCTGGAAGTCGTCGGCCGAGACATGCGTGAACTGAGGGCTCCCCGCGCATTCCCCGATGGCCCAGACATCTGGCGTGCTCGTCTCCAGCCGATCGTTGACCCGAATATAGCCACGAGCGTCCAGCTCGACACCGACCTGCTCGAGCCCGATCCCAGCGGTGTTCGGCGTGCGCCCCACCGCGACGAGGAGGTCGCTGCCCTCGATCCGTTGTTCCCCGGCGGCCGTGCGAACGAGGACCGATACGTCTTTACCGGAGCGGCCGTCGACACGAACGGTCTGGGCGCTCGTGAGACACGCGATGCCTTCGTCGCCGAGGATCCGCTGCATCTCCTGCGCAACGTCGGGATCCTCCTGATTCAGAAGCTGCGGGCCGTTCTGGATGATGGTCACGCGGCTCCCGAAGCGGCGGTACGCCTGGGCGAATTCGAGACCGACGTAGCCTCCGCCGAGGACGATGAGATGTGGGGGCACGTGATCGAATTCCAGCGCCTCGATGTTTGTCACCGGGTTCGCGGCCTGGAGGCCGGGGATGTCGGGAATCGTCGCGTGTGTACCGACGTTGAGGAAGACCTTGTCACCCGCGAGCAGGCGCGTCCCGCCGTCGTTCAGGCGCACCTCGAGCGTTTTCGGGGCGACGAAACGCCCGGATCCCATGACGAGCTCGGCGCCGCTGTCCTTGTAGTGACGCAGGTGCCCGGCGATCTGCGCGTCGACCATGTCGCGCTTGCGCCGACGAACCGCGAGCATGTCGATCGTCACGCGGCCGGTCTTCGTGCCGAATTCCGACGCGTGGTGCGCCATGTGCGCGACGTTCGCGCTCCAGATCTCGTTCTTGCTCGGCATACAGTTGACGTTCGGACAGGAGCCGCCGACCCACTGGCGCTCCACGACGGCCGTCCGTCGTCCCGATCGCGCCATATGCCACGCCAGGAGCTTGCCGCCGTTCCCGCTGCCCAGGATCAGGATTTCGAATCGCTCGGGTGCCGCCATGGTGTCCTCCATCATCTCGAGTGCTCGCTACCGGACGGCCTTGTGACGGGTCGGACACCCCCTCGGTTCCGCGAACAGCGCCTTTGCGGCTTCGAGGTCGGCGGTAGCGAACCCCTCGGTGAAGCGGGCATAGACCGGGGCCAGAAGGTCACAAGCCGGCGCAGTCCTACCTTGCTGCTGCCATAACCGGGCGAGATCGGTGGCGCATCGTAGCTCCAAGGACAACGCGCCTTGCCGGCGGGTCCATGCGAGCGCATCTTGAAGATGCGCCTCGGCCGTCGGGTCGGCGTCCGCATCCCCCGTCAGCACAATCAGCTCGGCTTTGATGCGCAAGAGCTCGGCGATCCACCAACGCTCCTCGTCGCGTTCGGATTTAATGAGCGCCTCGTCGATCGTCGCGAGCGCCTCAGTGACGTGTCCCGCCGCGGCCAGCCCTTCCGCGAGCGTGCCGAGCATGAACGGGTGATAGGGGACAAAGCTGGTTGCGCGGAGCTCATTGAGCGTCGTGCGGAGCAGCTCGAGTCCCTTGCCTACTTCGCCGCGCTTGATGAGCCGGATACCGTCGTAGCACCGAGCCGGCCGATGCCAGGCCGCCAGCTCGTGTCGTGCCGAATAGTCGAGCAGCGCCGTTACGTGGCGTTCGGTAGCCACCAGATCGCTGCTCCAGATTGAGACGAGGGACGCGATCTCCAGCGCGTAGCACGTCCACACCGCAAGATCGATCGCCCTCGCGTCCTCGACATTGCCCTCGGCCAGCCGGAGGCCCTGATCGGGGAATCCCTGCAGCCAGAGGATCCGCGACAGAATCAAGCGGGCGTTCGGCCGGCCATATTGAAAGGGGACCGCCGGCGATTGGGGAAGTGGGGTGGCGTGGCGTCCCAGTACGCCCTCGAGGATCTGCCGCGCGTTCGCCTGGTCCCCGAAATAGTGCAGCGAGGCGCCCATCATCCTCTCGCCGCGGAGCCGATCGACCGGATCGGTCACCAGTTTGCAAAATCTATCCACCAGCGCCAGTGCCGAGCTGGCCTCGCCCCGGGTGATGTGGATCAGCCACAAGCCCCAGAGGGCCGCCAGCTGATACTCGGTGTCGCCGAGGTCTTTGGCGAGGTGGAGGACGGTGGTCCAGGCCGCGATGGTGTCGTGCGTGGTTCCACTTGTCTCCATCAGCGCCACCAGGAGCGCGGTCCGCAGCTGCATCTCGCGGCGGCTGTCGCGTGCCGGGCCTTCCGCGAGGCTGGCCAGCGCGCGCTCGACCCGGCCGCGACACTCGACCAGGAGCGACTGATGGAACCAGAGCGGCAGCGCCGAGGTGGTGAGCGCGACGCCGATCGACCCGTCCCCGCCCGGGGAGAAAGCCCAGTCGAGTGCCGTCCGCACGTTGTCGAGATGACGGCCGTACACGGCCAACCACTCGAGCGTGGGCCGGTCCCACTCGGCCTCGGCTCGCTCGAAGACGACTCGGTAGTATTGGGCGTGGCGTCGTGCCGCCTGGTCGAGCTCCCCGTTGTCGGCGAGCTTCTCGAGCGCGTAGACCCTCGTGGTCTCGAGCAAGCGGTATTGCGCGTCGGCATCCGCGATCTCGACGACGATCAGCGACTTCGCGGCCAGGTTCGTCACGATGTCTGCTACTTTCGGCGCGTCGAGGTCGTCGGCCGTGACGACGGCGCTCGCTTCCCCCAGCGTGAACCCCCCGGCAAAAACGGCGAGGCGGCGCAGGACGGTTTGCTCGATCGCCGGGAGCAGCTCGTAGCTCCAGTCGAGAGTCGCTCGCAGCGTCTGCTGGCGTGGAAGCGCCGTGCGGTGGCCTCCCGTGAGGAGTCGAAACCGATCGTCGAGACGCCCAGCGAGCTCGTCCAGTCCAAGGGTGGCGGTCCGAGCCGCCGCTAGCTCGATGGCGAGCGGGATCCCGTCGAGGCGTCGACAGACCGCGCCCGTGATCGCCGCGGCCCGCGCGTCCGGCGAGAAGCGGGCTTCCACCGCTCGCACCCGGGCGACGAACAAGCGGACGGCGGCGGCCTCGAGGAGCTTCTCGGGATCCTCGGTGTGCTCGTGGGGAACTTCGAGCGACGGAACCCGATACACGTACTCACCGGGAATGCGCAACGGCTCGCGGCTGGTCGCCAGCACGCGTGTGTGCGGCGCGGCACGCAGCACCGCTTCGGCCATGCGCGCTGCGGCGTCGACCACGTGTTCGCAATTGTCGAGAACCAGCAGCAGGTGCTTGTGACCGAGCGCGGCCGCCACCCGGTCGGGCGACTCCGCCCGGTCGGGCAGGGCCAGCTTGAGGGCAACCGCGACGCTGACCGGCACCAGGCTGGGATCGGCCAGCGGCGCGAGCTCCGATAACCATACGCCGTCGACGAAGTCCGGCATCAGGTGTCGCGCCACCTCCACGGCGAGCCGCGTCTTCCCGATGCCCCCGGCGCCGGTCAGCGTGACGAGCCGGTGCCGCGCGACCAGATCCACGACATCACGCGTCTCGGTTTCGCGGTCGATCAGCTCCGAGCTCGATGCCGGCAGATTGGTCGGCGGCGCCGCCGCGCCGGCTGCAGGCCTGGACTCGTCGGCGCGGCCGGCAGGGACGTGAGGGTTCTTCAAGATTTGCTGATAGAGGTGGTTGGTTTCCGTCTCGGGCTGCGCGTTGAGCTCGCGCTTGAGCGCATCCACGCAGAGCTGGTACTGGCGCAGCGCCGCCTGCCGGCGACCAAGCCTCGCGTAGAGCGACATGACCGCGCGGTGCACGAGCTCCTGGAGCGGGTCCAGCGCAAGAAGGCGAAGGCCGGTCTGGATGGCTTCCTCGTGAGCGCCTGCTTGCTGCTGATCCGCGAACAGACGCCCCAGGCCCTGGATAGCCAGCTCGTGCAGGCGCATGCGCCCCGCGGTGAGCCACTCCTCGAACGGGGACTCGGACACCGCCAGGCCGGCCAGGAGGTCACCTCGATAGAGAGAAGGGATTCGTCCAAGCGCGCCTGAGCTGCAATCGGCGAGCAGCCGCTCGAACTGGACCACGTCCACGTCGACGGCCGAGGGGTCGAGAGACACGCCGGCGCCGTCGACGACCAGGCTCGCGCGGGCGGCCTTTGGCAGGATCTTCTTGATTCGCGACAACGCGTTGCGCAGGTTGCCCCTGGCTTGCGCGTGGGGCATGTCTCCCCACAGAAGAGTTGCAAGCTTTTCGCGCGGATGCGCCTGGCCGAGTGGCAGGGCGAGATAGGCCAGGAGCGCTTGGCTCTTCTGGGTCGGGAGGACGAGCAGCGTACCGGCGTGGCGCGCTTCAAAGCCGCCGAGAAGCTTGATTTCGAGGTGCGCCGCGGCCGCCACCGCTCGTCCACCGGTCCCCATCCTGCGAAAAGCGGCGCCCAGATCAGCCATTTTCCACGGTGCTTGGGACGATCCGGATACGGTCGCCCGTTACAACCGAAAGAAGAGGCAACACCATTCCGGATCAAGGTTCGCGGGAGACATCGTGATGAGTGGAAATCGTTCAAACCAGGGTGCGACGCACACCGTCGGTTTCGGAGCCGCCGCCGACGTCAAAATCGGCCGCGATGAGGAGCTCGTCGAGGCGCTGCGGCTGCGCGAGCCGACGGCTGCCGAACGGCTCATCGCGAGATACGGCGACCGGGCGTATCGCCTGGCGGTGCGAATGACGGGCAACGCGGCGGATGCCGAGGAAGTCGTCCAGGACGCGATCCTGAACGTGATCCGGAAGATCGACACGTTCAGGGGGGATTCGTCCCTCGGATCCTGGATCTACCGGATCACCGCGAACGCCGCGTACGAAAAGCTCCGCGGCCACCGTCATCGACGTGACGAGATCTCACTCGATGAGGTGCTCCCGGCGTTCAACGACAACGGAAACTACGCCGACACGATGCGCGATTGGTCGCGGAACGTCCACGACCCAGCCGTGCAGTCAGAGTTGCGGGCCGCGCTGGTCTCGGCGATCGGCGACCTGCCCGCCAACTACCGCGCCGTGATCGTCATGCGTGATGTGGAAGGCATGCCGCTGTTGGAGGTGGCCGACTGCCTGGGGACCACGGCGACCGCGGTCAAGCTTCGCACGCATCGAGCGCGTTTGTTCTTGCGCAAACGTCTATCGACGTTCATGGCCAGTGTGAGGACACTCGACGAGCCGACGGTTTCGAGAGCACACAAATGAGCGGCCGATCACCGGCGCCTCCGCCGTGATCGAGCGGCACACGTCGCCATGGGGGGCGGCTCACGGCATTCACCGTCGCGCTGCCCCGCATGGTGACGTACGCGATGTCGATGTTCAGCGAGCTCAGCCGGCTTTTCGCGGCCGCGCGCGGCCCACTGTCCCCATCCAGTCCGAGATCGCCTGCCCGATTTCGTCCGGCGAATCCTCCTGAACGAAATGGATGCCCGCGACTTTCACCTCGGTCTGCGCTCGCCACGAGCGCGCCGTATCGAGGTTCGCGCCGACGGAGAGGAGCGCGCCGGGCTCGGCCTTCACGAACAGCTTGGGCACATCACTCTTCGCGAGCCAATCTGCGTAGGCGGCCGCGATCGCCGTCACGTCAGCGGGTTGTCCGTCGATGGGGATTTCCCGAGGCCAGGTCAGCGTCGGCCGTCGCCCTTCGCCGGGCTGGGCGAACGGCCGTCGGTATTCCGCCATCTCCTCGGCCGAGAGAGTGCGCAGGACGGCGCCGGGCAAGATCCGCTCGATGAAGAAGTTGTCTTGCAGGACCATCGCCTCGCCCTTCTCGGAACGCAGCGCCTGCAGGAACGGACGCATGCCCATCTTGTCCCAATGGTCCCAGGCCTGCGGCCGCACGATCGCTTCCATGTACGCGATACCCTTCATGGCCTCGCGGTGGCGGTTGGCCCAGTCGAAGCCGAGGGCGGAGCCCCAGTCATGGACGACGAAGGTGACCCGCTCGCGCACGTCCAGGGCCTCGAGCAGCGCGTCGAGGTAGCGCCGGTGTTCGACGAAGCGATACGAGCCGATTCCACTGTCCGGCAGCTTGTCGGAGTCGCCCATGCCGATCAGGTCGGGGGCGATGCAGCGGCCTCGCGGCTGCAGGTGAGGCAACACGTTGCGCCAGAGATACGACGAGGTGGGATTGCCGTGCAGCAGCACGATCGGGTCGCCCTCTCCAACCTCCACGTACGCCATCTCATGGCCGAGCACCCGCCGCCGCTGCTTCTTGTACGGAAATGCCGCCGAGATCATGTTGGCTTCTCCTTCGCTCTTTGTAACAGTCATGTTGGTTTCTCCTTCCTCTCGCTGGTCAGAAGCCGGGGCGGATCGCGGTTTCGACAGGCCCGAAAAAGATTCCTCGCACGCGACCGGAACCGAAGCGGTGTCCGACCGGGCGGGGGTGTCAGGCACACTCGAGCTTTCACTCCGACACCGCGTCGAGGATTACCTCTACGACTGTGTCAGGCGCGGTGACCAGGGGTGTGTGATCGAGTTTCTCGGAGCGCACGCGCGCCTTCATGCGGCGCGCCAAATAACGCTGCGTGGCCAGGGGGATCATCCGATCCTCCTCGGCGATCAGGTACCGGGAGGATTTGTCGATCCAGGCCGGCTTCGGCGACCGTTCCTGGATACACGCGACCGCAATCGGTCGTTGCGTGGCGCTCAACAACGCGATCTGCTCCGGAGAAGCGTGTGGCGCGAGCGCCGATCCGAATCCTTCGTCGGGCATCCAAATGAAGCCCGAGGCGTCAGGAGCCAGGTGCGGCGCCAGCGCATGCGGCTTCTCGCGATAGAAGACTTCCGCCACCGTCTCGCCCTCGGCGGGCGTAAGGCCTGCGATGTACACCAGAGACTTCACACGGACATTGGCAGTCGCCGAGATGACCGCACCGGCATACGCATGCGAAGCAAGAACAACAGGCCCACTCGTACGATCCAGCAACCGATCCAATGCCTTGACGTCGTCGCTCAGGGACGTCAAGGGAATCGGCGCAGCAAGCACCTTGTATCCCTTGGCCTGCAAAGGGCGGATGACGCCACTCCAGCTCGAGCCATCCGCCCACGCGCCATGCACCACGACTATGGTCATTGCTTCGTCGCCTCCGATTGCGGCTCCTCTCGCTCGCCAGTAAGAAGCGGCCGGCCGCTCGCGGTTTCGCACGGCACGAAGAAATGCCGCGCACGCGACCGGAACCGAGCGTGCGTCCGACCCGTCTCAACGGCATGCCGATCACGTCCGCGACCCGATCGCGCGTTGGCGCGCACCTCACGGAGCGAGTGAGTTGTTGGCGAAGCGCCGCGATCCCGGTCGTCCAGACGGCCTTGGCCGCCGGCCTCTCCTGGTTCGTCGCCGTGCATCTCTTCGGGCACCGCGCGCCGTCGTTCGCGCCGGTTGCCGCCATCGTCTCGATCGATATGAGCCTCGGCCAGCGGCTGCGTCGAGCGGCCGAGCTGATCGTCGGGGCGAGCGCCGGAGTCGGCGTCGCCGCGCTGCTGATCTCCGCGATCGGTACGGGGCCCTGGCAGATCGCGATCATCGTCGCGCTGGCCATGTCGATCGCGGTGTTGGTCAACGGCCGCGCGGTGATCAACGTTCAGGCCGGGGTGTCGGCAATCCTGGTGGCGACGTTGTACGCGCCGGGTGATACGAGCGGGTTCGATCGATTGTGCGATGGGCTCATCGGAGCCGCGATCGGTCTCGCGATCGATGCGGTGTTCGTGCGGAGCTCGGAGGGAGGCGCCCGACCATGAACGTTTTGATCAACACCTCGATCAAGCTCGGCCTGCTGAAGGAAGACCTCGACTACTACCTAATGCGTGCCGCGCTCGTCGTTGTCTTCCTGTTCTTCGGGTACCAGAAGTGGTTCGACTACGAGGCGCAGGCGCTGATTCCTTTTATCAGCAACGGCCCGCTGCTGTTCTGGATGTACCCGGTGTTCGGTATCCGGGGAGCGAGCTGGGTGCTCGGCGTGTCGGAGTGGTCGTTCGCCCTGCTGTTGTTCTTGGGATTCTGGCACAAGCGGCTGGGAATTCTCGGCGCGCTCGGATCGTGCGCGGCCTTCATTGGAACAATCACCATCATCCCGTTCATGCCGGACGGCTGGGCCGCATCGGCCGGCGGGTTTCCCGCCATGACGGGCAATGTGGCGTTTCTCATGAAGGACGTCGTTCTCTTCGCCGCGTCGTTCTACCTCCTGAAGCAGGACGTCGCAAGAGTCGCGGCATCGTCGAAACCGACTGTGGATCGTTACCGTCTACAGGCGGAGTGGCCTGAATGATCTGGCGAGGTTAGTCATGACGAGATACCGCTTCGTCGACGTGGACGGCCTGAAGATTTTCTGCCGGGAAGCTGGAGCCGAGACGTCGCCAGTGCTGCTGCTGCTTCACGGATTCCCAACGTCGTCCCACATGTTCCGGAACCTGATCCCGGCCTTGGCAGACGACTACCAACTCGTCGCCCCCGACCTGCCCGGCTTCGGCTTCTCCGACGCGCCGGACCGCGCGCAGTTCGCGTACACGTTCGATCACCTCGCCGACATCATCGACCGGTTCGCGACGGTCGCCGGGCTCAGTCGATACGCCGTGTACGTCTTCGACTACGGCGCGCCGGTCGGCTTCCGCCTGGCGGCGAACCACCCGGAGCGGATCACCGCGATCATCACGCAGAACGGCAACGCCTATGAGGAGGGGTTGAGCGAGGGCTGGAACCCCATCCAGCGCTACTGGAAGGAGCCGACGCCGAAGAACCGCGCGGCGCTCCGTAGTTTCCTCACGCCCGAGGCGACCCGGTGGCAGTACGTCCACGGCGTGCGAGACGAGTCACTGGTCGCGCCCGAGAGCTATGCACTCGATTCGGCGCTGCTCGCTCGGCCCGGCAACGACGAGATCCAGCTGGACCTGTTTCTCGACTACGCCAGCAACGTCGCGCTGTACCCGAAGTTTCACGAATACTTCCGCGCCCACCGGCCCCCGCTGCTCGCGGTGTGGGGCAAGAACGACCCGTTCTTCCTGCCGCCGGGCGCGGAGGCGTTCAAGCGGGACATTCCTGCTGCGGTCGTCCGCTTTTTCGACACGGGGCACTTCGCGCTGGAAACGCACGCCTCCGAGATAGCGGAGGCGATCCGCGACTTCCTCGCGTCCCAGAATCGGTAACGATCATCCGGAGGAACGCCATGCGAGCAATCGTCCTGGAGAAGTTCAATGGCCTCGATGGAAAGAGGGCGGCCCGTTGGGCGCCACTCCCGCTGCGACTCATCGTGGGCTACGGGTTCATGGAGCACGGGTTCGCCAAGCTGTCCAAGGGGCCGGACGCGTTCGCCGCGATCTTGCAAGCCATCGGCGTGCCCGCGCCGCATCTCATGGCGTGGCTCAGCATTCTGACCGAGCTCATCGGCGGCTTGGCGGTTTTGCTCGGAGCCTTCCTCCCACTCGTCAGCCTGCCGCTGGCGGCGCTTCTCGTAGTGGCAGTCTTCACCGTCCACCTGCCGTACGGGTTCAGCTCGATCAAGTTGACGGGCGTGACAGCCGGCCGGGCCCAGTTCGGGCCCCCGGGCTTCGAGTGTGACCTGCTCTATCTGGCGTGTCTCGCGGCGCTCGTCTTCGCGGGCTCCGGGCCACTGGGTATCGATGAGTATCTTAGAAGGAAGTCAGGGCCGAGCAATCCTGCGACGAGCACGCCCACCGTTGGGCCCAGCAAACCTGCGACCAGCAAGCAGAGCACGATACTGTCGCCTGTCATCGCTACCCCTCACCTATGAGAGGAGACGAATCCACTTTCCGTTACGCGTTACTTTCGGCGGGCGACGACTTCTTCCGGTTTCACCGGCTTGGCCTGGTTCCCCCAGCTCGCACGCTCGTAGCTGAGAACGGCGGCCACCTCCTCGTCGGAGAGCTGGTCGGCGAACGCGGGCATCGCGGAGCCGTAGGTCACACCGCCGATCGCCTTGCCCGACAGCCCGTGCAGTACGGTGCGGATGTGCTCCGCCGGGTCCGCCCCGGTCACGACCGCGCTACCTTTGAGGGGCGGGAATACGCCCGGCAGGCCTTCGCCCGTGAGCTGATGGCACGCCGAGCATTTGTTTCCGTACACCTGCTCCCCCAGCGCCGCCCACGCCGGCTGGCCGCCGCCGACTGGCGCGCCGGGCGCGATCGCCGCCTGGGTCGGAGCGGGCGCCGATGCGACCTGTGCCCCCTGATGCGCCCGGAGCTCGCTGGCCACGTACCACATGCCCCACGCCACGACGACCAGGAAGAGCACCCAGGCCCACGTCGGGATCGGCGCCCGCGTCTCGGCGCGCACGGGCTCGAAGGTGTCGCCGGGCCGGCTCGCGAACGCGTTGACGAGGAGTGGAACCCGTCCGCGGACCGTGTCTCCGTCCGACAGACCGACCACCGCGATGCCAGGCCCGTTGCGAACGGTGAACGGGATCACCTCCACCCCGACGGTTCCCGAATCCTCGATCGCGTGCACGCGCAGTCGATGCGGTCCGTCGACGAGGCCCTCGGTGTCGAGCTCGAGCGTGGCCGGCGGGACGAGCGTCTGTCGCGGAACCGATTCGTCGTCGATGAAGATCTCGATCCTCATCGCCGCCGAGCCTCCTCTGGCTCGTCGATATCGTCGAGGATGCGACGCTTGATGTGACCCGGCTCCGTCTCGTGCGGCCGGACCGTGTAGCGAATCGCGAGCGCGAGCGACCACACGAGCACGATCGCGGCCGCCAGCACGAGCAACCACTCCATGGGCGATGCATGCGACGCGCCGGCGGCGTGATCCATCGTCACGGTGACACCTTGGCCTGCTTGAGCGACAGCAGATAGCGGACCAGCTCGATCGCATCCGGACCCGCTACGATCACCTTCCCCTTCGGTGCCCGGCCCGCGGGCACCGGCACGACGAGGTCGTCCTGTCCGGCCTGGGCCTTCTCCACGAAGAACCAGCGATAGCCCGGCATGACCGATTGCGGCACGACCGCGCGTGGATCGTACAGGTGGATCATGTGCCAGGCCTCGCTCGGCTGCCGCGAGCCCACGTCGGCGAGATCCGGCCCCGTGCGCTGGGTGCCGAGCATCGGAGGATTCTCGAGCGCGTAGTCTCCCGGCAGCGACGGTCGACCGTACGGACGGTCCATCGGCAAGTCACGCACGAACTGCGTGTGACAGAACCCGCAGCCCTCACGCATGTAGACCTGTCGCCCGCGCTCCTCCTCGTGGCCGCGCGGCTTGATGCCGGCCAGGGCCGGGAAGGCCTGCTCTCTCAGCGCGGGCAGTATCGCGATCACGAGCGTGAGCACGAAGAACACGATGGCGGCCACCGCCACGATGGCTCGATGGCTCGTATGCAGTCCCCCGAAGTTCACGCGGGGCTCCTGACGGCGACCGGCGCGACGGCGGGTGCCTCGGCGCGCCGTGGCCGCATGGCCCAGACGTTGAAGGCGAAGACGACGTGGCTGCTCACCATCAGAAGACCGCCGACGGTTCGCGCGAGCCACATCGGCTCGGCTGCGATGACCGAAGCAATGAACGATTGACCGGCCACCCACGCGAAGCCCTGGAGCACTCCGGCCACGGAAATTGCGATCACGTAGGTCGAGACGCCGACCAGCGCGAGCCAGAAGTGGACACCCACCGCCAGCGGATTCGGCTCGCGTCCGGTCAGGCGCGGCAAGAGCCCGTACACGGCGCCCCAGGCGATGAACGCGATGAAGCCGTACATTGCGGCGTGCGAGTGGCCCACGGTGAAGTTCGTGAAATGCCAGTAGATGTTGGCGCTGCGGAACGCCTCGATCGTTCCCTGTGTGGACGAGAGGCCGTACCCGATCAGCCCTGTCACGAAGAACGGTAGCGCATAGCTGCGGCTGACCGCCCCGGCGGCACCCTTGAAGGTGAGGAGCAGGTTCCCCGTCCCGGCCCACACCGGCACCATCATGCCGACACTGAAGAGGATCGCCGTGGTCTGGAGCCACCAGGCCTCGGGGCTGAAGATGAAGTGGTGTGCGCCGATCATCGGGTAGAAGAGCAGATTGGTCCAGAAACCGAGCACGCCGAGAGCATAGGAGTAGACCGGCCGGCCGAGCAGCCGTGGGATTCCGTAATAGCTGATGCCGAGCGCCATCTGGGTGAACCACATGCCCATCGAGTTGTGCATGTAGTAGCCCTGCACGACCGTGTTGCCGAGGCCCCCTTGATACCACGGCAAGTAGCTTGTGACGTACAGGATCGGCAGGTAACAAAACGCGCCGAGGATGTACCAGTTCGAGACGTAGACCTCGTGAAGCGCTCGCGCGGCCACCGTGCGGTACATGACGTACCCGTCGATGAGCACCGCCGCGGCCAGGATGGCGGCGAGCGGCCACACCCATTCGCGGTACTCCTGGGGTCCCCGGCTCACTCCGGCCAGCAATGTCACGAGGCCGCCGAAGAGCGCGAGGTTCCAGAGCCCGAGCGCCAATCGCGCCAGGCCTGGGCTCCAGAGCGAGATGCGCGACGTGCGTGCCACGACATAGAAGCAGAGACCGACCAGGACGAGCGAGCTCCAGCCGAACAACACGGTATTCGTGTGAACGGGCCGCAACCGGCCGAACGAGAGCCAGGAATAGGGCAAGAACTCCGGCCAGTGCAGCTTGATCGAGGCGATGAGCCCGATGCTGGTGCCGACCAGGAGCCAGATCGTCGCGCACACGACGTACTCGAACAGCACCTGTACGGTCGCGGCATCGACCGAAGAGGCCGCGACGAGGCCGGGATCTCGCATCCGGGTCCGGATTGCAGACAAACCCATCGTCATCGGCCCTCACTCACACGCGCGTGTTGGGCATTCTGAGCCCGCCGCGGGGGTGAAAGTTACGCGGGAACCTCCTTCGCGTGCACGCGCCACTCTCCAGCGTCATCTGATCCCGATAGCGACGCAGATTATAAGTCAACGGCATCGTCGCGCCGCGGAGTCTCCGGATCGCGAAACCGCGCCACCTCGCGCGGCGTCGTAATGGCACGATGGCAGGCGAAAGGTGAGCCGAGCCGCTGCCGCCGGGCCCGCTGCTAGCCGACTGTCAGTCGCCGGCCGGTTAGCACCGCGATTGTCGGCACACTCCTCCGATCGAGAGCCTCGCCGCGCCGAAGGCGTTGTGGCAAGCGGACTTGCGAGCGGCCCCGGCATTCCCAGGCGTTCGGCATCGTCATTGCCTCGCAATGGTCCGGACATTGACGCGCCGTCGCGGTCGGCGATGGCCAGTCGAAGGAGGTCCGTCTTGGTCGAAGCCCTCGACACCGATGGTAGCGTGATCCCTGGGTCTCTCAGCGGGAGCGTTCGGTCGCGCCACGCGATTGCAGTCATTAGGAGCAGGTCATGAGCGACGCACTTCCTCTCACCTACCTGGCGCGGCACGGCGAGACCGCCTGGACGGTCTCGCGTCAGCACACCGGGAGAACCGACATCCCACTGACCCTCGAGGGTGAAGCCCAGGCCCGGAGACTCGGCGAGCGTCTCGATGGGCTGAAGTTCGCCGCAGTGCTCACCAGCCCCTTGCAGCGAGCGCGCCGAACGTGCGAGCTGGCCGGCTTCGGCTCCGTAGCCATCGTCGAGCCCGACCTCATGGAATGGAACTACGGCGCATACGAAGGCCGTACCAGCGCCGAGATCCACGCCGAGCGCCCTGACTGGGATCTGTTCCGTGACGGCTGCCCCGCGGGCGAGTCGCCGGACCAGATCGGGGCGCGGGCCGACCGGGCAGTGCGCCGGGTACGAGGAATCGCCGGCGATACGCTGCTCTTCTCGAGCGGTCATTTTCTCCGTGTATTCGCCGCGCGCTGGCTCGGGCTCGAACCCGGGGCGGGCAGGCTCTTCGTGCTCGGCACGGCCAGCTTGAGCGTGATGGGGTACGAACACGATCGATCCGAGCCAGTGATCCGCCTCTGGGACGAAATGCCTCACGAACCACATATCAGCTCGATCCAGGCGCAGGAGCATCGGGAGAAGGCAGGACGATGAGCACAAGAAAGGCATCGGCTCCTCCAGCGGCGACCGTGGACACGCTGGCTGCCCTGCACCGGCAATACGGATGCGGGCCGGTACACTTCACCGGCGGCGCGGACGCGCTCTACGAGCGGCACCTGTTGTTCGACAACGTCGCGGATCCGACGACGGTCGGGGCTCGCGAGCGCTATGAAGCCTTCGCACGCTCGGTCCGCGACGTCCTCTCGCAGCGTTGGGTGCGCACCGAGCAGACCTACGAGCGGCAGAACCCGAAGCGGGTCTACTACCTCTCGATGGAATTTCTGATCGGCCGGTCCCTCGCGAACAACGTCACCAACATGTTGTTCAGTCCATTCGTGGGCGACTTCGTCAAGCAAGCCTCACTCGATTGGCTCGGCCTGCTCGAAGAGGAGCCCGATGCCGGACTGGGCAACGGCGGGCTCGGGCGTCTGGCCGCCTGCTTCCTCGATTCGCTGGCCACGATGGAGCTCCCGGCCATGGGGTACGGCCTGCGCTACGAGTACGGCATGTTCCGGCAAACCATCGAGAACGGCTGGCAGCACGAGCAGCCGGACCACTGGCTTCGCCACCCCGACCCATGGGAGGTCGTCCGACCGGAAGAGAAGGTCGAGATCAACCTGAACCACACGCTCGAGGTGCGAGACGGCACGCTGCGGGCCGTCTCGGGGCGGTCGTTCACCTTGCTCGGCATTCCGTACGATCGGCCCATCGTGGGCTACGGCGGCAAGACGATCAACACGCTCCGGCTCTGGGCGGCGTCCGCGTCGGCCGAGTTCGATTTCCAGACGTTCAGTCACGGCCAGTTCGTCAGCGCGCTGGCGGAAGCGCTGGCCGCCAAGTCGGTCACTCGAGTCCTCTATCCCGACGATTCCACGACGCAGGGGCAAGAGCTCCGGTTCGTGCAGGAGTATTTTCTCGTCGCCTGTTCGCTCGCGGATCTGATCCGACGATTCCGGCGGAACAACTCCGACTGGAGCGCGCTCCCGGCGAAGGCCGCCATCCAGCTCAACGACACGCATCCGGCCCTCGCCGTCCCCGAGCTGATGCGGATCTTGCTCGACGACGCGCACCTTCCATGGGATCAGGCCTGGGACTTGACGCAGCGAACGCTGGCGTACACGAACCATACGCTCTTGCCCGAGGCCCTGGAGAAATGGCCGCTCCAGTGGTTCGAGACGATGCTGCCTCGCCACCTCGAGATCATCTTCGAGATCAACCGTCGACTGCTCGACGATGTGCGGCGCCGCTTCCCCGGCGAAAACGGCAAGGTCGCGCGCACCAGCCTGATCGAGGAAGATCCAACGAAGCACGTCCGCATGGCCAACGTCGCCATCGTCGGCTCCCACAGCACCAACGGCGTGGCGGCGATCCACTCGGCGTTGCTCCGCACCACCACGGTGAAGGACCTGGCCGAGATGTTCCCGGAGCGCTTCAGCAACAAGACCAACGGGGTCACGCCGCGGCGCTGGCTGCTGCTGGCGAACCCGCCTCTCGCGCGTATCGTCACCGACGCGATCGGCGGCGGCTGGACGACCGACCTCGGCCAGCTGGCGAGATTGAAGCCGCTCGCCGACGACAAGGCGTTCCGCGATGCGGTTCGCGCCGCCAAGCGCGCGGCCAAGTCGTCCTTCGCCCAGTGGCTCAAATCGACCTCGGGCCAGACGGTGGATCCCGACAGCATCTTCGACAGCCAGGTGAAGCGCATCCACGAGTACAAGCGCCAGCTCCTCAATGCGCTGCGCATCGTGGTGCTCTACAACCGCTTGCGACAGAACCCGGCGCTCGAGATGACCCCGCGGACATTCCTGTTCGCGGGCAAGGCGGCGCCGGCCTACCACCTGGCGAAGTTGATCATCAAGTTCTTGAACAACCTCGCCGAGACGGTCGACTCGGATCCGGTGATCCGCGGCCGCCTGAAGATCTTGTTCCTGCCCGAATACAACGTGTCGCTGGCCGAGCGGCTGATCCCCGCGACCGACGTCTCCAACCAGATCTCGACCGCCGGCTACGAGGCCAGCGGCACGAGCAACATGAAGTTCATGATGAACGGCGCC
>Ga0075434_100001041_pt1 | contig 22625 bp, 22 predicted proteins | sample RhiMethybrSRZTD3_FD_75298 | JGI IMG/M metagenome (GOLD analysis project Ga0075434, IMG submission 75298) | Populus rhizosphere microbial communities from Tennessee, USA - Rhizosphere MetaG P. TD hybrid SRZTD3 | ecosystem: Host-associated > Plants > Roots > Rhizosphere > Soil | place: USA... | reverse complement strand
GGCATGCGGTGATGCACACGATCGTTGCCGCCGCGCGGGTGCATGGATTGCGCTGCATGGACGGCCCCTACGCCGGCTACAAGGATGCCGCGGGTCTGGAGCGCGCGTGCGGCATCGCGCGGGCGATGGGGTTCGACGGCAAGCAGTGCATTCATCCGGCGCAGTTGCCAACCGTCAACGCGGCGTTCGCGCCCACGTCGGACGAGATCGCGAAGGCTGAAGCGATCGTGAAGGCGTACGAAGACGCGACCGCCAGTGGTCATGGTGCCGTCACGCACGACGGCCGCATGATCGACGCCGCCAACGTGCGCATGGCTCAGACGATTCTGGAACGGCGGCGTCTCATCGGGACGTCGTGAGTCTGCCCCTCGACGGCCTGCTCGTCGTCACGGTCGAGCAGGCGGTGGCGGCGCCGTTCGCAAGCCGTCAGCTCGCCGATCTCGGTGCGCGCGTGATCAAGATCGAACGGCCGGGTAGCGGCGACTTCGCGCGATCCTACGACGCGACCGTGAAGGGCCTCGCCAGTCACTTCGTGTGGACCAATCGGTCGAAGGAATCCCTGACACTCGATTTGAAGCGTGCAGAAGCGGCCGGCGTGCTCGCTGCGCTGCTGTCGCGCGCCGACGTGTTTCTCCACAACCTGGCGCCAGGTGCGATCGCTCGCCTTGGATTTGCGACCGCTGCGCTCCGCAGCTCGCATCCGCGGCTCATTGTGTGCGAGATCTCCGGCTACGGAACCAGTGGACCGTACCGCGACAAGAAGGCGTACGACCTGCTCGTGCAGAGCGAGGCAGGGATCGTCTCGATCACCGGCACACCTCAGACGCCGTCGAAGGTGGGCGTCTCGATCGCCGACATCGCGGCTGGAATGTACGCGTTCTCATCGATTCTCGCGGCACTGGTGCAGCGGCAGACCACGGGAGATGGGGCCGCGCTCGACATCTCGATGTTCGATTCAGTCGCGGAGTGGATGGGGTATCCGGCGTACTACGCGATGTATAGCGGCACGCCGCCCGAGCGCAGCGGCGCTTCGCATCCAACCATCGCGCCCTACGGGCCCTATCCGGCTGGCGACGGCAAGATCGTGTTCATCGGATTGCAGAACGAGCGCGAGTGGGAACGCTTCTGCGTCGACGTGCTCGAGCGGCCCGATCTCGTCGGCGACGCGCGATTCGATTCGAACGCGAACCGCGTCGCGCATCGCGCCGCCTTGGACGCGCTGATCACGATCGCGTTCGCCACGCGCCCGGCAGTCGATCTCGTCGCGCGCCTCGACGCCGCGCAGATCGCCAACGCCCGCATGAACAGCGTCGCCGAGTTTCTCGATCACCCACAGCTCGCCGCGCGCGATCGCTGGCGCGAGGTCGATTCGCCGGCGGGACCGATTCGCGCGCTGGTGCCGCCGTTCGGCTTTTCCGGCGAAGAACCGCGAATGGACAAGATCCCCGGCGTCGGCGAACACACAGACGCGATCCTCGGCGAACTCGGGATCGATCGCACGACGATATCGAAGTGGCGCGAAACAGGAATCGTCTAGACGGTGTAGGCCGGGTCTTTAGACCCGGCGTCACGAGACTACGAGGACGACCACCCACCGTCGATCGGAAGCACCGCTCCGGTCACGTCGCTGGCTTCAGGTCCACATAGGAACAGCATCATCGCCGCGACCTGCTCCGCTGCGATGAATCTGCCGGTCGGCTGCTTGCCGGTGAGAAAGCGTCGCTCGGCCTCGTCGCGCGACAGCGCGTCGCGCGCCATCGCCGCTCGAATCGTTTCGTCATGCACTGGCGACTCGGTCGTCCCCGGGCACACGGCGTTGCAGGTGATGCCGTGCCCGACGGTTTCGAGCGCGATCGCGCGTGTCATGCCGATCAACGCTGTCTTGCTCGTGACGTAGCCGACGCGATTGGGCGCACCGCGCATCCCGTAGATCGACGACACGTTGATGATCCGTCCCCATCGACGCTGCTTCATCCCCGGCACGGCCAGGCGAATGGTATGAAAGGCCGCCGAGACGTTGACGGCGAGACCGTCGTCCCACTCCGCCGTACCGAATGCTTCGACCGGCGCCGTGTGGCGAACGACGGCGTTGTTGATGACGATGTCGATACCACCCATCGCCTCGGTTGCAGCCCGCATCATCGTCTCGATGTCAGTCGGCCGCCGGAGATCGGCTTTGCAGTAGATCGTCCGGACGCGGTGGGTCTGCTCGACCTCGATGCGAATGAGATCAACATCGCGCGAGTCGTCAATGCCGTTGAGAACGATAGTGCAGCCGGCTTCGGCGAGACGATGCGCGGCCGCGAGCCCCAGTCCACGCACCGATCCCGTGATCAGCGCACACTTGCCGTCGAGTGTTCTCGCCATTCGATGATGTATGTTATGCGTTGACGGCCGTTGAAGGAGCGAGTCTCATGACCAGACTTCGTGTTGCGCTCGCCGTGGCATCGGCGCTGCTCGTCGCTCTATCGATCGTCAGCGCGCATCCGCAGGCCCAGGGCTCGGCGTCGGCGGGCGCCACGCTTCGCACGCCATGGGGCGACCCCGACATTCAGGGCCTCTTCACCACCGACGACGAGCTCGGCGTGCCGTTCGAGCGTCCGGAGCAGTTTGCCGGCCGCGATGCGGTGACCGACAAAGAGTTCGCCGAGCGTCAAGCACAAGCCGCACGGCAGGCCGAGACCGACGCCGAAGCATTCATCGCGCCTCGCGCCGGGGGCAGAGGCGGCGATGGCACTGGTCCGCCGGCGCATTGGCTCGAGCGCGGCAAACCATCGCGGCGAACCTCGATCGTGATCGATCCACCGGACGGCCGCATCCCTTACGTCAATGACGAGGCGCGCAAGCGGAACGCGATCGCGGTGAACTCGCGCACGAGCGGTAATGGTCCGTACGAGAGTCCCAAGTCGCTCGACCTCTACGATCGCTGCATCACGCGCGGGCTGCCGCATGTGATCTTCCCAACCATCTACAACAACACGTCACAGATCGTGCAGGGACCTGGCTTCGTCGCCATTCGCTACGAGATGATTCACGACGCACGCGTGATCTCGTTGGATGGCCGGCCGCAGCTGTCGTCGACGATTCGTCAGTACTTCGGCGACTCGCGCGGACATTGGGAGGGCGACACGCTCGTCGTCGAAGTGACGAACTTCCCGACCAACATGGTCAATTACCGCGGCGCCGGCGCCAATCTGCATCTCATCGAGCGCTTCCGTCGCGTCGATGCGAAAACCGTGCGCTATGAAGTCACGGTGAGCGATCCGGCGACGTTCGCGAAGCCTTGGACGGCGATGCTGAACCTGAAGACGTCGACGCAGCCCGACGTGTTCGAGTACGCGTGCCACGAGGGCAACTACGCGATGCGCAACATCCTGAGTGGGGCGCGCGCGGCGGAGAAGGCGAGATAGGACTTGATGTTGGTCCTTGGGCCTTGGGCCTTGGTGCTTGGTCCGTCCGTGGTCCAGGGTCCGTCCGTTGGTCCTCAGCGCTGAGTCCACCGGGGGCGCTTCAAACCCAGGACCACGGACCAAGGACCAGGACCAAGGACGGACTACGGACCATGGACCAAGGACGGACCAAGTACCAAGCACCAAGTACAAAGGACCAAACCCAGGAGACCCGATGAGCCTGAAAGAAGGTTGGACCGGCCGCGTCTACGAAGACTTCGAAGTCGGCGACGTGTATCAGCATCCGCTCGGCCGCACGGTGCTGTCGGTCGACAACAGCTGGTTCACGCTCCTGAGCCAGAACGTCAATCCGATCCACTTCGATCACCACTACGCGGCACAGACCGAGTTCGGCAAGCCGCTCGTCGACTCGACGTTCACGCTCGCCCTCGTGACCGGGCAGTCGACAATCGATCTGTCGCTGAACGTGATGGCCAATCTCGGATGGGACGAAGTGCGCCTCCCGAATCCGCTCTTCGAAGGCGATACCGTCTACTCGCGCAGCGAAGTCCTCGAGACGCGCGAATCGAAGTCGCGGCCCAATGTCGGCATCGTCAAGGTGAAGACCATCGGCTTCAAGCAGGACGGTCTCATCGTCATCGAGTTCTTCCGGACGTTCATGGTCTACAAGCGGGATCACGTTCCGCCCGGCGTGCGGGCGCGGATTCCCGAACCGCGCCGCTCGTGAGCGCTGTCCGCGATCTCGACGTCGCCGTCGTCCGCGACGCCGTCGCACATCTGCTCGTCGAAGCCAACTACAACATTCCAGCAGACGTCCTCGACGCCTTGCGCGCCGCGGTCGCACAGGAGCAGTCGCCCCTGGCGCGGCGCACGCTGGAACAGATCGTTCGCAACTACGAAGTGGCAGCGATCGATCGCGTGCCGGTGTGCCAGGACAGCGGTGTCACGGTGGTCATGCTGGACGTCGGTCAGGACGTGCATTTCACTGGCGGCGCGCTTACCGACGCCATCTACGCCGGCATCCGCGAGGGCACCGGCGCCGGTTATCTGCGTCAGTCGGTCACCGGCGATCCCACACGTCTGCTCAAGATGGCCGGGGACGAGGCCCCTGGTGTGATTCACATCGAGCTGGTGCCCGGCGATCACGTGCGGCTGACCGTCGCGTCCAAAGGATTCGGCGGCGAGAACATGAGCGCGCTTCGCATGCTCGTGCCCGGTGACGGCGTGGCCGGAATCCGTGACGTCGTCGTCGAGACCGTCGATCGCGCGGGTGCGAATGCGTGCCCGCCGGTGATCGTCGGCGTCGGCGTGGGCGGCACTTTCGAAGCGGCGGCGCTCCTCGCCAAGCGTGCGGCGCTGCGGCCGATCACGATTCGCAACGAGCGCGCCGACATTCGTGAGCTCGAGGTCGATCTGCTGAACCGCGTCAACGCGCTCGGTATCGGCGCGCAGGGTCTTGGCGGCGTGGTCACGGCACTGGCGGTGAACATCGAGACAATGCCCACCCATATCGCAGGCCTGCCGGTCGCCGTGAATCTCAACTGCCATTCGACTCGCCGCGCGAGCACGATGGTGTAGCGCGCGACCCACGAGGAGGTTGTCATGCAGGTGTTTGCGATTGCCCCGGCGACGGTCAAAGGTTTCTATGTCCTGTGGACGATCGTCGGATTGGTCCTGGTGATCGCCGTCGGTGCCGTCGTCTTTGCCACGGCCGGGGCACGTTCCTCGCGGTTTGAAGTGTCGGCCGACGGGCTGCGGCTGCGCGGTGATCTCTATGGCCGTCTCATCCCTGTGCGCGATCTGCGGGTCGATCAGGCGCGGCGAGTCACGATCGACACGACCTCCGATCTGGCGCCTCGCTGGCGGACCATGGGCACTGGAATGCCTGGCTATCAGGCTGGATGGTTTCGCTTGAGGAACGGTGAGAAACCGCTCGTCTATCTCACCGATCGCAGCCGCGCCGTTTACGTTCCGACCAGCGAGGGTTACAGCGTGCTGCTCAGCCCCGCCGAGCCCGATGCGTTTCTCGAAGCACTCGGAGCGCTGCGTTGAGGAGCGACGTCATCCACCTCGATTGGCGGAACGGCCCGCAGGCGTTGACGCATCTTTGCGCCGGCGATGCGATCGAGCTGACCGGTCGCGTGCTCACATTGCGTGATGCCAGCGCTGCCAGGATCGCGCACGCGCTTCAGCAGGGCGATCGCGCGCCCGTGTCGCTCGACGGGCAGATTCTCTACGCGGTGGGACCCTCGCCGGCCAAGCCGGGTCAGATCATCGGATCAGCCGGTCCGACGACGACGGCGCGCATGGCGCGGTACTTTCCAGCCTTGTTCGCCGCTGGCGTGCGTGCGGTGATCGGGAAGGGCGAACTGCACGGAAGCGACATGACCACGTTCACCGCGCGTGGTGTCGTCTACTTCGCGGCGATCGGCGGACTCGGCGCGCTGCTCGCGAAGCACATCACCGCGGCGACCGTCGTCGCCTACGACGATCTCGGCCCCGAAGCGCTGTTCGCGCTCGATGTCGAACGGTTCCCGGTGGTCACGATCATCGATACCGCCGGCAGAAACGTTCATGAAGACGCCCGCCACGCATGGCGGACGTCGGTCTAACAGATCCGAAATCCCGACCGCGGCTTTGTTGACGGTTGAGGCGATCTGGCGCGAATCTCGCCGAGAATTCTCGAAGAAACTACGGGCAGTGACGGGCACGGTACTTGCTCAACCGGTGCGCATGGATTCGTGTCTCGCCCCGAGTTTCACCCCTGCGGCCCCCCACTACACGATCGCGCCAACCGAAAAGGGATGGCGGCTCAGAATCGAGAACGAGCATTTCTCGGTGATGCAGGTGTTTCGATCGGAAGACAACGCGCGCGAAGCGGTCGATCGCATGATGGAGTTCTTCCACACGATGGACGCGCAGCCGCCCGCCTTCGCCGAGGCCCCGGCGGGCAGGCCGCGCGCCGGCCGCACTATCTGAGCCAACGCGGCTGAGTGGCCGCGAGCAGATACACCACAGGCAAGTACGCGAACACGACGTTCACGGCGTTGTAGCCGATCCGGCGGAGCCTCGTCGTCAGATAGGGCCGCATGTCGAAGACGAACGTGGCCACGAACAAACGCACCAGCCAGAACACTGCCAAGAACGCGCACAGCGCGCGCGCCAGCGCACCGCCATCGGCGAGTGCATCGGCAAACACGATCGTGATGATGCTGAAGCTGACCAGGCACAAACCAATGAAGGTGTAGTACACCCAGAACAGCTGCCGGATGAACGCGGGCAGGGTCGCGAGATGCGCTCGCATCGAGACGACGCGCGGCATCAGGAAACCGGCGGCCATCAGGCCGAGGTGCAACACACCGGCAATCTGTAAGAGAAGAACGAGAGTCATCACGACACCTCATATCGCGCCGATCGCGGCAAGCATGGGCAGGATGATGCGTTGCACGAAGACCGGCGGAAACAGCAGTGCCACGGGAGCGGTCACGACGAGCACCGTATAGAGCCAACCTCGCACGCCGCCGCCGAGTCCGAGTCGCCGACCGAGTATCGTGCGTTCGCCGGCGACGCCCAAGCCCTGAAGCACGAAGTAACCGGTTGGCAGTCCATAGGCGTCCCCCGCGGGTACGGAGATCACGAGCTCGTGAATCAGACCCGACGCGACGAAGGTGCCAAGCGTTGCTGCGGTGACGCCCCACCGCCGCCGTAGCGGCGCAAACGTGAATCGGCTGGCGAGTTCGTGGAACGCGGTGTTCCAGCGGCGGCCCCAGAACTCGCCGAGCGACGTCGCACGCATCGGGTTGCGCATCAGCGGCATCGCGTCGACCCCTGCCTGCCGCCAGCACAACGACAGCAGATGAAAGCTGCCGAAATGCAGCGTGAAAATCGCGCCGATCATGCCGACCCACCCCGATAGCAGCGCGCCGATCGGCAGAACCACGCGCGCAGCGCGCCACACGAGGAGCGCGCCGGCGACCGTCTTGACCACTGCAGCGATCCACTCGGTGCGAGATGGTGTCGCGACGCGATTCGCGTCACGCAGGAACGTCTGCGCATCCATCCCCGGCCACGCAAAGAGATAGGCGAGTGTGCGCGACCGCGTGCTCGGGGGGTCCGCCTTCAGGCGGACCAACGTCAGCCACTTGCACCCCGCATAGAGTGCGAACGCCATCGTCCACATGAATGCCCAGCGCGGAATCATTGGTATCAGCATCAGCGTGCGCAGACGCCATCGGCGCAGCCGCGCTGACGTGCGATCCATCGGTAGACGACGCGCATCGGGCGCATCGCGCCTGGCACGCGGCTCAATGCCCACAGCGGCCATGCCCACCAGATCTGTCGTGCGATCTCCATCACCGCATCGGCGCCTCCGAGGACGCGTCCCCCATACAAACGCAGGCGCATTTCGGCGAGCAGCTGATCCTGGGGCACGCCGAACAGAGCGGTCGTGCCCTCGGTCTGCAGCGGCAGCAACGCGATATCGCGCCTGGCCAGCACGCCCGCGAACCGTTTCGCGAGCGCGTTGCAGAAGCGACAGTCGCCGTCGTAGTAGGCGCAGCCTCTCATGCACCAATCCCGAGAGCCTTCAACACCTTGTCGCCGGCTTTCATGAACTTCGCGACTGCTGCCGGCGACCATCGTCGCGTCTGGGCGTAGAGCGCCGTCGTCGTCTCGAAGAACTTGTAGAGATCTCGGAGCCGCGCCTCGGTGTACTCGTCAGTCGCCTTGTCCTTCTCCGCTTCCGCAATGCACTCGTGCAGCACATGCATCGTCGGGTCGAACTCACGCTTCTTCCGCTCGTCCATGACGATGCGGAACATCTCCCAGACGTCCTTGAGGCTCTCGAAGTGATCGCGGCGGTCGCCGGGGACGTGGACCATGCGCACGATGCCCCAGCCCTGAAGCTCCTTCAGGCTGGTGCTGACGTTGGAGCGCGCCACGTCGAGCGCGTCGACGATGTCCTCGGCGTTGAGGGGCGAGGGCGAGATGAAGAGCAAGGCGTGCACCTGGGCGACGGTGCGGTTGACACCCCACTTGGTGCCCATCTCGCCCCAATGCAAGATGAACCGGCGCTGCACAGGGGAGAGGCGTCCCAACGCGGTCGAGGCGGCGGTGTGATTTCTCATATTTCTGTTAAGACAGAAATTACCGAAATAACAGGCCCGCGTCAAGTTGACGGAATTGCACGCCGACGTTACGGCTGCTTGGGTTTCAGCACGCCGGGCGGGCGGTCCGGGTCACCGGGCGTCGACGGCGGACCCTGGATGTGGGGAACATCGGTGTTGTTCTCGTTGCAGATGTACTCGATCAGCTCGTCGCCGGCCGGCGCGAGGTCGGCGCTGAAGGTGACGGTGAACGGACGCGAGTAGGCGCCCGGGTCGTCAATCGTGATCCGGTTGACGAGGGTCGTCGGCGTCGTCCGTGTGTAGCGCTCGACGATGTGCAGCCGCTCGGTGTGGGGATGGCCCTTGAAGTCAAACCAGAATTTGTCGTTGAAGCCGACCGAGTCGACGACCAGTGTGTCGCCGTCCCAGCGGCCAATTGAGTGGCCATACCACGTCGGGTCGGGATCTTTCGGATGCGCGCGCCCATCAATGAAGATCTGCCGGTAGCTGTGGATGTTGGCTTCGAACAGAAAGAAGATGTGCGTCGGCGTCTGCACGATACGCCACGGATAGGGCGCGATGCGCGGCACGCCGGTCGGCAAGCAGTTGGCCTCGGGATCGTCCTTCGATTGAAGACCGTCCATGATCTTCTTCGCCGACGGCAACAGCGGAATCGTCTCGCCCTTCGGCAGTCCCTGCGCGATGTCACCGATCGGACCGCCGCCTTGCCACAGCCCCGACAGGTCCGGATGACCGTCCGGCGTCCTCGCCACGGTGGTACGTGTTGCCGGCTTGTTCTGGGCGTCGTTGATCGACTGGCACAGAAGAATCGCGGCAAGCGTGGCGACGAGTGTCGATTTCATTGCGAGCGCCCCAGATCGACGATCCAATTCTCGAGCCCGGGCCCTGCCGGCGCGTAACGCGTGAGCACCTGCGGATCGTGCCCCGGAATGATGTGGCCGGGCGAGTCGGCCAGTTTCTTCAGCGTCGAATAGCCCTCGAGCGTTTCCGCCACGCTGTAGGTAATCGGGAACACGCGACCCTCATCGATGTGCGCGTAGAGGTGCGTGGCATCCGCCGCCAGCACGACGTGGCCGCGTGCGGTCTTCACGCGCGCGCACTGCAGTCCCATCGAGTGGCCGCCGATGTGATGCAGCGTGACGCCTGGCACGAGCGTGTCGTGGCCGTCGTGAAACACGACGCGGTCCTCGAATACTTTTCGCACCATGGCCAGCACATCGTCGGCCTCGAACGGAATGCGTTGATGGGCATGGCACATGAAGCGGCCGGTGCCGTACATCATCTCGCGATCTTGCACGTGATACCGCGCGCAGGGAAACAGATCGTGGTTCCCGCAGTGGTCGTAGTGCATGTGGCTGATGATGACGTCGCGCACCTCGTCCGGATTGACGTTGATCGCCCGCAGTCCTTCGGCGACCGGCTTCAGGATCAGCCGTCCGCGCTTGGCCGCCATCGCGTGATCGAAGCCGGTGTCCATCACGAACGTGCCGTGCGTGCCGCGAATCACCCAGACGAAGTAGTTGAGCGGCTGCAGGATGTCGTGGGGATCGCCGCCGATGTAGTTCTCGTGCGCCGGACGATCGTGATGACCGTACCGAATCGCGAAGACCTCGTGTGTGTCAGACATTGAAATCGCGGCCGCGTGTTTCGGGGCCGCTCCAGACGGCAATCCCCGCGAGCACAGCCGACGTGACCATCGCGGCACTCATGCCGTTGACGGCTGAGAAGCCGCGATCCTGCATCGCGCCGAGGATGTAAGGCATGAAGGCGCCAATCGCCGATCCGGCGTGATAGCAGAAGCCCGGACCGACGCCGCGTACTTCGGTGGGGAAGCGCTCGACCGTGTAGGCGGGGGCCATTCCCCAGACGCCCATGCCGAAGAATCCCATCATCAACGCGCCGAGTACGAGCGCCGTGTCGCTGCCGCCATACAGGAAGAAGGGGAGCGACGAGGGTCCGAGGATGAGCGTGGCGGTGAACGCGCCGCGCCGCCCGAGCCATCCCTCCGATAATCGTCCCCATGTCGCTGTGCCGAGAATCGCGCCGACATTGAATGCCGCGAGGAACGGCAACAGGTTCGTGCGTCCAGCGTCGCGCAATACCGTCGGATACCAGAAGTTCAGCGAGTAGTAGATGCACATGAACGACCCGATGACGAGCGTCGTCTGGATCGTCGTACCAAGCAGGTCGCGCTGGACGAGGCGGACGACCGACAGCTTCGGCTCACGCACGGCGCCGCCCTGCTCCTTCAACCGGCGCTGACGCTCGAGCCACACCGGGCTCTCAGGTACGCGCGCGCGAATCCACAGCGTGAAGAGCGCCGGGACGATGCACACCCAGAACATCACGCGCCATCCGAGATCGGGCGTCTTGTTGAACAACGGGTAGATGAATTGAAATGCCGCGGCCGAGAGCAGATAGCCCCAATACCAGCCGCCGAGCAGCAGTCCGGATGCGAGACCGCGCAGCCGTTGCGGCCAATGTTCCAGTACCAGCGGCATGCCGGCCGCCCACTCGCCGCCCATGCCGAGCCCGAACAGCGCGCGAATGCCGAACAGGGCTCCGTACGACGGCGAGAATCCGCTCAATGCCGCAAAGATCGAGAACCACAGCACCGAGAGCATCAGCGGCAGCTTGCGGCCCCATTTATCGGCGAGCGTTCCGGCGATCGTTCCTCCGACCAGCCGCATCATCAGCGTGACGGTGCCGAGTGCGCCCGCCAGCGCGCGATCGACGGTGAAGCTCTTCTGGATATCGATGACGATGAACGCGAGGATGTTGAAGTCGAACGAATCGACGACCCAGCCGAGGAATACGGCCCAGAACGCGCGCCATTGATCGCCGGTGACCTGGCGGTACCACGGCATGGCAACGGTCTGTTCGGGCGTCCGGGCTCGGGCGCCCGCGGCCGCTGGTGTGCTCACGTCGCGCGATTCTAGGAGGAAATGGGGTCGGGAGTCATTCTTCGCGATTCGTCAAACGACCCGCAGCAGTCTTCACGGTGTTCGCATCGGCACTCAGTGACGTTAAGGAAAGCGAGCGCCCGTCCCGATACAATCGCGGACGCTGGCCTGTCTTCCAGGGGAACAACTGCATGAAACGTTCGATCGTTCTGGTGGTGGCGATCGCTGCCGTCGTGCTGTCGCTCGACCGCGGCGCGGCACAACAGTCGTCCGCCGTCGTGATCAAAGCCACATCCGCGGCTGAGCTGCGCACATGGGATGGCTACGTGACATCCCGAGAGCGTGCGGGAGACCTGAAGGTGATGCGGAGCGAGCGCGATCCATCGCTGCCGTCGCGCATCGTCGAGCGGCTCCAGCAGTATCACCAAGCTGTCCCGGTCTGGGGCGCGGAGGTCGTGCGCGACACGACGAACGGCGTGCCGGAGTCGATCTTCGGGGACATTTCGCCGCCGCTCGCGATCGGCACCACGCCAGCGCTGTCGTCAGAAGACGCACAGCGCATCTTCGCCGCCGCCAACACCTCGGTTCTTCGCCGTCCCGAGCTGACGGTGCTTCGCCTCGACACCGGCGATGCGCGGCTCGCCTACACGAGCGTGGCTAGGAACGATGCCGGCATCTTCCGCATCTTCATCGACGCGAACAGCGGCGCCGAGCTGCTGCGGTATTCAGCGATCGAAACGCAGTCGGCTATCGGCACCGGACTGGGCGTGAATGGCGATCAAAAGAAACTGAGCGTCATGCGGTCAGGGAGCACCTATTTCGCCGACGACCAGCTGCGTCCGCCCGATCTCACTACCTACGACATGCGCGCGAACTTCTCGCGCTTCCTGAACCTGCTGGATGGATTCGTGCCGCTGCTTCAATCCGACATCGCATCCGACGATGACAACAACTGGACCGACGTGAGCGCCGTGGACGCGCATGCGCACATCGGCTGGACCTACGACTACTATTTCAAACGGCACAGCCGACGAGGTCTCGACAATCGCGACCGCAGAGTCGTTTCATTGATCAATGCGATTACGCCGCAGGGGGCGCTGTTGCAGCCAGGAGACGTGATTGGGACGTTCGTCGTGAACGCGTTCTGGTGTGGCGATTGTGGCCCGGGCAGTCTTGGGGTGATGTACTTCGGCAATGGTGTTCCGTCGAATGTCTTCTTCATCGCGAGTGGCCAGACGGTTGCCCCGTTGGCTGGAGCCCTCGACGTCGCTGCACACGAGCTGACACACGGCGTCACGCAGTACACATCGAATCTGATTTATCTGAACGAGCCGGGGGCGCTGAACGAAGCGTTTTCCGACATGATGGGCACGTCTGTCGAGTTCTTCTATCAGACTCCAGGGACGGGTCGCGGGCAGGCCGACTATCTGATAGGGGAGGATGCGTTCCGCGCGCTCAGGCCTGGATCGATCAACGGCATTAGATCGATGGAGAACCCGGCCGTGTTCGGCGATCCGGATCACTACTCGAAGCGCTTCACCGGTTCTGAAGACAACGGCGGCGTGCACATTAACGCCACGATTGCCACGCATGCGTTCTATCTCGCCATCGAAGGCGGTACCAATCGCACTTCCGGTCTTTCGGTGACAGGCGTTGGCGGCGCCAACCGGGAGCAAATTGAAAAGGTCTTCTATCGGGGGTTCACGCTGCTGCTGCCGGCGAACGCCACGTTCTCGATCGCCCGCGCGGCCACTATTCAAGCCGCGCGCGATCTGTATCCAACCAACACGGCGGTCGTGAATGCGGTGACGCAGGCATGGACCGCGGTTGGTGTGAACTGAGGAGGATGATCATGCGACGCGCATCTGTCATCCTCATTCCGGTTCTTGCGATCGTGGCGGTCGGGCTTGCAGGCCCCGCGGCTGCCCAGGTCCGTCCGCCGGTGCGGCCGCGTCCGCAGCCGACCGAGCGCATCTTCATCGCCGTCGACGGCACGTATCAGGTGGGAAGCAAAGACTTCAGCGACAGCGAGTCGTTTCCGTCGAACGCGGAGACGGCGACGTATTCGGGCACCTACGAGGTAAAACCTGGCCCGGCCTTCAATGTCGCGGGCAGCGGGCTGGTGACGCGGCGCTTCGCCGTCGGCGTCGGCGTCAGTCGCTACAGTCGAACCACGCCGATCGCCGTGACGGCGTCCATTCCGCACCCGTTCTTTTTCAATCGCGCACGGTCGCTCACCGGCACGGTCAACGGGACACGCGAGGAGTTGGCGGTGCACGTGCAAGCGCGGGCATTGCTGCCACTGCAAAGTCAACGCATGCAGGTGGCGGTCTATGCGGGGCCGTCGTTCTTCAGCGTCAAACAGGACGTGCTCACGCGGGTCGGCTACGCCGAGGCGTATCCGTACGATTCGATCACGTCCGCGCCGGGACAGATGTCGAACGTGAGCAAGTCGAAGGTCGGGTTCAACGGCGGCGTCGATGTCGGGTACTTCTTCACCCGCCAGGTGGGGGTCGGTGGCACCGCGCAGTACGCCGGCACGACTATTCCGCTGCCGTCTGCCGGCGGCGATGACGTCGACGCGAAAGTCGGCGGTTTCCAGGTCGGCGGCGGATTGCGGCTTCGATTCTAGGAATCAGGAGTCAGGAATCAGGAATCAGAGCTGGGCCAGGCAAGAGGAGGGCCCAGCTATGCAATCCGCTTGTTCGGATCAATTGCTAACCACGCGATCGATCCGAAGGCATACACCCCCGCAGTCACATACAGCGGCATCGTCCACGAGTGCCACTGATCGACCATGTAGCCGACGACGATCGGCCCGATGAAGCCGCCGATGTTGCCGATGGTGTTCATGAAGGCGGTAATGACGCCGGCATGCGCAGCGCCGATGTCGAGGCACACGGCCCAACAGGCGCTGAGCGCAAAATCGGCGGCGCCGAGCGCGACCGCGAGCAGCACGGCCTTCGCGATCGGATCCGCGGCCAGCGTCGAGGCGAGGATCAACGCCGCACTCGAGGCAAACGAGAGACATCCCAGCGTCACTCGCGCGTGACGGAGGCCGTGCGTGCGCGCGAGCCGATCGGTCGTCCATCCGCCGGCCAGGTTGGCAAGTCCCGCGAGCACGAACGGCAACGAGGCGAAGAACCCGCCGCTCATCTGCGAGAACCCCAGTTCGCGAACGAGGTAGGTCGGCAGCGAGGTGAAATAGAAATACAGCCCGTACGCGTACCCGAAATACATGGCGCAAATCGCGTAGAGGTTCGTGCTCGAGAGGATCGAGCTCCATGGCGTCGGTGTGCCGTCGATGGCCCGCCGATCGGCGTCGATCCACGCGAGCTCTGTGGCGTCGACCTCAGGATGCTCGGAGGGGCGATCGCGATACGAGCGCTGCCACCACAGTGCCCACGCGAACCCGAGGGTGCCGAACGCGAAGAAGCTGGCTCGCCAACCCCAGTACTGAATCACCAGCAGCACCGCAGGTGCTGCCAGCGCCCCGCCCATCGCCCGGCCGAAGAACAGCACGCCGTTGGCCATGCCACGCTCGCGCGCGGGAAACCAGTTGGAAAAGCTGCGGGCGACATTCGGGAACGCGCCCGCTTCGCCGGCGCCGAAGAGAAACCGGATCGCGACCAGCGATGTCACCCCGCGCGCCAGGCCGGTGAGCATCGTGAACACCGACCACCACAGCACGATGCGCGTGAGCACGCGCCGCGGACCGATGCGATCGCCCAGCCATCCCGAGGGCACCTCGAACAGCGAATACGCGAGCGTGAACGCACTGAACGCCGTGCCCATCTGCAGCAGCGTGATGCCGAGATCGTCGATGATGAACGGCGCAGCGATGGAGATGCAGACGCGATCGAGGTAGGTGATGACGGCCAGCGTAAAGGCCATGCGGAGCACGCGAAATCGGATGCGTGTGCCGAGCGCTGCAGACGTGGTCACTTTCATGCCGCGCGGATCATATCCGCGGCCTCGCGTTCGTGGGTTCCGCGTGACGGGCCGACAATCGCCGGTACAGGCATACGCCGGGCCTAAAGAACAGGCCCGGCGCCACAAAGACTCGAGCCAGCTCGTTGTGATCGGTTCCTCGATCGACGCCATGGAGACCACTCGTTGAGATCACAAATTGTGATCTCAAACCGGCGCGCTCGCGGCGGCCGACGCCACTCACCCTACGTGTTCACTGAACAGGGTGTGGCCATGCTCTCGAGTGTCCTGAGGAGTCGCCGCGCGATTCAGGCCAACATTCAGATCATGCGCGCGTTCGTCCGGCTGCGGGAGCTGATGGTAACTCACCCGATCGGCTTTCGAACGTCATCGCGTCGCGACGCGGAGACGCGCTAGTTGACCGACCCGAGGCCTTCGTTCAACTCGATCGACGTGCCCCAGGGATCGGTGACGAACGCGACGCCGAGGCCAAGCGCTTCGGCTTTGCGATACGTCACGTTCAGCTTGATGCCCATCGCCTCGAGGTTCTTGCAGAACGCGTCGAGGTTCTTGATCTCGAAGCCGATGTGATCGAGCGAACGCCCCGATGTGCCGACGACGGGATCGGGGGAGGGCGAGAAATTGAGTGCGACGCCCGGGAGATCGGCGGCGGGGAAGTTGCCGCCCGTGCGCGGCGTCGCGCCGAACACCTTCGCATACCACGCCTGCATCTCAGTGTTCTGCGGCCCGAAGAAGTGCACATGGTGCAGCTTGATCGGCACGTCCTGCTGCTTCTGTTCCACCAGCTCCACCTTCACATCGTCTGGACCCAATGCGAAGGCGATCGAGACGTTGGCGTTGACCGGCGCGATGTCATCGACGACCGGCTGCGTCGAGGCGACCTCGGTGCGCGTGATCATCGCGAAGCCGTTGGCCTTGATTCGCGCCACTGCCGCCTTGAGATCGGGGACCGAGAAGCCGATGTGATTCACGGTGGTGCCGCGCGTACCGCCAGTTGGCTTCTGGTTGACGCGGAAGAAGATCAGCACGTTGGGGAACTTGACGATCTCGAGCTTGTTGGGGCCGAAGGTCGTCTTCGTGCCGCCGAGGGCGTCGACGAAGAATTTCATGTGCGCCGCGACGTCGGTGGTCGCGATGTGGTGGTGCCCGTAGACGATCGGATTGTCCTTGGCGAGCGGGAGCTGCGCCGGAGCCGGCGCCGCAAACCCGAGAACGACGAGCGCGACGACGAGAATGCGCGCGCGAGGCATATCAATCAATCCCGAACGCAAGCAGGACGTTGCCGCCGTTGCCGACGAAACCGCCGTAGCCAGAGTTGAAGAAGATCATCTTTCCCGAGACGATCGCGCCGCCGCCTTCGAGTCCACCACCGTTGGCTTTGACGCCGTTCACCGTCGGGAACTCCTTGTTGCTATCGAAGGTCCACAGGATCGATCCATCTTTCGTCGAGTAGGCGCGCATCCCACCGTCGAGCGATCCCGAGAGCACCGCGCCGGGAATCACGGTGACGGCTGCTCCCTGCGACGCGCGGCATGTCGGCTTGCTCTTGTCGCAGAGACGCTCTTGCGGGCCGACGCTCCACACCTGCTCGCCAGTCGCAAGTTTCACCGCGCGGATGCCGCCGGGATTTGGCGACAGCAGATCGGAGACACCGAAGTATGCGTTCTCGCGATCGACTGCGCCGCCCCACTGGCCGCCGAGGCCGCTGCCTTGCCCGATGCGGTACTTCCACACGACCTCGCCCTCTTTGTCGGGATCGAGCGCAAACGACATGCCCGACTTCTGCGGCAGCACGATCAGGTCGCGGCCGTTGACCGTTGCCAGTGACGGCGAGGCCGAAAAATCGTGGTCGGCGCCCAGCTTGCCCGGGCAGTTCGGGTTGTTCGGATTCTCAGCCTGACAACCCAGCGTCCAGTTGTCGTTTGGCGTCGCCTGATTGACCCACTTGATCACGCCGCTGTTCATGTCGAGCGCCATCACCGCGTCGGTGGTGGGCTGCGACGGTTCGGCGTAGTTGTTGCCGGTCGCGATATAGACCATGTTGCGTTTGGGATCGACCGTAGGCGACGACCAGATCCCGCCGCCGGCCGGTCCCCACTGCTGTACGCCATCCTTGTTCTTGGCGCGCGGCTTCGGCTCGTCGATCGTGTAGCGCTTCCAGATCACCGCACCGGTGTTGGCATCGAGCGCTGAGACGTTGCCGCGGAACGTGCAGCACTCGTACTTCGGCTGACCGCCCTGGCCTTCTTCGCTCAGTCCCTGCACCGGCACGAAGAGCTTGCCGTTGTAGTAGGTCGGTGCGCCGGTGATCGCCGCGAACTTGTGATCGTCGACTTTGCGGACCCACAGCTCTTTACCGGTGTTCGCGTCGAGTGCGTAGGCGTTGGCGCGCGCGTCGCCGAAGAAGACCGCCTGCCCCGAGCCGGAGGCGTTCTTGTACGCACCGGCGGAGAGCGCCGTTCGCACGCCCGCTTTGGCCTTGTAGGTCCAGTGCGTGCACCCGGTCTTCGGATCGAGTGCGTGCACTTCGCCGTTCTCACTGGCCACGAAAAGCCGTCCGCCTGCGAGCATCGGCTGCGCGCGCGCCGATGTCACCGTGTGATAGCCGAAAGCCCACTTCAACTTCAGCTTCGGCAGATCGGCTGCCGTCAGTCCGCCATTCGGCTGATAGCGTGTGTTCGATGGGTTGCCGCCCCACCCATTCCATTCGCCCGAGCTCGCCGGTGCTTTCATCGCTGGCGACGAGGTGCACTTGTTGACGACGAGGGGAGGCGTGACAGGGCCGAAGGGCTTTCCCGCCAGGAACACCGCGACCGCGCGCTGATCGGCTTCGGAGAGCGAGATCGCCTGGATCTGCATGCGCCCGAGCGTGAGCGCGTTGAAGATCGACTCCGGCGTCATCTGCGCCAGCACGTCGCGCGTCGGTGCCGTCTTCTGATTCTCGTTGTGACAGCTCGCGCACGACTGCTTGAACACCGCTTCGCCATTCGGCTGCTGCGCGAGCGCCGGAATCGCGAACGCGACGACTGCTCCCGCCATCACACGTGCTTTGACCGACATGAATCCTCCCGAAACAGAGACAACGGAGACACGGTTCGCACGGAGCAACGGAGCGACGGAGATCAGACGGAGTGCGCCACATCGACGCCCACGATCAATCAGCCACATGCCTGTGATCGTGGGTGTCGGCGTGGCGATCTCCGTCCGGCCTCCGTTTCCCCGTGTCTCCGTGCGAAACCGTTGCTCGGTCGACTCCGTGCCTTGCAGGGCTATCATACGCGGAGAATGCTGGGGAATCGTTCAGATCGCCGGTCTATATCGATCGCGATCTGTCTCGCGGTCTCGATCGGCCTCGTGGCGCTGGTGCGTGCGCGGCAGGCGGCTCCTGCCGATGCATCCGTCCTCTTTCGGATCATTGTCGTCAGCACCGCGGAGAAGGCACAGCAGGTTCGACAGGAGCTGATCGGCGGTGCCAGCTTCGCCGCGCTGGCGCGCAAAGAGTCGATCGACCCGTCGGCGGACCGTGGCGGGCTCATTGGTCCGGTGCCGCTCGCCGAACTGCGCGAGGAGCTCCGCGACGTCCTGCGCACGATCGATGTCGTGTCGGTGAGCAACGTGATCACGCTGCCGACCGGGTTTGCGATCGTGCAGCGCGAGCAGCAGACGCGGGGCTCGTCGCTGCGCGGCAGCGAGATCCTGGCCTTGTCCGCCGCCGGCGCCGTTCGCGCGACCGTGAGCGTCGATGGGTTCGGCGAAGCGAATACCGCGCTCAACAGCCTGCAGAAGCCGGACGATTGGAATCAGAGCCCGCGGATGATCTGCGATCTGCGGCAGCAGTCGGTCGGCAATGTGAAGACTGCACTTGCCAGGCGGCTGGGCCCCGACCTTGCCGACACACGGGCGCGGTTTGCGGCGTCAGACGTGATGGAGGGGTTCAGCGCCTACGGCCAGCTCCTCGCCTACGACGGCGACATGACCGGCGCGATCGCGCAGTTCGAACAGGCATATCGCATCGCGCAAACCGACATGCCGGGCGCGATTCCCGATCTCCTGCAAAGCCTCGGCGTCGCCCACCTGCACAAAGCGGAAATGGAGAACGGGCTCTATCATGCGCCTGGGGATCGATGTCTGCTGCGCGTGCACGGGGGACGCAGCCTCGAGAAGAGCGCCGACCTCGACAAGGCGTCGGGGTACTTTCTCAAGCTGCTCGATTCCACCCCGAACGACATCGAGGCCAAGTGGCTGCTGAATGTCGCCTACATGGCGACCGGTGGATACCCCGAGCAGGTGCCCGCGCGCCATCGCATCGCCACCGAGGCGTTCGCCTCGACGGAGGACGTCGGCCGCTTCGTCGATGTTGCGAGCACGGCTGGCATCGATTCGTTTTCATCGGCGGGCGGCGTCATCGTCGACGACTTCGACAACGATGGCCGCCTCGATCTCTTCACGTCGAACTTCGACAGCTGCGGGAAGATGCAGCTCTTTCACCGCACCGAGCAGGGGACGTTCGTCGATCGATCCGTCCAAGCGGGGCTCGCGGATCAACTCGGTGGCTTGAATCTCATTCAGGCCGACTACAACAACGACGGCTGTCGCGACGTGCTGGTGCTGCGTGGGGGATGGGAGCTGGCGCAACGCAAGTCGCTGCTCCGCAACAACTGCGATGGCACGTTCACCGACGTGACCGCGGCGAGCGGCCTCGCCAAGCCGGCCACGAGCACACAGACGGCGGTCTGGGTCGACATCGACAACGATGGCTGGCTGGATTTGTTCGTCGGCAACGAGGATGCGCCGTCGCAGTTGTTCCGCAATCGCGGCGATGGGACGTTCGACGATATCGGCGTCGCGGCGGGTGTGGCGAGGACGGCGTTCACCAAGGCCGTGCACGCAGGCGACTACGACAACGACGGCTTTCCCGATCTCTACGTCTCGAACCTGCGCAGCACCAACTTCCTCTATCACAACAACGGCAACCGGACGTTCACCGACGTCGCCGTGAAGGCTGGCGTGCCGGGCGCCGATCGCGGCTTCCCGGCATGGTTCTTCGACTACGACAACGACGGCTGGGACGATCTGTTCGTCAGCAGCTACTTCCTCTCGATCGAAGAGACCGCGCGCTCCTACATGGGACTGCCGCCGAACGGGCAGACGATGAAGCTGTATCGGAATCTGGGGAACGGCAGTTTTCGTGACGTGACCACGGACGCCAATCTCGCCAAGGTCTACATGCCGATGGGATCGAACTTCGGCGACATCGACAACGATGGCTTCCTCGATATCTTCCTGGGCACAGGAAGCCCGTCGTATGCGGCGCTCAAGCCAAGCGTGCTGCTGCGCAACAAAGACGGGAAGTCGTTTGTCGATGTGACGGTGTCGTCGGGGACGGGCGAGATGCACAAAGGACACGGCGTCGCGTTTGCCGATCTCGACAACGATGGCGACGAAGAGATCGTGTTCAAGGTGGGCGGCGCGACGCCAGGCGATGCGCATGCGTTCCGCCTGTTCGAGAATCCCGGCAACGGCAACGATTGGCTCGAAGTCAATCTCGTCGGCGTGAAGACCAACCGCGCCGCGATTGGCGCGCGCATCACCGCGGCGATCGAGGACGCCACGGGCGCCACACGATCGGTTCACCGCACGGTCAACAGCGGCGGCTCGTTCGGCGCGTCGCCGCTGCAGCAGCATCTCGGATTGGGAAAGGCGGCGCGGCGCGTCGATCTCGAGGTGTTCTGGCCGGTCAGCGGCACGCGCCAGCGCTTCGCCAACGTCGCCAAGAACCGCGCGATCGAGATCCACGAGCTCTCCGATCGCATCGTCCCCTTGACGCGCAAACCTGCGCCTCTCGGAGGGTCTCGTGGGAAATAGACTCGCGGCCGCCGTGGTGCTCATTGTGGTCGCGCTCGCCGTCGTCCACGCCGACAAGGAGTACACGGTCAGAGGGATGGTCGTGCGCGTCGACGCAACAAAGGGATCCTTCGTCGTCTCGCACGACAAGATCGTCGGGCTGATGGACTCGATGATCATGCCGTTCGATGTGAAGGATGCGAAGGAATTGGCCGGCGTCGTGCCAGGCGCCGTGGTCGAGTTCACGCTCACGGTCGGGTCCACATCGGCCTACGCCAGTCGCATCGTCGTGCGCAAGTATCAGAGCGTCGAGAAGGATCCGAAGAACGCGCAGCGCCTCGCCGTGATGAAGAAGATGGCCGGCCTGTCGACGCCGCGGCTCGAGGTCGGCGCCAAGGTGCCCGACTTCACGCTCACCGATCAGGCGCGTCAGCGCGTGGCGTTCGGGAGCTTCGCCGGCAAAGTGATCGCGATGAACTTCATCTACACGCGGTGCGCGCTGCCGCAGTTCTGCCTGCGCGTGTCGAACAACTTCGGCGTGTTGCAGCAGCGATTTCAAAAGGAGCTTGGACGCGATCTCGTCCTGCTGACGGTCACGTTCGATCCCGAGCGTGATACGCCGGAGGTGCTCGCCGAGTACGCGTCACAGTGGAAGGCCGATGCCAAGACCTGGCACTTCCTCACCGGCGCCGTGCCAGACGTGCGAAAGGTGTGCGCGATGTTCGGCGTCGACTTCTTCCCCGACGAAGGGCTCTTGAATCATTCCTTGCGCACCGTCGTCATCGATCGCAGCGGAACGATCGCGGCGTCCATTGAAGGCAATCAGTACACTCCAGAGCAGCTTGGCGATCTCGTGTTCACCGCTCTGAACTGATCAGTGTCCGACGGTGTGCACTAGCTCAGCCAATCAATAAACGACACACCGGGGTCGTTGACAGCCGCATCGAGCGCACGATACGGTGGCACGCCTTCAATCACCATTAGTGGAGCGTACTACCCAAATCGGGACCGGCCGCTCCGTTGTCGCGGCCGGCAGATCGCGGTCGAGGCTCGTTATGCGCGGTACTCTTCCAGTTGATACGGTCCACTAGATCGGTCGGAGAGACCGCCCGGAGGATCCCCGTGGCGTTCGATGAGATCTTTCAACCGCTCCAGTTCCGCAATCTGACCGTCAAGAACCGCATCTTTCGCTCGAACGTCTCAGGCCGCTTCGACAATTTCGACGGCTCGGGCAATCAGGCACGCATCAACTGGGAAGTGAAATTCGCCAAAGGCGGCGTCGGCGCCATCATCTCGTCGTTCGTGCCGGTCCATCTTCGGGGCCGCATCGTGCCGAACTACGCGATGATCGACAGCGACGACAAGATCCCGTTCTGGCGCGCGCTCGGCAA
>Ga0075434_100001040_pt1 | contig 22633 bp, 18 predicted proteins | sample RhiMethybrSRZTD3_FD_75298 | JGI IMG/M metagenome (GOLD analysis project Ga0075434, IMG submission 75298) | Populus rhizosphere microbial communities from Tennessee, USA - Rhizosphere MetaG P. TD hybrid SRZTD3 | ecosystem: Host-associated > Plants > Roots > Rhizosphere > Soil | place: USA... | reverse complement strand
GACAAGGCGATCGACCTGGTGGACGAGGCGGCGAGCCGCCTGCGGATCGAGATCGACTCGCTGCCGCAGGAGATCGACGAGGTCGAACGGAAGATCGTGCAGCACGAGATCGAGCTGGCGGCGCTCGCCAAGGAGAAAGACAAGGCCTCCAAGGAGCGGCGGGCCAAGGTCGAGCAGGAGCTCGCCGAGCTGCGCGAGCGCTCCAAAGTGATGAAGGCTCAGTGGCAGGCAGAGAAGGATGCGATCACGGGGCTGCAGGCGAAGAAGGCGCAGCTGGAACAACTCCGCGCCGAGGCCGAACAGGCGACGCGTCGCGGCGACTTGCAGAAGGCCGCCGAGATCAGCTACGGCCGGATTCCCGCGCTCGAGCGGGAGATCGCTGAGGCGGAAAAGCGCCTGGCCCAGATCCAGAAGAAGGGCAAGTACCTGAAAGAAGAAGTGGACGCCGAAGACATCGCCGAGATCGTCGCCAAGTGGACGGGGATCCCCGTGACGAAGATGCTCGAGTCGGAGCGCGAGCGGCTCACGCGGCTCGAGGCGGAGCTGGAACGCCGGGTGGTCGGGCAACCGGAGGCGCTCGCCGCCGTCGCCAACGCGGTGCGGCGGGCCCGCGCCGGGCTGCAGGATCCGAACCGGCCGACCGGATCGTTCATCTTCCTCGGCCCCACGGGGGTGGGGAAGACGGAGACCGCCCGCGCGCTCGCCGAATTCCTGTTCGACGACGAAAAGGCGTTGGTGCGACTCGACATGTCGGAGTACATGGAGAAGCACGCCGTCGCACGCATGATCGGCGCGCCTCCCGGCTACGTGGGCTATGAGGAGGGCGGTCAGCTGACGGAGGCGATCCGCCGGCGCCCCTACTCGGTGGTGCTGTTCGACGAGATCGAGAAGGCGCACCCCGACGTCTTCAACGTACTGCTCCAGATCCTCGACGATGGGCGGCTCACCGACTCGCAAGGTCGCACCGTCGATTTCCGGAACACCGTGCTGATCATGACCTCGAACATCGGGTCGCAGTACATCCTCGAGATGGGCACGGAGAACTGGGAGCAGGTGGAAACCAAGGTGCTCGAGCTCCTGCGCCAGACGTTCCGGCCAGAGTTCCTGAACCGGGTGGACGACGTGATCACATTCCGGCCGCTCTCGAGCCAGGATATCGCGAAGATCGTCGATCTTCAGATCAAGCGGGTGGAGCGACTCGTGGCCGAGCGCAAGCTCCGCCTCGAGGTGACGCCTGCCGCGAAGCAGCTGATCGTGGCGGAGGGCTACGACCCCGTCTACGGGGCGCGGCCCTTGAAGCGGGCCATCCAGCGCCTGCTGCAGAACCCGCTCGCCATGGCCGTACTGGAAGGGCAGTACACGGAAGGCGACACGGTACGGGTAGACCGGGCGAAAGACGGCAACCATCTGACGTTCGAGCGGATCCCTGCCGGGGCGGGGGCGGGGGCGGGGGCCGAGCCGGCGCGTGCGTAACGGCCGGGAGAAGGCCGGGGAAGGGGGAACGGGGAAAGGGCCCCGCCTCCCTCCCTCCCCGACCGATCTCGCCGGCATCGAGGCGGCGCTGGAGGAAGCCCGCCGCGCGGCGTCCATCGGAGAGGTTCCGGTGGGCGCCGCGGTGCTTCGGGACGGCGTGATGGTCGTGCGTGCCCACAACGAGACCGTCGGCCGGCGCGATCCCACGACGCACGCCGAGCTCTTGGCCGTGCAGCGAGCGCTCTCCCTGCTGCAAACTGATCGACTCAGCGACTGCACGCTGTACGTGACGCTCGAGCCGTGCGCGCAGTGCGCGGGCGCGATCGTCCTCGCCAAAGTCGGGCGAGTCGTCTTCGGAGCGTACGATCCGAAGGCGGGGATGGCGGGGAGTCTCGGGGACGTCCTGCGCCACCCGGGGTTGAATCATCGAGTGGAGGTGATCGGAGGGGTGGAAGAGGAGGAGTGTGGCGCCCTGCTGCGGGCGTTCTTCGAATCAAGGCGGTAATATTACCGCCATGTCCTTTCGTACCATCATAGAGCCCTTCCGCATCCACTCCACACAAGCGATTCAGCACACGACGCCGGAGCAGCGCGAGGCCGCCCTGCAGCGTGTCGGATACAACCTGTTCGGCTTGCACGGCGACGAAGTCCTCATCGACCTGCTCACCGATTCCGGCACCGGCGCCATGTCCTCGCGTCAGTGGGCCGCGATGATGGATGCAGACGAATCCTACGCCGGGAGCCGCTCATTCTACCGGTTCCAAGACGTCGTAAGGACGATCACGGGACTCGAAGAAGTCATCCCGACGCACCAGGGCCGGGCGGCCGAGCGGATTCTCTTCTCGACGGTGGTCAAGCGCGGTCACGTCGTTCCCAACAACACGCATTTCGACACGACCCGGGCGAACATCGAGTACTGCGGCGCTGAAGCGCGCGATCTGGTCATTCCGGAAGGTCGGATTCCCGCCGCCAAGCACCCCTTCAAGGGCAACATGGATGTCGCGGCGCTCGAGGCCACGATCACCGAAGTGGGCCAGGAACGGATTCCTCTCGTGATGGTCACCGTGACCAACAACTCGGGGGGCGGACAGCCCGTGAGTCTCGCGAACTTGAAGGCCGTGCGCGCCGTGTGTGAGCGGCACGGAGTCCCGCTCTACCTGGATGCGTGCCGCTTCGCCGAGAATGCTTACTTCATCAAGCTGCGCGAAAAGGGTTACGACGCGAAGACGCCGCGCGAAATCGCGCGAGAGATGTTCGCACTCGCCGATGGCTGCACCATGTCTGCCAAGAAGGACGGGCTCGCGAATATCGGGGGGTTTCTCGCGATGCACGATCCCGACGTGGCGCGGGAGTGTCGCAACCTGCTCATCCTCACGGAGGGGTTCCCGACCTACGGCGGGCTCGCGGGCTACGACCTGGAAGCGGTGGCGACCGGGTTGGATGAGGCACTGGACGAAGACTACCTCAAGTACCGGCTGCGCTCGACCGCGTATCTGGCGGAAAAGGCCGAGCAAGCGGGCGTCCCGGTGGTGCAGCCCCCGGGGGGGCACGCGGTGTATTTGGACGCGCGAACCCTGCTGCCGCACGTGCCGCCGGCGCAGTATCCCGCGCAGGCAGTGGCCGTGGAGCTGTATCGCGCCGGCGGGGTGCGGGGTGTCGAGATCGGTTCCGTCATGTTCGGGAAACGGCAGCCCGACGGCAGCGAAGTCGCGGCCCCGTTGGAGCTGGTACGGCTCGCCGTGCCACGGCGCACCTACACCCAGAGTCACATCGACTACGTGGCCGAGGTGATCGCCGAGGTGGCGCGGCGCAAGGACCGGCTGCGGGGCTATCGCATCGTCGACCAGGCGCCGTGGCTGCGGCACTTCACGGCACGGTTCGAGCCCCTCTAGAGAGGTGACGATGTCGAGCGCAACGAGCGCCGCGTGCGGGCTGATCCTCACGTCCCTCGTCGCCACGGTCACCGCGCTGGCTCAGGGCACTCGCGCGCAGTTCGGCGTCTACAGTGTGAAGCTCGCGCTGGCCTCCGGGGGCGCCATCGCCGAGGGCTCCGAGACCAAGTTCACGTGGAACGTGGGTGGGGGCTTCGTCTATGGCAATGATTCTACGGCCCTGTTCGTCGAAGCGCGCTACGTCGCCATCGCGCCTTACGGCAGGCTGAAGGCGACGTTCCTTCCGATCACGGCCGGCCTCCGCACCGGCGGGAAGTAGGCCCGCCTCCGCTGTCGGCGCCGCAAACCCACCCCACGCTGCCGCAAAAACACCCTAGCGCGTCTCATCTCGGCACGTTACGGTAGGAAACGCCCACCGGCACGATCGTCCATTTGTTAGGCCCACTCAGGAGGTGCCTATGTCAAGCGGAACGAGAGCAGCGTGCGGCCTGGTCCTCGCCTCCCTCTTCGCCGCCAGCACGGGTGCGGGACAGGGGGCGCGCGTCGAGTTCGGCGTCGGCGGAAGTCTGACCGTCCCCCTCGGGGACTTCCACGCGGACGCCAACGGCGACGGCTTCAACGCGGGATGGCAAGGGCTGGCCCTGGTCGACGTGCGGCCGCGGAAAAGCCCGGTCGGATTTCGGGTTGATCTTAACTACGGCGAGAACAGCAGCAACGACAAGTACAACGCCGATCTCTCGGCTGTCGTGGGTGCACCGACCACCGCCAAGATCAAACTCCTTGGGGGAACCGCCGACGTGACGTACCACTTCAAGGCCCCAGCGGGCGGCCTGGCGGGGTACCTGCTCGGCGGCCTGGGTGTCTACAACGTCAAGTTCGCGGCCAGATCTGGCGGGGTCACTGCTGACACGTCCGAGACCAAATTCACTTGGAACGTCGGGGCAGGGCTGAGTTTCGCCGTTGGTAGCGCCGCCGTGTTCTTCGAGTCGCGCTACGTCGACGTCGCGAAGTCGTTCCAGGCGTCGAAGACATCCTTCATCCCGATCACCGCCGGAGTGCGGTTTGGCGGTAAGTAAGGTCTCGTCGATGTGAAACGTCGAACGGTCAGGCCCGCCCCTGGCCGTTCGACGCGCCGTTCACTTTGCTCGCTGCTCGAGTTTGCCGATGAGCTTCTCGATCTCGAGCTTCAGACGCTTCAGGGCAGGGAGCAGCTTGGGCTCGAGCTCGCGCTCCAGCTCCTTGCCTTCCTTGAGGAAGTCCTTCATCAGGTCGCGGAACCGGTCCGCCAGGTCCCGCCAGGTGGGGATGGCGTTGACCTCGGGCGCTTCGCCTGGCTCGCGTTTCTTTGGCAGCGTGTTCATCCGTCGCTCCTCTTCAAGGGTCGCTCCGGGAGACTTCAATTATACGCACGAGAGCGGGGCCAGGGTTTCGCTACAGCGTAGCCCGTAGCGAAACCAGCACGGTCTTGGTATTTACTGTGCGTCTACGCGTCTGTGCGTCTAGTAGGTTGGATAGGTGGCCGAGCGGCTGAAGGCACACGCCTGGAGAGCGTGTAAACGGGTAACCGTTTCGTGGGTTCGAATCCCACCCTATCCGTCGCACTTCCTAAACGTCTAGCCGTCTAGACGGCTAGACGTCTAGCAGTGCTGGACAGGTGCGTGAGCGGTTGAAACGGCCGGTCTCGAAAACCGGTGTGCCCGCAAGGGCACCGTGGGTTCGAATCCCACCCTGTCCGTGATCTTTCCGGGAAGCGCCCGCCCGTTCGAGTCGCCCGCACCTGGAGGTTCCCGATGCGCTGGACGAAGGCTTGGTTCGCCGCCGCGGTCACGGTATCCACCCTCGGCTGCTTCAAGTCGGCGGCCAAGAAGGCCGCCGAAGTGCGCGAGTGCAGCAGGATCACCATGGACGCGAAGGGTGCGGCGCAGTGTCTGGTGCTGCAGTACAAGTGGAATCAGGCGGCGGCGGTCACCGCGGCTACCACGTACCAGCAGGAGCAGGACTCGATCGCGCAACTTCACGCCGACTCGACCTGGCGCGCCGAGGCGGTGCGGCACAAGAAGGAAATCGCCGAATGCGCCAAGGACCCGTCGGGTGACATGACGCGCTGCCTCATGGGCTACGGCTGGGCGGAAGCCCGCGCCATGGCCACTGAGGATTCGCTGTGGCGCTTCGACGCGGCGAGCCACCGGCAGCAGGTCGCGACCTGTACCAGGCAGCGCAAGATGCAGGCGGGGTCGTGCCTCCAGCTCTATTACAAATGGAACCCCGCACGGGCGCTCGCCGTGGACGATTCGATCCGTCGCGCGCAGATGAGGAGGTAGTGGGTCACCGCGTCCTCATCGCCGCCGAGCTCGAGCGGCTGCTCGAGCCCGACCAGCTGGCCAGCCTCGATGTCACCTGGCTCCCGACGGATCAACCGACTCCGGCGGGCGACTACGTCGCGCTAGTGCCGCTGTTGTCGCGCTGGGTGGGCGGCAGCGAGCTCAAGCGCCTCCCCAAATTGAAGATCGTCGCGAACTGCGCCGTCGGGCACGACAACGTGGACGTGGTCGCGGCCGAGATGCGACACGTCACGGTCACGAACACGCCCGACGTACTCACCGATGCCACGGCCGACCTTGCCTGGGCGCTGATCCTCGCCTGTGCCCGCCATGTGGTGCCGGGTGCCGCGCTGGTGACGAGCGGGTCGTGGACCGGGTGGCATCCGGAGCTGCTGCTCGGGATCGAGCTGCGCGGCCGGACCCTCCGCCTGTTCGGTGCGGGACGGATCGGCCAGGCGGTGGGGCGCCGTGCCGTGCCGTTTGGGATGCGGATTCTCTACACGGCCCGCAATCCGAGGCCCGACTTCGAGCGGGAGTGCGGCGCGATGCGCGTCGAGCTCTCGAGACTCTTCAGGGAGAGTGATGTCCTGTCGCTCCATGTGCCGTCGGTGCCGGAGACCAAGGGCATCATCAACGCCGATACGTTGCGACAGATGAAGCCGGGCGCCGTCCTGATCAACACGGCGCGCGGTGACCTGGTCCGCGAGGAGGCACTGGCGCAGGCTCTCGAGGAGGGCCGGTTGGGTGGGGCGGGCCTCGACGTCTATCTCGAGGAGCCGGCGGTCCACCCCCGCCTGCGGGCGGCGCCGCGCACGGTGTTGTTACCACACATCGGCAGTGCCACGCTCGAGACGCGTCGCCAGATGGCGACTATCGCCGTCGCGAACGTGCAGGCGGTGCTCAAGGGCGATCCGCCGTTGACCCCCGTGTTCGGCTAAGTTCGGAAACCGCCTTTCCGATAATAAGTTGCCTGGGGGGAGCCCATGTGTTATTTAGGGGACCGCCCGATAGGCTCTGGCCGATGGCTCCGGAGACACATTCCTACTGCGCTCGTTGCGGCACCTCACTGGCGCCGGGGGCGTACTTCTGTCTCCGCTGCGGCACCAGCGTTCCGGTGACCACGGGCGGGGCCAGCGCGACCGTCGCGCCGCCGCCGCGCCGCCCGTCCCCCCACCACACCGCCCAGCTCGATGCCCTGCGTAAGGCAACGCTCGGCGAATACGAGGTGCTCGCCGAGCTGGGGCGTGGGGGGATGGCCACGGTGTATCTCGCCCACGATCTCGCCCTCGACCGCAAGGTGGCGATCAAGGTGCTGGCGCCCGCCCTCCTGCTCATGGGGGAGGGCATGGTCGAGCGCTTCAAACGGGAGGCGCGCACCGCCGCGGCGCTGAGCCATCCCCACATCATTCCCATCTACGCCGTCAAGGAAAGCGAGCACGTCCTGTACTTCATCATGAAGTATGTACAGGGACGGGCGCTCGACACGGTGATCCGCGACGTCGGCACGCTTCCCATCCCCATGGTACAGACGATCCTCGCCCAGGTGGGCGACGCGCTCGGCTATGCCCATCGTCACGGCGTGATCCACCGCGACATCAAGTCCGCGAACATCATGCTGGACGAGGACGGGCGGGCCGTGGTCACGGACTTCGGGATCGCCAAAGTGGTTCAGGCGGAAGGGCTCACGATGACCGGCGTGACGGTGGGCACGCCGACCTACATGAGCCCGGAACAATGTGCGACCCGCGACGTCACCGGCGCTTCCGACCAGTATTCACTCGGCGTGGTTGCGTACGAGATGCTGACGGGGCGGCTGCCGTTCCTGGGCGAGTCGACCATGGCGGTGATGTACTCCCACTTCAATGAGCGCCCGCGCCCGGTGGCCGAGCTGCGCCCGGATTGTCCGCCCAACCTGAGCGCCGGCGTCATGCGGATGCTGGAAAAGGATCCCGCGCGCCGCTGGCCCAGCATGGACGACATCGTCGCCGTGTGCGGCCGGCCTTCGCTACGGCATGACGATCCCGTCCGCGGCGAGATGATCACCCTGGCGAAGGCGGGTGCCGGCTCGGCGTTGATGGCTGAGCTCAAGACGCCCACGAGCCCGCTGGTGCTGTCGAAGCCGCAGACGCACGCGGCGAGGGTCGCGCTCCCTCACGCCCGGGCTGGTTCGCGCCTCTGGTGGGGGCTCGGAGGGCTCGGCGGGGTGGCGATCGCCGCGGCGCTCTGGTGGCTGGCGCCGTGGCGGGCGTGGCTGACGCCGACCGTATCGGCGCCCCCGCCCCCCCGCGACACGGTGCGTGTGAGCCAGGCCCCGCCACCCGCTGTTCCTACGGATACCACGTCGAGGCGTGGCGCCCCCGTCCCGGCTCCGACGCACGTGGCGAGGCCGCCCTCGCGCGCGCGCGTGCCCGCCCGCTCACCCGCTGCAGCGGTGGAATCTGCGGCGCACCCGCCGGTTGCCCTGCGCGAGGACAGCGTGGTGCGGTCACTCCGAGCGCGGGCGCTCAACGCGATGAACCGTGCGATCGACGCCGGGGCCACGCCCGCCGAGTTGGCGAGGGCGGACACCGTGTTCAAGGGAGCGGAATCGCTCTCGGCCCAGAGCCGGCTGCCCGAGGCGATGGTCCAGCTCGCCACGGCCGCGTCCCTCTGGGCGGAAGTCGAACGCCAGTCGCGAGCGCGAGCGGCGCGCGACACGCAGGCGCGGCGCGCCGCGGAGCCGCCGGCGGCACCCGCCGCGACGCCCGCTCCTGTCGACCCGCGGCCGGATATCCAGAAGGTGATCGACGACTACGCGCGCGCGCTGGAATCGCGCGACGTGAGCCAGGTACGGCGCGCGTATCCGGGGCTCACGTCGTCGCAGCAACAGAGCTGGCAGGACTTCTTCCAATCCGTGCGGAATCTCAAGGCCGGCCTGACGGTCACGGCCGTGCGTCTCTCGGGCTTCACGGCCGAAACGATCGTCAGCGGAGTCTACGAATACGACAACGCCACTACGGGCCGCGCCGAGCGGCGACCCGTGACGTTCCGGGCGATCCTCGTCGTGGACTCGGTCGGGTGGCGGCTCACTACGATCCGCTAGCCGTTCCTAGAAGTTGTACTCGACCCCGGCGGTCCACAGGATGTTGGGCCGCAGCCCGCCGCGGTTCAGCGGCACCAGGGTGTTGGCCACCAGCGTGACTCCCGCGCGCGTCGTGAACTTGAAGCCGAACGACCCGTTGATGAGGTCATCGCGCTCATTCGGGATGTTCGTGACGTTGATCGTCCGCCGGAAGGGCAGGTCGTAGGTCACTGGGCCCGGCAGGCGGAGCTTGCTCTCGCCGACTTGCAACTCCGAGACCAGGTCGACCGCCATGGTGGCCCACGGCGCCATCAGGTGATCGAACCCGACGGTGGCGAGGACCGCGTTGTTCTGCGAGCTCCCGCTCCGGTAGACGTATCCTAGATTCGCGTGCGGCGAGAACGCCCCGAATCGCGCCGACAAGATGCCCAAGCCACGGGCCGCGACGTGTCCCGAGCCCAGGAGGTCGTCCTCGCTCCCCGTGGGGAAACGGACGTCCCCGAGAATCGCGAAGGTAGTGCGTTCCGTCTGTGTCAGATTGACCTTGACGCGCGCGGCGATGTCTCCGATGCCGGTGGCGGATCCGTCCACGAATCGAGAAGTGGACAGCTGCGGGTTGGCGGGTGTTCCCCCGAAGAAGTGTTGCGCGGTCGTGCCGCCGAACGGAATGATCTGCGCGTCGCTCGTACCGCGCAGTGAGGTAGACACGATGGGCAGGACCACCCCGATGTCCACGCGGTCCAGCAGTCCGAAGCTCATGAAGAACGACGTGACGGTCATGTCGATGTCGAGCGCCAGGCGCAGCGCGATCACATCGTTCTCGTGCGTGGGGACGCCGTACGGTGTGCACGAGGAGCCCACGATGCTGTCGCACTGCCGGCCAGTGACGTTTTCGTGAGTGAACGTCATCTCGATGCCGTTGAGGCTCACGCCGCGCAGCGACTCGAGGTGCAGGCGGTTGATGTTGGCGCCGACGAACACGCGGCCGCGGCCCAGGGTCTGGGCGCGCTCGCTGAACACCGAGCCCGGGGAGCGCGACGTCGGGACGGGAACACCGCCTTCGAAGCGGAACGTGGAGCCGCCGCTGGTCGCGCTCACCGGGAGGTTCGCGACGTTCTGGCTGATCGCCGCTCCGATGAACGAGATCAGGGTGCCGTTGTCGGACACGGCCGAGGGGACGAAGTGGTCGGCGTGCAGCGCGGTGGCCGAGTCGGAGCCGGCGGTGCCGCCGAGGAACAGCGGGTCCTTGCCGTCGGCGAAGATGAACAGCTGGGAGATCTTGTCCCGGAGACCCTGCGCGTGGAGCGCGGGGGCGACTAGGGTGAGGCCCACGAGAGTCCAGAGGTAGCGGCGCATGGCCTCGAAAAGACGCGCTGCGGCCGGGTCCGTCAACCCCGCCGGTGTTTAGAGCGTCGCGCGGAACCGCTCCCACTGCGCTTTCTGCTCGCGCAGGAACGCGACGAACCCCGGATCGGTCCGAACGTTGTCCAGGAACGGTTCGCGCTCGAACAGCGGATAGCAGGGGAACCCATCCTCGGCCACCTGGCGCAACCACCGCACGGCCGAGTCGGGCCGCTGCAGCAGGGCGTAGGCCAGGGCGATGTGGTAGCCAGCGTGATGAAAGTGGATGAATCCCTTCCCCTTCTGGACGGCGGCCCGGATGTCCTGCTCCGCGCGGTGAGCGTCTCCTCCTAAGGCAAACCACACGGCCCGGGCGCTCGTTACGACGCCGCCCCGGTCCTCAGGGTGCACCCGCAGGTAGCTTCGGATCACGGCGAACGCCGAGTCCCTCCGTCCCAGGTGTAGCAGAACGAGCGCCATCTGATAGTGCCAGTACGGCGGATTGGCATCGGGATCTACCTGGCGCAGGATGTTCAGGCCGTCCTCATACCGCCCCTGGTAGGTGCGCGCTTCCGCAATGCGGCGCAGGGCGTTGTCCTCGCGCGGCGAGATCGCCAGCGTCTTCTGAAGCTCGGCAATCGCTTCGTCGAGCATTCCGATGTGCAGGTAGATAGTCCCCAGATGTTGGTGCGCCCGATCCATGTTCGGATCCAGGCTCAAGGCGCGCCGGTCTTCCTGGATCGCTCGCTCGTGGAAGAAGTGGTTCGACGGCCCCCACAACAGGCGGGCCTGGGCTTGATGGGCTTCGGCGAGATTCGGGTCGAGACGCAGTGCTTTCTCCGCGGCTACTCGGGCTCGCTCGAGCGCCGCCGTGTCATCCGGAGCGAATTCGCTCACCCGCAGCGCGCAGGCGCGCGCCAGCCCGGCCTGAGCCGCCGCGAAACCAGGGTCCAAGGCCACGATCCTCTCGAATAGAGTGATCGCGATCGAATCGTTCTCCCGACTCTGACGCTGGTTGACGAGCATGTTGGCGCGCAAATAGAGATCGTATGCCTCGGCATTGCGGGTGGGAGGCGTCCGGGAAAGCACCCGGCCCCGGAGGCGTCCGACGCTGAGCCCCACCAGCAGCGCCACACCGGCTGCTGCGGCGAGGGTCACACTCAGTGCTAGCCTCCCCCCCGGGCGCTCAGCAGGTCGCCCTTGGGCGCTGGCGGCCGAAGCCGCCGCGAAACGAGGCGGGGAATCGGGCTCCGCCCGCGCCCGGGCCCGCACCGAGGCAAGCAGTGCTTTCGTTTCCGCCGCAGGCTCGGCGTCGTACTCTGCGGCGACTCGGCGGGCGAACACCTCGTAGGCTTCCAACGCGCCTGCCCGATCCCCCTGTCGGTCGAGCAGCGCGATCAGGCGGCGCACCAGGCCCTCGTCGCTCGGCGCGAGCTCGATTGACCGACGAGTCCAGCGCACGGCTGTCGTGAGGTCGTTGACGGACTCAGAGTGCTCCGCCAGCGCGCGCGCGGCGCCGGCGGCCGCCAGCTGCAGGCGGGCGCGCCCGGCTTCCAGCCAGCGCTCGAACTCGGGCGCGTCCGAGATGAAAAACCCTTCCAGCAGGGCCCCCCGATACAAGTCGAGCGCCTCCTCCAGCTGTCCATTGCGGAGCGCGCTCTCGAAGGCGGCGACGTCGCACGATACCTGAGCGAAGTCCAGGCCGATCTCCTCGTCGCCCCGGCTCGTGACGGCGTCCCCGCCCAACGCGTCGCGGACCACGTGGAGGGCCTGGCGTAGCGCGGCGCGGGCATGCTCCTGATCGAGCTCCGGCCAAAACAGCGCCAGCAGTGTGTCGCGGCGGTGGAAGCCCTGCGGGAATGCGGCGGCCAGATAGGCGAGGAGCGCGAGGCGTCGGGGCTGCCCGAGCAGTCCCCGCACTTCACGCCCGTCGGCGCCGGTGAGGCTCAACCTCCCGAGCATGCGGAGCTCGATCATGCGAGGCCTCGGCGATGCGCGGCGCCGTTCAGAGCCTCACGAGTCGCGTGGGGCCGCCGTTACGGCCGGCGTGACGGTCGCATCACAAGGGCGTGACGCGGGTCTCCTAAACTGCCTCCGCACGCACAAGCTAGCCCCACGTCGGGGGCGCAGCAATCACAGTGAAGGAGAGGTGCTATGAGAGAAATCAGTGGAAAACTCGCCGGCGGCGCGATGTTGTTGACGCTCGCCCTGGGGTGCAATCCCGAGCAATCGGTCTGGCCGCGCTCAGCTGCGTTCGAGGCCACCACAACAGCCGCGCCAACGCTCGTTCTGCACGTCGTCGCGCCCCAAGCGACCGACCCCGCGATCGACCAAGGGCTCGACGATCACTACGTCTGGCTCGACACGACGGCCCGCTCGAACCACAAGCTCTTCGTCTTTCTGCCCGGCACAGGCCAGAATCCCTCGATCTTCCAGCTCGTTCAGCAGGAGGCGGCCCGACTCGGCTACCATGTCATCGGCCTCATGTACCCCACGGGCGGTGGGCTCGCCAAGGCGTGCCCGACGACCCCCGCTCCCAGCGCCTGCTACGAGAACGCACGCCTCGAGATCATCGACGGAATCGACCGGGTCGCGTTCCTGAACGTCAACGTGGCGAACAGCATCGACAACCGACTCACCAAGCTGCTCCAGTACCTCACGCGGCAATATCCCGACGAAGGCTGGGACAGGTTCCTCTTGGGGGACGAGCCGAAGTGGTCGCAGATCGCCGTCAGCGGCCACTCCCAGGGCGGTGGGAACGCCGCGATGATCGCGAAGATCCGGCTGGTTGCCCGCGTCGTGCTGTTTTCCTCCGTGACGGACAGCATTGGCAGTGCCGCTCCGTCCTGGGTCGCGAGGCACGTGACGCCGGTGCAGCGCTATTACGGCATCGCGCACGATCGCGACGGGTTCTACCGCCCGATCCGGGCGGCGTGGGACTCCCTCGGGCTCGACGTCTTCGGCGCTCCAGAGACGCCCGAGAGCAGCAGCCCTCCGTACGATGGGACGCACGTGCTCGTCACCGATTTGCTGCCGCGGCCGAACGGCTTCGTTGGTACCAACGCACACGGCAGTCCGTCCAACGACCTGAACACGCCGCTCGGCCCGGATGGCGCGCCGCTGCTACGAGACGCCTGGCGCTACCTGCTGACGGCGCGTGGTGCCGGCCAGGAGGATGCCGCCGGTGACGCTGCGGTTACGACGCGGTGACGCCCTGGACCCAAACTGGCTCCGTCCACTGGCAGGTGCCCGTCCGTACGGGTCCAGGCAATCGATACAGGGGGTGGTCCGATGGATACAACACGCGGAATAGCAGGAGTCCTGCTCGCACTGCTTGCGGCGGGGTGCAGCAACGGGACCGGCCCGAAGACCACGTCGCAGACCGCGCCGCCGAGTGGGCAGATCGTGTTCCAGTCCACCCGGCCCGGCAATCCTCCCGAGCTGCGCGTGATGAATCCGGATGGCAGCAACGTCCAGACCCTCCTGGGCGGCCCCGCGACCTACCAGTCGCCAGCGTTCTCGCCGGACGGGTCTCGCATCGCGTTCAGCTCCAACCGCGACGGGGACTTCGACATCTATGTGATGAATCGCGATGGCACCGGGTTGGCCCATGTCACAGGCCCATCGGTCCCGGACACGACCTACGATGATTCCCCATCGTGGTCGCCCGACGGGTCCAAGCTGGTGTTCGCCCGCTCGCTCCACCTTGGGGCGGTACTGATGGTGGTGAACGTGGACGGGACGGGCGAGACCGCACTCACCCCGGTGGTGACCTCCGGGTACCTCGATTGGCCGGCCTGGTCGCCGAACGGAGCCAAGATCGCCTACACCGGCGGCGGGACGCCGCACATCTACGTCATGAACGCGGACGGCTCCGGGGCGGTGCCGTCGCCGGCCCTCGTTGGCGATACCGTAGACCACGCGGCTTGGTCACCCGACGGCACGCGACTCGCTGTGCACGATCTGGCCCACGGGATCGTCGTGATGAACGCGGATGGGTCCAATCCAGTGGCGCTCCTGCCCGGTGGCGCGTACGGGACCGAGCCGGCTTGGTCGCCGGATGGTGCATACATCGTCTTCACGAAGGTCTACCCAGGCAGTCCAAGGATCGTGCGGATCAAGGCGGATGGGAGCGCCGAGATGGAGCTCACGACTGGGGTAGGTGCCGTGGATGGACACCCGAGCTGGGCTCGGTAACCCGCGGTCGTGTTCGAAACGAGGGAGGGCACCATGAAACAGTTCTTGGCAATCATCGTTCTCGGCGGGTTTGTCGCTTGCGGCTCCACCACCACGCCGCCTCCACCGGTGGCATCCGTGACGGTGCTGCCGGCGGTGGCGACGCTCTTGACCGGTGACACCGTGCGATTCGTGGCTACTGCCATGGATGCCTCCCGCGACACGGTGAAGGATCGCCCGATTACCTGGCGAACGAGCGATGGCGGGGTCGCCACCGTTTCGGCTACCGGACTGGTGACCGGCGTCGGCTCGGGGTCGGCGTCCATCACCGCGGTGGTGGAGAGTCAGAGCGGGGCCTCCGGCGTCACGGTGCTGCTCGCCGCCGCCGCGCTCTCCGGTGTGTGGGATTGGACGGAGCATTTCGATGATCCGACGAACTCCGCGGCGTGCGACGACACGGGCTCGTACGTGTTCACGGGGAGTGGCGTCAGCTTTGCAGGCAACTCCTACCAAGTGGGAACGTGCCAGACGCCTAGTGGCCCTCTCGACAACACGCATTCAGATCCGGTGGCGAATGGCGCGGTTGCGCACGGCGCCGTCGAGTTCGATGTGGGAGCGGGGGCGGGGCCCTGCCACTACACGGCGGTTCTCTCGGGCCAGCCACTGAAGCGACTCAGCGGCACCGCTACGTGCGGTACGGCCTCAGGAACGTGGGCAGCCCTCCAGGGCGGTCCTGTCGCCTCGGTCGCCATCGTGCCGAGAGCCGCGACGGTGCCGCCCGGGGGCGCGGTGTCGTTGTCGACCGCAGTGCGGAACGCGGCGGGCGACCGGGTGTTCGGCCGCGCCATCACGTGGTCGAGCGACGACCCCGGAATCGCGCCGGTGGACGCATCGGGGCTGCTGACGGCGCTCGCCGCGGGGCGCACCATCGTCCGGGCGACCTCTGGCGGCGCGGTAGGGGCGGCCCCGGTCACGGTGGCGGGCGACTCCGTCAGCGATCCGGCGGGTGACACATACGGCGCGCCAGACGATCCGTCCCAGCCGGACATCACGATGCTCGCGGCGGCGCATGATTCCGATGGCCTGACGATCGTCATCCGACTCGCGAGCCCTGTCGGGCTCATGGGTTATGTCGACTTGGATGTCGACCAAGACCCCGCCACGGGGAACCTCGCGCAGGTCGATGCCTACCGGCCCGACCCCGGCGGATCGAGTGGCTTGGGCGATGAGTTCGTGGTCGATCTCTCCAACGGCGTGCTGGTGGACGTTGTTAACCACGGCATCGTCGCTTACGTGGCACGAGTCTACAGCGGCAACACGGTGACGATCCGGATCCCGCTGCAGCAGCTGGCCGGCTCCAATGGCAACGTCAACCTTGCCACGGTGGTGGGGGACGACAACGGCCCGACCGACATCGCGCCCAACGAAGGGCACCTGACCATGGGTGCGCCGAACATGCTGGCGGCGGGCGCTGCTCAGCGTCTGGGACGGACCCCGCTGCCATGGGCGGCGCGGGCTGTGGCGCCGGCCCCGAGTCGCGTCAGGAAGACGAAGCTGCCACTGGGAAGGTGATTAAGAGGTGGCGGGAGAGGCGTCGGGGCTCCACAGGGAGCCTCGACGCCTCGGGACCAGCTTTACAACCGCCGCGAATAGCTCACGAAGATCAACGTGCTCGCGAAATCCCCTCCACCGTGTTTGCCGGTCTGCAGGTCCAGCACGCTCGCCTCGCGGTTCGCACTCAATCTGATCGGCGCGCTCAAGGTGACCTGGCTCGGCCCGGCCGTGAGAGACAAGCTGGGATCAAGCGAAATGGAATAACCCGGCCTGCGGAAGCCAGGGTCGCCGCCGCCAATGAGATCGCGGACCGGCTGGCCGTCGATGCGTCCGCCGAGACTGGCAGAGACACCCTGCTGCGGCCACAGGGCGTACGCCAGCCCCAGGCGCGCGGAGTAAACGTCCGGCACGGACCAGTAGACCGTTCCGCCCGGGTCTTTCGCGACATCGCTGAGCCGACGCGGATTGATCAGGTACGACGCCGTCAGGTACGCGATGGCGTTGTGGAATGCCCTGCGGTACGCCTGCAGCTGCAGGATGACGCCCCAGCCGCCATCCCCAGGTTCTATCGATTGGTCCACAGGGTACTGTAGCGCGCTTCCATTGGCTCGGAAGAAGCTGTCGGCGTACCTGTTGCTGCCCGTGGGTGCCTTCACTCCCACGCCGAGCGCGACATTGCCTTTGGGATGTGTCTGGGGGTTCAACAACCATGTGCTGCCGACGAGACTGATGTCGCCGAGTCCGAAGGCGTGGGTGTCGTGGCGAACGGTGTCTGCCCGAACCGCGGACTGCCTTCCGTCCAAGACGGGCACCGTCAAACTCAGGCTGAATCGATCCGTCACGGCGTACGACGTGGTGACGTCAACCGAGTGGAGGTTAATGATGAGGGGTTGGTTGGTCGGGAGTAGCTGGGTCCCTACGAACAACTGGTCGGCGTGGAGATGCCGGTACCCCAGCGTGATCCTCCACTGCTGCGCTGAGAGATCGGCCACCTGCAATTCGCCCTGTCCCCCCAAACTGGGGGTTGTGAAGCGGACCGGCATTCAGCCTTGCGCGAACGACTGCCTTGGAAGCGCGAGGAGGCCGAGGCCGATCGTGAGGACTGCTACCCGATGAACGCGCATAGAACCTCCTCGTGCTGTCAACTGTGTTCCCCTATCGCGCCGGAAGGATCTCGGCGAGCCCTCGCTGGATCGTCTCACTTGTGATGGGGCCGGGATTGATCAGCCGTACGATACCGCGAGTATCAACGAACACGGACGTCGGCACGCCGCGCAGCGCGTAACTCTTGCGCACCTTGCCCTTCGCATCGAGCAGCACGGGAAAGGGCATGTGGAACTCGTCCGCGAACTTCCGCGCGTCCGTCATCCGTTCCTGATCAGTCAAGTTGATCGCCAGCACCTGCAGATCCTGATCCTTGTGAGCGTTGAAGGCGTCGATGATGTCTGACATCTCCCCGCGGCATGGTTTGCACCAGGAAGCCCAGAAGTTGAGAAATACAGGTCGACCCGCGTAATCGGATAAGCTCACCGTGCCGCCGGTGAGCGTCTTCAAGGTGAAAGCGGGCGCGGGCGATCCGAGCGTCTGGGCTGAGAACGGTCTCGCGGCCGTGAGGAGCATCGCGAAGCCAATCGCCAGGAGTGTGAAGACGGGTTGCTCAAAGCGTCGCCGCATAGCGCTCCCATTGCGTCTTCAACTGCCTCATAAAAGCGACAAAACCCGGATCGCCGTGAATGTTCTCGAGATTGGGGTCCCGCGCGAAGTACGGGTAGCAGGGCCAGCCGCCGTCCGCCGCCTTTCGCAACCAGTAAACCGCGCGGGCCGGCTGGTGGAGCCGGGCGTACACCGAGGCGATGTTGTACGCGGTGTGATGAAAATGGTTGAAGCCTCTCCCCTTCTCGATGGCGGTCCGGATGTCCTCCTCCGCTCGCTCGGCGTCGCCCGCCTGGGCGAAGAGGAGCGCGCGCGTGCTCGTGACCACACCGCCGGGATCCTCCGGGTGGTCGCGCAGGTATCGCTCGATCAGCGCCGCGGCTTCCGCGTTCCGGCCGAGATAGAGGAGGGTCGAGGCAACCGAGTAGTTCCAGAGCGCCTGGTTGGACTCCGGTGGTACCTGGCGGATGAGGCGTAAGCCGTCCTCGTACCGTCCCTGGTAGACGAGGGCGAGGCCGAGGCGGCGGGTCGCGCCGGAGTAGCCCGGATCGATGGCGAGCGTTCTGCGAAATTCATCCATGGCCTTCTCAAAGAGGCCGAGATGCAGATAGATGGTGCCAAGCCCATGATGCGCCTGAGCCAGGTTCGGGTTCAACTCCAGCGCGCGCCGGTCCTCCTGAATGGCCGGTTCGGGGGCGAACCGGCCCGAGAGGTTCGACAGCACATTTGCCCGGGTAAAGTGCGCTTCCGCGAGGTCGGGGTCGAGGCGCAGCGCTTTCTCCGTAGCCATCCAGGCGCGTTCGATCAGCGCCGTATCGCTGGGCACGAACAGGATGACTCGCAGCACGTACGCGTGCCCCAGCTCTGCCTGAGCCACCGCGAAGTCTGGATCGAGCGTGACCGCCCGTTCGAGCAGCGTGATTGCGACCGAATCGTCCTCGCGGTTTTCGCGGCGCAGCCGGATCTTCCCGCGCAGGTAGGAGTCGTATGCCTCGAGGTTCCTGGTCGGTGCGGCGTGGAGCGCGTGCTCCTCCGACGCGCTCAGGGGGAGCGCGAGTGTCGAGACAATTCCGCGCGCCACCCGGTCCTCCAGGGCAAACCGATTCTGCACCGGTTCCTCGAATCGGTCCGCCCAGAGCTGGTACCCAGACGTAGCATCAATCAGCCGCAGGTCGACCCGCACCCGATCCCCCGACACCTGCACGCCACCTTCCACCACTGCGTCCACCTGGAGTTCCCGGCCAATGTCGCGCGGAGCTTTGGTGGTCCCCCGGTACGAAGTCGCCGAGCCTCGCGAAACCACCCGTAACGCTCTAAGTCGGCCCAGGTCGGTCGTCAGGGCCTCCGTGAGTCCATCGGCGTACCACGAACGCAGGGTGTCTGCGGAGAGATTCGCGAGCGGCAGCACGGCGAGCGACTGCACGCGGCCTGTGACGGGCCTCGGCCATAGTCGTCCGCGCCAGCCGCCGGCGCTGGACAGGACGAGGCCGGCGACGACGGCGGCGATCCCAGCAGACCACCATGCGCGACGCCCACGGGGCGGTCCGGTCGCCGTTACAAGCTGCGTTGCCCCTGCGGAAGCCGGGGTCCACCGCTGCACCGGCGCCGTGGTCGCCCGCGCCCGTACCGCCGTGAGCAAGGCTTTGGTCTCGGCAGCGGGCTCCGTCTCGAGGTCTGCAGCGAGCTGCTTGGTGAATTCCTCGTAGGCTGCGACGGCGCCTGCGCGATCGCCGAGGCGGTCGAGCAGGGTGACCAGCCGGCGCAGTGCATCCTCTCTGTGGGGTGCGAGCCACACAGCGCGGCGAGCCCATTCGGCCGCTGTAGGAAGGTCGTCCGCCGCCTCGTACTGCTCCACCAGCGCCCGCGCGGCGCGAGATGCCGCCTCGCGCAATCGTGCCCGCTCCCGCTCCAGCCAGCGTTCGAATTCGGCGGCGCCTGAAATGAAGAACCCGTCCAGCGTTTCCCCGCGATAGAGCTCGAGGGCTTCGCTGAACTGTTGCGCCGCGATCGCCTCATCGAAGGCGACCACATCGCACCAGAGGTGGTCGTCGTTGAGCCCGATCTCTTCGTCACCGCGCGTCACGACCACATCGGCGCCGAGGGCGCTCCGGACGACGTGGAGCGCCTGGCGCAGTGCGGCGCGGGCGTGCTCTTGGTCGAGCTCCGGCCAGAACAGCGCCAACAGCGTGTCGCGGCGGTGGAGCCCGCGGGGGGTGGCGGCCGCGAGATAGGCGAGCAGTGCCAGGCGCCGGGAACGCGTGAGCAAGCTCTCGACCTCGCGTCCCTCGGCGTCGGTGAGGTGCAGAGTTCCGAGCAGCCGGAACTCGATCATGCGAGGCCCCTTCGGCGCTGGCGGAGCAGCCAGTGTCACCGCGACCGGTGACGGACCGGTCACGTCCTGGTGACGCGGCCGGCTCAAACTCACTCCGTCGACCTAAAAGTACCGGTTGATCCGGGTCTGAGCAATCAACTCTAGGAGGTGTCCGATGAAACCGATCGAGAGAATCACGCTGCTTTGCGCGCTCGGAGTTTTGGCTTACGCGTGCAGTCCGGACAATAGCCCGGTCGGTCCCGGCGCGGCGAAGCGCCTGACCGCCGACGCGTCAGACGCGGACCAGCCGATGTATGGCCCGTGGGGGGCGCCGATGAACCTCGGCCCAGTCGTCAATTCCCCGTACAACGACAACAGTCCGGCAATCTCGAAGGACGGCCTCAGTCTATACATCACCTCCTCGCCCCCCCCTCCACCTCCCGGCGTCCGTCCGGGAGGTCGGGGCGGGGCCGACATCTGGGTCTCACAGCGGGCGAGCATCGACGCCCCCTGGGGCGCGCCGGTTGACCTGGGGCCGAACATCAACACGGCCGGGAACGACGGCGTCCCCAACCTCTCCATCGACGGTCACCGAATGTATTTCCACAGTACCGGCCGAGGCGGCTGCGGCGCCGCGGACATGTTCGTCTCGCGGCGCCAGGACGCGCGGGACGACTTCGGCTGGGAGCTCCCGGAGAATCTCGGGTGCGGCGTGAACTCCGTGAACTCGGCGTTCGCCGACAACGGCCCCGTCATCTTCGAGGACGACGCTACGGGGACCACGACCCTGTATTTCAACAGTCCGCGACCCGGCGGGCTTGGCGACGTCGACATCTACGCCAGCACACTTCAGGCCGACGGCGCCTTCGGCCCGGCTGCGCTCGTGCGCGAGCTCAGCAGTCCGTTCCGGGACACCCGCGTTGCCATCCGGCGCGACGGGCTGGAGATCTTCCTCTCCACCGGTCGCCCCGGCGGCGTTGGCAGTGAGGACATCTGGGTGTCGACGCGTGCCACCACGCTCGATCCGTGGTCGCCACCGGTCCCACTCGGCCCGGTCGTCAACAGCCCATCCTTCGACGGTGGCCCGGCGCTCTCGTTCGACGGGACAGAGCTCTACTTCCACTCGGATCGGCCCGGCGGTTTCGGTGGCTACGACCTGTACGTGACCAGGCGCGCGCGGCTCCGCGGGCCGGACGTGGCCGAGGGCGCTGCGGTCGAGTCACACGAGAAGGCAAAAGCTCGCGAGGGGAAGGAGACAGACAAGAAGGAGGAATAGGGGCTCGCAGCAATCGCGGCGGCGGGTGCGTGGTTCCGATCGCCCGCCGCCGTGGATCCTCTACGCTGATGGCTTTTTCACACCGGAATCCCCCGGCGCACCGCTTGCTCCACCACCTCCGCAAACCGGTCCACCTCCGCCGATAGTGTGTACACGTTCGGCGTCACCCGGATGCAGTTGAACTCGGGATGCACGATAGGCGTGACGATGATCCGGTGCTTGTCCCACAGGTACTCGGTGAGCTTGCCTACGTCGAGGCTCGCCGGGGTGAACGACGCCAGCCCGCACGACTGCTTCGGGTCATAGGGCGTGAGGATCTTCACTCCCGATACCTGCTCCAGCCGCTTCGCCCAGCGGTCTCGCAGGTAGCGCAGCCGCGCCGCCTTGCGCTCCGCCCCGATCCCCTGGTGGAACGTGAGCGCCTCGGCGATGGCGTTGTGGTTCGCCGCCGGGTGGGTACCGATCTCTTCGAACTTGCGAATGTTGTCGTTCATCTCCGGCGGCGCCGCCATCATCGGCCAGATGCCCGCGATTTTTTGCTTGCGCACGTACAAGAAGCCCGTGCCGTGCGGCGCCAGCAGCCACTTGTGCAAGCTCGTGCCGTAGTAATCGCACTCCAGCTCGTCGCGCGTGAAGGGGAAGTGGGCGTAGGCGTGGGCGCCGTCGACGATCGTTTCGATGCCCCGGTCCCGCGCGATCTGCATGATCCGCCGGATCGGGAAGATCTGGCCCGTCAGGTTGGTGATATGGCAGACGTGGATCACCTTGGTGCGCGGTGTGATCGCCTCCGCGAAGCGCCGCGCCAGGTCGTCCTGGGACGGCAGCGGCACGGGGAACGTGATCTGCTTGAGCACGATGCCGTCGCGCCGCTCGCGCTGCTTCCAGGTGGTGATCATGCGTGGGTAGTCCTGCGTCGTGGTCAGCACCTCGTCGCCGCGTTGGAGGGGGATCCCGAGCTGGACGATCTCCAGCGCCTCAGAGGCGTTGCGCGTGATCGCCATCTCCTCGGGGTCGCAGCCGAAATCGACCGCGAGCCGCCGCCGCACCGCCTCGATCTCCGGCTCCAGCCACTGCCACATCGTCACGACCGGCGCCGTGTTGGAGATGGCGAGATAGCGCTCCATCGCGTCCTGCACGCTGCGCGGCGAAGGGGAGACTCCGCCGTTGTTCAAGTTGATGAGCGTGCGGTCCAGCGTGAACGCGTCCTGGATCTCGCGCCAGAAGTCCTCGTCGTCCGCGACGGCGGCCGGAGGCCGCCCGGCCACGGCGCGTACGGTGCGCGCGAGGTGCGCGAGCGCGTCGTTGGTGAGCGCGGGCACCGTGGGCAAGGCGGCGGAGGCCGAGACCAGCGAACCGAGGAAGCGGCGGCGAGACGTCACGGTAGGGAGTCCTGTGGCAGGGGACGTCTAGGATTTACCGCAAACGCCTTCACCCGACTAGAGTCCGGCGAAGCTTGCCGTTGACCCCTTGGGCCGCCTGGTTACCTTCCAAGCCTGAGATGAGCCGGCCCGACCGCACGATCATCCTGGACGCCCGCGCTATGTCGCGGGCGTTGCAGCATATGGCGGTGGAAGT
>Ga0075434_100001039_pt1 | contig 22643 bp, 22 predicted proteins | sample RhiMethybrSRZTD3_FD_75298 | JGI IMG/M metagenome (GOLD analysis project Ga0075434, IMG submission 75298) | Populus rhizosphere microbial communities from Tennessee, USA - Rhizosphere MetaG P. TD hybrid SRZTD3 | ecosystem: Host-associated > Plants > Roots > Rhizosphere > Soil | place: USA... | reverse complement strand
CGGGCGTTCATCGGCGGCGCGCTGCAGCCCGAGCTGTTCGATCAGGACGACGCTGCCATGGAAGCGAGCGTACGCCGCGAGCTGCAGGACCTGTTGGGCATCGGGATGGCGCCGCTGTTCGTGCGCATTCATCGCCATCCGCGCGCGATGCCGCAGTACCCCGTCGGCCACCTACAATCGCTGCGTAAAATCGATGAGGGCTTGAGAGATGTTCCGGCGCTCAGGCTCGCCGGCAACGCCTATTACGGCGTCGGCATCGCCGATTGCGTCCACAGCGGCGAAACGGCGGCGGAGGATGTGGTGAGCTCGCTCGCTACTGGATCTGCTTGACGTCGGCTGCGGCCGGCGCGGCGACGACCTTTCCCGAGTTGTCGTAGACCTCGACGGCGCCGTACTGCTCCAGCACCGGCTTGATCTTGCGCGCGTCGCCGACGGCGACGATCTGCGCGGTCTCGGGATTTAAATATTTTCGCGCGACGCGCTCGACGTCCTCGGCGCTCACCGCCATGACTTTAGCGGGATAGGTGTCCCAGTAGTCGTCCGGCAGGCCGAAAATCTTCCGCGTCATGGCGAAGCCGAGCACCCGCGCCGGCTGCTCCAGCGCGAGAGCGAAATTCGCGACCACCGAGCGCTTGGCCTCTTCGAGCTCGGCCGCGGGTGCCTTTTCGTCGCGGACGCGCCGGAACTCGTAGAAAAATTCCTTGAAAGCACCCGCCGTGACTTCGGTGCGCATGTTGCCGCCGGCGCGCCACGGTCCCGGATATTCGCCGGCGCTAAAGCTGCTGTATACGCCGTAAGTGTAGCCCTTCTCTTCACGGAGATTGAGGAACAGCCGCGCCGCCGAGCCGCCGCCCAGGATCTGATTCATCACCACCATCGGGATGTAATCGTCGCTCCGGCGGTCGATCGCGATGTTCCCGAGCGCGACCGTCGTCTGCACCGAATCGGGGCGGTCGATGAGAAAAATCTTGCGCGCGGCGACCGGCGTCGGGTTCGGCGGCAGCGCCGCATCGACGTTACGCCGCGGCCATTTAGCGAGCCACTTCTCGAGCTTGGGGACGATCTCGTCCGCGCGCACGTCGCCGGCGATGCCGAGGATCGTCCGCGCCGGGTCGTAGCGGTCGCGATGCCAGAGCGCGAGCGCCTCCGGCGTGAGCGCGTCCACCGACTCCGGCGTCGCTGAGACGGTCGCCGCCGGGTGCGCACCGTAGACCGCCTGGGAGAAGCGCTCGTCGGCGAGAAAACCCGGCGAGGAGCGCTGCTGGCGGAGTTTCACCTTGATCCGCTCCTTCATCCGGTTGAGCTCGACCTCGGGAAAGCTGGGATTAAGCAGCACGTCCATCGCGAGGCCGAACCAGGCGTCGAAGTTGTCTTTCAGCCCCGAGGCGCCGAAGCCGGCCTCGAGCGAGCCGAAGCCCGACGACGCCCAGAGCGATGCGCCGAGGCGGTCCATCTCCTCGGCGATCTGCTTGCTCGTCCGCGTCTTCGTGCCTTCGTGCAGCATCTCCGCGGTCACGGCCGCGAGGCCTTTGAGCTTTTCCGGCTCGAAGAGCGCGCCGGCGCCGCGCATGTGAAACTCCGTCGTGACGATCGGGAAGCGGTGATCTTCCAAGATCAGCACGGTGATACCGTTGGAAAGCTTTCTCTCGATCGGCCGCTTGAGCTTGACGTCGAGTACTTCCTTGGAGAGCGGCGCCTTATTCTTCCGCTCGACCTTACTGAGAGGCGTGGCGGCGGCGTCCTGCGCGTAGAGGCGCGCGGCCGGGCTCATGAGCAGCAGCAAAGCCGCGGAGCCATTGAGCAAACGTTTGATAATTTTCATTTCGCAGACGCTCCCGCGGCGGATTTCGGCATCGTGGTCAGCACGGTGCGGTTCGATGGCTTGAGATAGGTCCGCGCGACGCGTTGGAGATCGGCCGGCATCACCTTTTCGATTTTCGCCTCCACGGTATTCACGAGATTGGGATCATTGAAATAAACGGCATAGTAGCTTAGCTGGTTCGCGCGCGACTGCGTGCTGTAGAGGCCCTGCGCGCGCTGGCGGCGCGACTGCATACGCACTTTCTCCAGTTCCCAGGCGGCCACGCGGCCGGTCTTTACACGCTCGATCTCGTCGTAGACGAGCTTCTCGATCGCGGCGAGGTCCGTGCCGGGGCGCGCGAAAATGGACAGATAAAACAGCGCTGGGCCGCGCCGCTCGTCCGGCCCCGCCGAGACGCCGGTCGCGACCTCTTTGTCCTTGACCAGCAACTGGTAGAGACGCGAGGAGTCGCCGGCGCTCATCACGTCGCCGAGCACGTCGAGCGCGTACCAGTCGGGCGTGTTGCCGCGCGGGATCTTGTAGACGATGTCGATGCGCGGCGTCTGCGCAAACGGGTCTTCGATCGTCTTCCGCCGCTCGGCCTTTTGCGGCGGCTCGATCATATCGACGGGAGGGATCGGTGCGCCCGCCGGAATCGCCTCGAAATACTTTTTGATCAGCGTGAGCGCCTCGGCGCTATCGAAATCGCCCACCAGCGAGAGCACCGCGTTGTTCGGCGTATAGTAGGTTTTGAAGAACCGGCGCGCGTCGTCGACGGACGCGCGGTCCAGGTCCTCCATCGAGCCGATCGTCGAATGCTTGTAGGCGAAGTTGTCGTAGGCGAGGTCGAGCAGCACCTCGCCGGTCTTGCCGTAGGCGCGGTTGTCGTAGTTCTGCCGCCTCTCTTCTTGCACGGTGCGCCGCTGGTTCTCGAAGTTTTCCTGCGTCACGCTGAGCGCGCGCATGCGGTCCGCCTCTAAAAAGAGCCCAAGCTCGAGCTGATTCTTCGGCAGCGTCTCGAAGTAGTTGGTGCGGTCGGCGTTGGTCGTGCCGTTCATCCGGCCGCCGTTGTTGGAGATGACGATGAAGTGCTCGCCCTTACCGACGTTCTCCGAGCCTTGAAACATCATATGCTCGAACAGATGGGCGAAGCCCGTCATGCCCGGCGGCTCGTTGCGCGAGCCGACGTCGTAGGTGACGTTGAGCGAATAGGTCGGCGCGGTATGGTCCTCGGAGAGAATCACCTTGAGGCCGTTCTTGAGAGTATAGACGCGGAACGGCACGTCGATTTTTTGCGCGGGGACCCTCTTCTGCGCCGTCGGCGCGGGCTTGGTCTTCTTCGCCGGCGCCGCCGGCTCCGAGGACGGGGCGGAGAATAAAATCGCGCTCACGATGGCAGCGGTGAGAATCGTATTTCGTATGTTCATTTACGTTATTTGAATTCCTGCGGGCTTATATGCGGCTCGTAAAGCATCTGGATGATAATGCCGTCGGGGTCGGCGAGGTAAAAAGACGCGCTGCCGTCGCGGTGAATTTTGAACGGCTGGACGATTTTTACGCCGCGGCTCCGAAACTCCCCTTCCAGCTCGCGCACCCGCTCGGCGCTCTCGACGACGAAGCCCAAATGATCGAGCTGCTGGCTCTCCGCCGGCGCGCTCTCGCGCGACGCGGCGTGCAGCGCGAGGTTATCGCTGCCCGACGAAAGATAGACGTTCTCGGGGTCCGGCTCCCAGACGATCTCCATGCCGAAGCATTCACGGTAAAAATTCTTCGAGCGGCCGATGTCGCGCACCTTGAGGGCCACGTGGCGCAGCCCTTTCACGCCTCCGACGGATGTCACAGGCAAAATTTATAGCACACAGGTTCCGCTTGCGTAAGTCGGACAGACCCTGGATAATTTTACCATGCACGAAGCGCTCTGGTGGGAGACCGAGTTCGACGGGCGGATCCTCTGCACGCTCTGTCCCCGCTTCTGCCGGATCGGCGAGGGGCAGGCGGGCTTCTGCTACATCCGGCGGAACGTCGGCGGCAAGCTTTATTCTCTCGGCTACGGCCGGCCGACCGGCTTCGCGATCGATCCGGTCGAGAAAAAGCCGCTCAATCACTTCCTCCCCGGCACCGGCATCCTGAGCTTCGGCACCGCCGGCTGCAATCTCGGCTGCCGCTTCTGCCAGAACTGGAGCATCAGCAAGGCGAAGCTCGACGAGGCGGAAAGCGTCGCCGCAACGCCGGAAGAGATCGTCGAGCTGGCGCTCCGGCGCAAGGTCCCGAGCATCGCCTTTACCTATAACGATCCGGTCATCTGGGGCGAGTTCGCGATCGACGTGTCGCGCCTGGCGCGCGAGAGCGGCCTCAAAAGTGTTATGGTGACCGCCGGCTACATCACGCCCGAGGCGCGCCGCGACGTCTACCGCCACATCGACGCCGCCAATGTCGACCTGAAGGCGTTCACCGAGCGCTTTTACCGCAAGCTGACTTTCTCCCATCTGGAGCCGGTGCTCGACACGCTGAAATGGCTCAAGCATGAGACCGACATCTGGTTCGAGATCACCAACCTCATGATTCCAGGCGAAAACGACGATCCCGAAGAGACGCGCAAGCTCTGCGGCTGGGTCGTGGAGAATCTCGGCGCCGACGTGCCGCTGCACTTCACCGCCTTTCATCCCGACTTCAAGCTGACCGACAAGCCGCGCACCCCGGCCTCGACGCTCAAGCGCGCGCGGGAGATCGCGCGCTCGATTGGGATCCAGTATTGCTACGTCGGCAACATTTTCGACGACGAGGGTCAGACGACCTTCTGCCCCGCCTGCCGCGCCGCGCTCATCCGGCGCTCGTGGCACGACATCCTCGACTATCGCCTGATCGGCGACCGCTGCGCCTGCGGGCAGAAGATACCCGGCCGTTTCGCCGCCGAGCGCGGCGCTGCCTTCGCCGGACGCCGGCGCGTGAGCTTTTAGCGCCGCGCCGCCGCCATATCCGCTTCGCACAATTGTATTTCTCCGGTGAATCCGCTTAAAATGCTGATTCGTCATGGCGAAGGTCAAACCCACCCGCAAGGAGTCGTATCCCGACCTGATGATCCTCGAGGACATCAGCACCCTGATCAGCCATTCCCACGATTTGCAGGATACGCTGAACCGCCTGGTCGCGATCGTTGCCGAGCGCATGGAGACCGAGGTCTGCTCGCTCTACATCCTGGAGCCGAAAAAAAACCGGCTGACTCTCTGGGCGACGATGGGCCTCGACCAGGAATCCGTCGGCAAAGTCTCGATGGGTATCGGCGAAGGCCTTACCGGCCTCGTCATCGAGCGCATGAGCCCGATCATGGTCGTCGACGCGCAGGCGCACCCGCGCTACAAATACTTCCCGGAGACCGGCGAGGAGCGCTTTCACTCGTTCCTCGGCGTGCCGCTGATCGAAAAGCGCCAGCCGCTCGGCGTCCTCGTCGTCCAGACCTCGCGCCGGCGCGAGTTCTCGCGCGACGAGATCCGCCTCTTAAAGGCGATCTCCGCCCAGGTCTCCGGCATCATCATCCAGGCCCGGCTCGCCGACTCGCTGCAGCATAAAGAGCGCGAGCGCAAGGAATATCAAAAGCGCCTCGGCGACGCGCTGAGAAAGATCCGCTCTTACGAAGGGCGCCGCCGCGAAGCGTCGGTGCGCGGCACGGCGCAAAAATGGCGCGGCCGCTTGACCGGACTTTCCGTCGCGCCCGGCTTCGGGCGCGGCAATGCCTTCATCATGAAAGCCAGAGTCGATTTGAAATCGGTCAAAAAGGAGCGCGCTAAAAATCCCAAGCGGGAGATCGAGCGCTTTCGCGCCGCGGTCGAGCGCGGCATCGAGCAGATCCAGACGATCAAGCAGCGCATGAGCAGCTTGATCTCGAAAGAGGAAGGCGCGGTCTTCGACGCGCACCGGCTGATCCTCGGCGACCCCGTGCTGATCGAGCAGATCGAGAACCACATCCGCAGCGAGCGCTTCGTCGCCGAGTACGCCGTCAGCAGCGTCTTCGAGGAGCATCTCAACTCCTTCCATCGTATGGAGGACGAGTACATGCGCGAGCGCGCGGCCGACGTCAAGGACGTCGCGCAGCGGCTGCTCGAAAACCTCGGGGGAATGAACGAGCAGAAGCTCGTGCTGCCGCCGAACTCCGTCCTCGTCGCAGAGGACCTGCTGCCCGCCGACTTGAGCCTCATCGAAGGCGACCACTTCCGCGGCATCGTGCTCGCGACCGGCGGGGTGACCTCGCACGCCTCCATTCTCGCGAAGTCATTCGAGATCCCGAGCGTGGTCGCCGTCGAAGGGCTGTTGGAGAACGTCCGCGAGGGGGACTCGCTTATCGTCGACGGCAACTCGGGCGTCGTCTACATCAACCCCAGTCAGGAAGTCGTGCGCGAGTACGACCGCCTCGAGCGCGAATACCTCGCGCTCAACAAAGAGCTGGGGGAGCTGAGAGAGCTGCCGGCGGAGACGCGCGACGGCCACCGGGTCTCGCTGTATGCCAACATCGGCATGCTGAGCGATATCGCCTTCGCGCAGCTTCACGGCGCGCAGGGCATCGGACTCTACCGCACCGAAATCCAGTTTCTCAGCCACCGGGATTTTCCAAGCGAAGAGGAGCAGTTCACGCTCTATCGCCGGGTCGTGGAGGGCTTCGGCGGGAAGCCCGTGACGATCCGCACGCTCGACATCGGCGCGGACAAGTACCCGGCCTATGTTCGGCGCGGCACGGCGGAGCAGAACCCGTTTCTGGGCTGGCGCTCGATCCGCGTGTCGCTCGAGATGCCGGAGATTTTCAAGACGCAGCTGCGGGCGATTCTCCGCGCCGGGGCTTACGGCCTGGTGCGCCTGCTGATCCCGATGGTGACCAGCCTGGAAGAGATACTGCGCGTCAAGGAGATTCTGGCGGAGGTCAAGGACGAGCTCGAGCGCGACGGAGCGCCGTACGATCGCCAGATGGAGCTCGGCATCATGGTGGAGGTGCCCTCGGTCGTGCATCTCGTCTCGCGCCTCGTCCGCGAGGTCGACTTTCTGAGCATCGGCACGAACGATCTGATTCAGTACATCCTCGCGGTCGACCGGGGCAACCACAAGGTCGCGGGGCTCTACGAGCCGCTCCACCCGGCCGTGCTGGCGGCCTTGACGGAAGTTATCGAGGGAGCGAAAAAACAGGGTAAACGGGTGGGCATGTGCGGCGAAATGGCCGGCGACCCGCTCTGCACTGTGCTGCTCCTAGGCATGGGTCTGGAGGAGTTCAGCATGGGGTCGCTCTTTATTCCTGTTGTAAAAAAGATAATAAGATCAGTGACTTATAGAGAGGCTAAGGCGACGGCTGAAATCGTCTTGCGGATGGATACCGTTGGTGAGATTAAAAAATATCTTTTCGATCAGATGCGCGATCTCGGCATGATCGAACTGCTAGAGCTGTATAGCTAGCGGCCTTGACTTTCCCTTCCAGTGTGACATATTTAAATTAACGAACGATCGTTCGAACGATGTCACAGGAAGGGGAAGCATTCACATGGCCAGGATTTCCACATTTGACGATTGGGTGGACTATTTCAGGCAGTGGCAGAAAGATATCGGCTACGACCATGAGCTTTTGGGCGACTATAAGTTCGAGACTAAGCTCGGCGAGCTGCACAGCCCCGAGATCGAGTTCGGCGATTTCACAGGGCAGCGCAAATGGGAGCGCCCCGGCCAGATCCCGAACCAATCGATCCGCGACGCGTTGCTGAACCTGATCGTCTATCAGGGCGATACGGAGTTCGCGTCGGTCGAGCAGCAGAAAAATCTGCTCGACCACGCCCCGACCGATTACGACCGGCAGTCGCTGATCCGCGTCAACAGCGAAGAGATGCGCCACGGCTGGCAAATGTGTTATCTGTTGGTGACGCACTTCGGCGACTCGGGCAAACTCGAGGCGCAGAAGATGCTCGAGCGGCGGGCGTTTCAAGGCGACCGGCTTTTGGGCTCGTTCAACGCGCCGGTCAACAACTGGCTCGACTTCTTCACCTATACCCAGTTTGTCGACCGCGACGGCAAGTTCCAGCTCACGATGTTGAGCCATTCCGCTTTTGCCCCGCTCGCGCAAAGCGTGACCGCGATGCTCAAGGAAGAATTTTTTCACATGTTCACCGGCAACACGGGCCTCACCCGCATCGTGCGCGCAAACAAGATCCCGCTGCCGATCATCCAGAAGTATTTCAACAAGTGGCTTTCCACCGCCTACGATCTGTTCGGCACCGACCATTCGTCGTCGGCCCAGTGGGCCTATGTGTGGGGCTTGAAGGGGCGCTACAATGAGCATGAAGCGGGGAGCGTGGACAAACAGAAGCTGAACGAGGAATCGCGGAATCACTACATGGCGGAGAGCCGGCGCCTCATCGACGCGCTGAACCAGTTCGTCCCGGAGGGCCAGCCCAAGCTCTACGCGCCGGACTTGAGGTTCAACCGTTCGATCGGCGATTTCGCAAGCAAGACCTATAGCGTCACCGGGGAGCTGCTCTCCGAAGAGAAATACCGCGAGCATATCGTCGATACGCTGCCGGGCCCTGAGGACGAGCGCCAGCTCGCCGACATCTTCAAGGAGAAGGACTGGGTCCTACAGATGAACTAGAGACCCGCCCGCAGTAAAGGAGAAACGAGTGAAGCGCATCTGTCTGGTCTGTCAAAACGTCGACTGCAAGAATCGCGGCTCCGAAGAGATCATGAAGGAGCTGCAGCAGAACGCGACCGACAAGGGTCTCGACGATTGGGAGGTAAAGCCGTACATGTGCTTCGGCGCCTGTCAGGAAGGGCCCAACGTCGTGCTCTATCCGGAAAAAAGCTGGTATGCGGGGGTCAAAAAGGACGACATCGCCGACATCGCCAACCACATGGCCGGCGGACCCGACGTCAAGCGGCTCGACACGATCGATGCTTCGCTGAAGGAGCTCATCTACCAGCTTCTCGACACCGGAGTCTTCTAGCCGATGGAGGGCATTCTATTTCCGCGCGGCGTGGTCGAGGGCAGAGAAGGCCTCGACGCGTACCGCGCCCGCGGGGGCTACCAGGCGCTCGATAAAGCGCTGAAGCAGCTCGCGCCCCGCGAGGTTCTGCAAGAGATCGACGCGTCAGGCCTGCGCGGCCGCGGCGGCGCCGGCTTTCCCACGGGAAAGAAGTGGGCCTTCACCGCCGATACCCCGGAGACGCCGCGCTACGTGATCCTGAACGGCGGCGAGGACGAGCCCGGCAGTAAAAAAGACCGTCTCCTCATGGAGAACGTGCCGCATCTCGTTCTCGAAGGGGTCATTCTCGCCGCCTACGCCGTCGGAGCTTCGAAGGCCTACCTCTACATCAACGCCGAGTATAAAGACGCGATTCAAGCCATGGAGCAGGCGCTCGCCGAGGCGCAGAAACTCGGCTACGTCGGCGAGCGGATCCAGGGCAAGGACTTCAGCCTGGAGATCGTCTTTGCGCCGGCGCCGCACGATTACGTCGCCGGCGAGGACACCGCCGTCATCGAGGTGATCGAAGGCAAAAAGCCGCTGCCGCGCCAGAAGCCGCCGTTTCCCGCGACCGCCGGCCTCTACGCCAAGCCGACCGCCGTGAACAACGTCGAGACGCTCGCCAACGTCGCGCCGATCATTCTGCGCGGCGCCCAATGGTACCGCGGCATCGGCACTGCCGAGAGCCCCGGCACGATGGTCTTTTCGCTCAATGAGGAGGTGAAGCGGCCCGGCGCTTACGAGCTGCCATTCGGCACCCCGCTGCGTCACCTGATCGAGGACTGCGGCGGCGGGACGCGCGACGGCAAGAAGATCAAGGCGGTCCTACCGGGCGGCCCCTCTTCGGCGTTTCTATCCGGTGAGCAGCTCGATGTCGCGCTCGATCACAACTCGGTGCGCGCGGCGGGCTCGTCGATCGGCTGCGGCGTCATCGGCATCGTCACCGAAGGGAGCTGCATCGTCGAGGAGGCGCTCAAGATCGCGGAATTTTTCGCCAAGGAATCGTGCGGGCAGTGCCCCGCCTGCCGCATGGAGACCAACACGCTCGCGATGCTGCTGAAGAAGATTCAACAGGGGCAGGGCTCGGCGGCGATGCTGGAGCAGTTCGGCAAGGTGATCGCGTTCAACAAAGGCAAGGGGTTCTGCAGCCTGATCAATATGCCCGGGCCGCCGATCGAGAGCGCGGTGAAACTCTTCCGCGCGGATTTCGAGGCCCATCTGGCGGGCAAGTGCCCCGGAAACTAAGTTTCAAGTTTCGAAATTCGAAACTGCTTTTATCCGATATACTTCTTCGGCACGTTGAAGACCTGGTTGCCCTTCTTTACCAGGCAGGCGTCGTTTTTCCACTCGCGTAGAACCTGGACCTCTTCGCCGGCCGCGAAAGCAACCTCGACGATCTGCGCGTTTTTGTTGCCCTGATATTTCATCTTGAAGCCTTCTTTGACCTTTGCCATTCTCTCCTCCGCTTAAGTCGTTTTGGCCGCTTAGCATAGCAAATTTTTATCCGTTTTCCACGCTCCAGGAGCCGCGCATCGTAGGGAATTCGAGTCCGGCGTCAAGCTCCTTCAAAAAAATCGACCGCGGCACCTCCTTGGCGCCGAGGCTTAAGAGATGGCGAGTCGTCACCTGCGCGTCGAGCATGTGGAAGTCCCACTTCTTCAAGCGCTCGACGAGCGCGGCAATCGCCGCCTTCGAGGCGTCGCTCTCGTACGAGAACATCGATTCGCCGAAAAAGCACTTGCCGAGCGAAACGCCGTAAATCCCGCCGACGAGATTGCCGTCGAGCCAGCTCTCGACGGAATGCGCGTAGCCGAGCTCGTGCAGGCGGGTGTAGGCGCGGCGCATCGCCGGTGTGATCCAGGTGCCGTCCTGGCCGCGCCGCGGTGTCGTCGCGCACGAGAGGATCACGGCCGGAAAGGCCACGTCGAAGGTGATCTTGAAGCGGCCCTGCTTCAGCGTCCGCGCGAGGCGCCGCGAGACGTGGAAATCTCCCGGCGCGAGCACGAGGCGCGGGTCGGGCGACCACCAGAGAATCGGCAGCCCCTCGCCATACCAGGGAAAGATGCCCTGCTGGTAAGCGAGCAGCAGCCGATCGCTCGAGAGATCGCCGCCCACGGCGAGCAGGCCGTCGGGCTCGGCGTTTTCCGGCGACGGAAAAATCAGCTCCTTCGTCAGGCGATAAATCGGCATCGGCGAAAATCATCTTACGGCTCCGCCCCACCGGCGGCAACCCGTCCCTTGCAAAGCGCCGCCGCCGCGGCATATGCTTCAAGAGCATGTTTCGGAGAATCGATCACGTCGCTATCCATGTAAGCGATCTCGACCGCTCGGTCGCCTTTTACGAAGCGCGCTTCGGCTTCAAGAAATATTTCCAGCACGCGGCCGGCGGCGGGATGCAAATCGCCTATCTGAAGCTCGGCGACACGATCCTGGAACTGACGCACAAGGCCGACGGTCCGATGAAGGGCTTTCATTTCTGTCTCGAAGCCGAGAACTTCGATGCCGCCGTCGCCGGATTGCAAAAACAGGGCGTCGAGATGGCGCGCGCGCCGCACGACACGCCCGCGCGCGAGCCGCGCGAGCGCGGCTGGCGCCGCGTCGTCTTTTACGGCCCCGACGGCGAGCAGATCGAGCTTCGGGGATAATTTTTAATTTTGAGTTTTGAATTCAAAATGCAGCGTTCAAAATTCAAAGTTTAGCGGGGGAATTCATGGCCGACACATCGAAGTCTACGATCCAGATCGTATGTCCCTGCTGCGATGCGACGCTGACGATCGACGTGACGCTCGCGGCGGTTCTTGAGCATAAATTGCCCGCGAAGCCGCCTCCCATCGCTCATTTAAAAGAGGCGGTGCAGCTCGTCAAAGACGAGGCCGCGCGCCGCGACGAGAAGTACCAGCAGCTAGCGGAAGCGGAGAAGAACAAAGGCAAGGTGCTCGACCGCAAATTTCAAGAATTGCTTAAGAAGGCCCAGGAAGAGCCGATCCAGAAGCCGATCAAAGACATCGATCTCGATTAGCGCCGATCAGCGCGCTCGCAAGCATTTTCTTCCGCGGTCGATGCAGCCTCTACGCGCCATATTCCTCGCCGCGCTGTTTCTCTGCGCCGCCGTTTTCGCCCAGGCCGCGGAGCCGCGGGCGCCGATCCGGCGCGTGATCATCGTGTCGGTCGACGGCCTTATGCCGGCATCTTACGTCGCCCCCGACGCGCACAATCTCAAGGTGCCGACGCTCCGCGAGATCGTCAAAAACGGCGCCTGGAGCGACGGCGCGCGCTCGGTTTTCCCAAGCATCACCTATCCCGCGCACGCTTCCATCGCGACCGGCGCCGATCCCGGCGTGCACGGTATCGTCTCGAACGTCGCGTTCGATCCGCTGGGGAAAAACCGCCAGGGCTGGCGCTGGTACGCGAGCGACATTCGCGCGCCGACGCTGTGGGACGCGGCGCAGGCGCGCAGCCTGACCGCCGCGCTCATCTGGTGGCCGACGACCGTCGGCGCGCGCGCCGCCGCGGTCGTGCCGGAGTTCTGGCGCGCCACCGTCCAAGAGGATGTGAAATTGCTGCGCGCCCTGGCGACGCCCGGCCTGCTCGACGCCGTCGCCGGGCGATTTCCGACCTTCGCCGAAGGGTTCACGCCGCCGGCGCTCAAGGACGAAGCGCTTGCCGACATCGCCGTGTACGCGATCGACGCGCTGAGGCCGCACCTGCTCCTGCTTCACCTTCCACGCGTCGATCACGAAGAGCACAGCAGCGGCCCATTCAGCGAGACCGTCAATGCCGCGATCGAAACCGCCGATCAGCAGATCGCGCGCGTGATCGCGGCCGCCAAAGGCGCCGGCACGTGGGACGAAACCGCGCTCATCGTTCTCTCCGACCACGGCTTCGCGCGCATTTCGCGCCGCGTCCGGCCCGGAACGCTGCTGTTGGAAAGAAAGCTCGTCACCATCGAGCAAAACCGCGTCGTCGACTGGAAAGCGGCGCTCAGCGCGACGACGGGCTCGGCCTATATTTACATCAAGGACGCCGCGGACGCGGCGACGCGGAAGGCACTGCTCGATATTTTCCCGCCGCTGCAGCACAAGCCCGATAGCGGCATCCGCCGCGTTTTTCGCGAGGAAGAGATCCGCGCCAAGGGCGGCGATCCCGCGGCTTTCTTAGCGCTCGAAGCCGCCGAAGGCTTCGAAATGATCGGCGGCTACCGTGGCCCGTATATTTCGTCTTCGTTGTCGCAGGGGACGCACGGCTACGACCCCGAGCGCCCCGAGATGCTCGCGTCGCTTTTGATCTATGGTCCAGCGATCGCGCCGGGAAAAATCAAGCAGGCGCGGCTGATCGACGTCGCGCCGACCGTGGCGCGCTGGCTCGGCTTGAAGCTCGAGCGCGCGCAGGGGACCGCGCTGCCGGTCGCGCTGCGAGCGGCCCCGCGCGAATAAATTTTATTTCTCGTAGAGCTTCTTGATGAAGCCGCTCTTGTCCAGCTCCTCGACGAAGCTCGAGTCGACGAACTCCTCCGGCTTGTGATTCCACACGTCGGGGCGCGTGAGCGCGACGTAATCGTAGCTCGTTTTCATGCCCTTGATGTTCGGATACGGCGCCGCCAGTCGGTGCTTGGCGAATAATTCCCACGACTCCTGCGCCAGCGCGTCGTCGTCCAGGCGCAGCATTTTTTTGATCACCTTTTTCCCCAGCTCCGGATCCTTCTTGAACAGCGCGATGCCCTCGATGTGCGCGCGCATGTAGCGCATGATGAGATCGCGGTCTTTTTGAATCAGCGAGCGGGTCGAGGCGATCTCGCTCCAGGGATACTCGACCTCTTTGAAAAAATCCCACAGCGTCGCGAAGCCCGCGCGCGCCGCGAGAATGAACGCCGGATGCGACAGCGTCGCGCCCTGAATTTTCCCCTGCCTGAGCGCGATCAGGCGCTCGTTGTCGGCGCCGATCTGGAGCAGCGCGAAGTCCTTGTCGGGATTGATGCCTTTTTTCTTCGCGAGATAACGCACGAGAAAATCGGTGAGCGAGCCGAACGTCGTCACGCCGATCGTCTTGCCCTTGAGATCCTCGGGACGCTTGATCTCCGGCCGCACCATCAGCGACTGGACCACGCCGGGCATCGTATGCGCGAGGATCACCATGTCCGAGCCGGCGAGCACGGCGTTCATTACCGTCGGCGTCGCGATCGGCGAAGTTTGCACGCTGCCCGCGACGAGCGCGCGCGACGCGATGCCGGAGCCCTGCATGACGACGACCTCGGCGTCGAGGCCGTGCTTCTCGAACAGCTTCGCCTCCTTGGTGAAAAAGATGATCATGTTGCCCATGCTGACGGCGGGCACGCCGACGTGGATTTTTCTCAGGTTTTTCGTTTGGGCGAAAAGACCGGCGGGCGCGAGCAAAACGGCGACGAGGAGCAGCGGGAGCGAAAGGCGAATCATGCGCACCTCCCAGGGCGGCTTGGTATTCCCGATATAGTCCCCGGCAGCCGAGGCTGTCAATCAATCGCACGTTGACAAACGCGCCCGTTCTATTTAAGTGACAGTCGTGCTGCCGCAACTGCCGCGCGAGACGCTGCTCGATTTTTGCCGCCGTATGCTCGTGATCCGCCACTTCGAAGAGCGGCTCATCGCGCTGCACGATGCCGGCGATTTTCGCGGTCACTATCACGTGTACATCGGACAGGAAGCGACCGGCGTGGCGGCGCTCTCCTGCCTCGCCGCCGACGATTACATCTTCACCACGCATCGCAACCACGGCCATCTGCTCGGCCGCGGCGCCGAGCCCGGCCGGCTCTTCGCCGAGATTCTCGGGCGGCGCGACGGCTACAACCAGGGCAAGGGCGGGAGCTTTCACGCCGCCGCCGCCGGGCTCGGCTTTCTCCATACTTCGGGAGTGGTCGCCGGGATCATTCCGCTCGCTACCGGCACCGCGTACGCGTCGAAAGCGCTTAGAAACCGCCGCGTGACTTTATGCTGCTTCGGCGACGGCGCGCTCGAAGAAGGCGCGGCGCCCGAGGCCCTGAACCTGGCCTCGCTCTGGAAGCTGCCGGTGCTGTTTCTCTGCGAGAACAACGGCAAATACGGCGCCGGGCGCGCCGTCGGCACGGCGCAGTCCGACTCGATGGCGATCTATCCGCTGACCGATCTGCCGCGCGCCTATAAAATCCCCGCGCGCGAGATCGACGGCTCGGACTCAGGCGCGGTTCACGAGGCCGTTTCGCAAGCGGTGAATGAGATCCGCGGCGGCGCCGGGCCGCGCTTTATCGAAACCCAAACCGTGCGCTGGCCGGGCAGCGAGACGAATTGGCCGGCGATTCCGACACCGACGAATATTTCGCTTGCGTGGGATGTCGATGCAGTGCCTGACAAGGCACGCGAGTGGTATCGCGCCTCCGATCCGCTGCTTATCTTCGTGCGCGAGCTCGTCGCAGCAAAACAGGCAAGGCGCGAAGAGCTCGCCGCATTGGAGCGCGAAATCAAGGAGAGCATCGCCGCGGCGGAGCGCTTCGCGCTGGCGAGCCCGTATCCAAAACCGGAAGAAGCATTGAAAGATGTCTTCGCTTGATATGAGAGAGCTCGCCTATTACGAGGCCAAGTTCGAGGCGCTGCGCGAGATACTCGCCGCCGACGAGCGCGTGCATCTCATCGGCGGCACTTTTTTAAGCCTGAGTCCACGGCGGAAACTTTTCTCGGATCTCGCCGGGCGTTATCCCGACCGCGTCCTGGCGCCGCCGATTTCCGAGCTTGGCTTCTGCGGCCTCGCCACCGGCGCCGCGATGGCCGGTCTCCGGCCGGTTGTCGATCTCAGCACCGGCAGCTTCATCTTCGAGGCGTGGCCGCAGGTCGTCAACGAAGCGGCCAACGCCTTCTACATGTCCGGCGGGCAGACGCGCGCGCCGGTCGTGTTCCATCTATTTCACGGCCTACGCGGCGGCGGCGCCGCCCAGCACTCGGCGAGTCCGCAGGCGATGCTCTGGAACTGCCCGGGGCTCGAGATCGTCCTGCCCGCTTCGCCGCGCGACGTCAAAGGACTTTTAAAGACCGCGATCGCGAGCGACAACCCGACGATCTTCATCGATCACGTCCAGCTTCTGGAGACGCGCGGGCCGGTGCCGGAGGAAGACGAGGCGATTCCGTTCGGCGTCGCCGAGGTCAAGCGCCGCGGCCGCGACGTCACGGTGATTGCGACGTCATACATGGTCCAGCGTTCGCTCACGGTCGCCGGGCGGCTTGCCAGCGAAGGCATCGAGGTCGAAGTCGTCGATCCGCGGACGCTGGTGCCGCTGGATTTTCCGGCGCTGATGGCTTCAGTGGAAAAGACGGGAAGAGTCGTGATCGTCGATGAGACGCATCAGAGCTGCGGGGTTGCCGCCGAGCTGGCGGCGCGCATCGCCGAGGCGGGCTTCGACCGCCTGAAGGCGCCCATCCGGCGGGTCGCGACTCTGGATGTCCCGGTTCCCTACAGCGAGCCGCTGGAAGATTTTATCGGCCCGTCCGAAGCGCGCATCGTCGATGCGGTGAAGGCCGTGCTCCGATGAGAGTCAGGGCGTTTCGTAGAGCTTCTTGATGAAGCCGCTTTTTTCCAGCTCCTCGACGAAGCTCGCGTCGATGAACTCCTCGGGCTTGTGGCGCCAGATGTCGGGATGTGTCTGCGCGACGTACTCGAAGCTCGTGCGCATGCCGCCGATATTGGGATAGGGCACCATATTGAAAGTCTTCGCGAACAACAGGTAGGAATCGCTGACGAGCCCCTCGTCGTCGATTTTCAAGGTCCTTTTGATTACGCGCCTACCGAAGGTCGCGTCGCGCTTGAAGAGCGCGATGCCTTCGAGGTGCGCCTTCATATAGTTCATCACGCGCTCGCGGTCGCGCTGGATCGTGGAGCGACGCGCGACGACCTCGACCCACGGGTAGGAGATCTCTTTCGACGAGTCCCACAGCATCGTCAGTCCGAGCTTCTGCGCCTTCGCGTAGCTGGGATACGACAGCGCCGCGGCGTCTACCCTTCCATGGCTCAGCGCGGTGAGCCGTTCGGCGTCGTCGCCGATCTGCACCAGGGTTACGTCGCGCTCGGGGTTCAGCCCTTTCTGGCGCAGGATGTGACGCACCAAAAAATCGGTCAGCGATCCGACGTTGGAAATACCGATCCTTTTGCCCTTGAGGTCTTCGGGCCGGCGGATTTCCTGCCGCGCCATCATCGCATGAATGACGCTCGGCATCGTGTGCGCGAGGACCACGAGATCGGCGCCCGCCAAATCGGCTTCGAGGACCCTCGGCGTCGCGATCGGCGCAACGTCGATTTTGCCCGCGAGCATCGCCTTGGCGGCGAGGCTCGATCCTTCCATGGTCACGATCTGGGGCTCCAGACCGTATTTTTCGTACAGCTTCGCGTCCTTCGCGACGAAAATAACGATGTTTCCGACAGTAATCGAAGGGACGCCGATGCGGATTTTGTTGAGACTTCGCGTCTGTAGCAATGCCGGGGCTGCGGCAAAGAGCAACAGCAGCACGCAGGAAGCGGCGCAGGCGATGAGAGCTTTCATTGAGACTCTAAATTCCAAAGCGGTGAGGAAAATAACCGCAACATCCCAAGCCTGTCAATCGCCGCCGAGGGCAATCGGCCTTATTGGCCGCTCCGGCAAGCGGCGCCAGACATTTGATTTTGACGATGGCGGCAAGGCAAAAATTCACACGCTGCTAGAGTCCCGGTGCATAGAGGTCGGGCGGGAGCCGGTCGATGTATGCGATCGCTTCGTTGAGAGGAATTACGTCGGCGTACTTCATGTTCATGTCGAACAGATTGATCTTGTGCGAGGCCTGGCCGCGGTCGAAGACACACTCCTCGACGACGACGACCTTGAAGTTGTAGGAAAAGGCGTCGAGCACGCTCGCGCGCACGCAGCCGCCGGTCGTACAGCCGGTGACGAGAACCGTGTCGGCCTTGACCTCGTTCAGCATACTCATGAGCGCCGTGCCGAAGAAGGCACTGGGCTTTTGCTTGCGCACGAGCACGTCGCCGGCCTGGGGCGCGATCTCGGCCACGATCTCGTTGCCCTGCTTCCATTGACTGCCGATGTCCTCGCCGCCGCGGCTGTTTTTCCCGTGCCAACGGCCGTAGGCGAGCGGGCTGCCGCCTTCATGCCCGGTCGTGTAGAAAGTCGGCAGATGCTTCTTGCGCGCGGCGCCGAGCAGCTCGCGGATGCGATAGACGCCTTCCCATCCCTCTTCGCCGCAGCTGTTGCGGAAGCGCTCGATCGATTTGAGAATCGGCTCGGGCTTGTCGCCGACGAAGTTGTAGTTCATGTCGATCACGAGCACGGCGGGGCGCGCGCCGAAACCGCCGCGCTTGCCGTAGCCCGATTTCGCGAAGACCTCCTTGTCGCGCTCGGTCAGAATATCGTCCCAGATCGCCATGAAGCCTCCTCGTGGACATCACTTTACGGACAAACGTAGAAGTGTCAAGAGTTTGTGGGGCGATCGCGGGGCGTGGTAGTTTCCAGTTTTGGGTTTCGAGAAGGACCAATCGTTGGCATATGGCGGCGTTTGAAAAAATAGAGCAGATCGAAGCGTGGCAAAGCCCGTGAACTGATGCGGCATGTCGAAATATGAATGACGCGTCTTCCTGCGTGAAACTTGAAACCTGAAACTTGAAACCGCTGACCTACACGATTCGTTCCGCCGCGCTCGCGCTGCTCGCCTCAATCTTGACTAGCTGCGGCCTGCCGGTCTGGACCGCGGGCGAAGTGCCGTTCGTGCCGACCCCGCCGGCGGTCGTCGAGCGGATGCTCGAGCTGGCGGAAGTAAAACCCGGCGATATCGTCTACGACGTCGGCAGCGGCGACGGGCGCATCGTGATCGCGGCGGCGAAAAAATACGGCGTCAAAGCGGTCGGCATCGAGATCGACGGCGAGCTGGTGGACAAGGCGCGGAGCCGCGCGCAAAAGGAAGGCGTCGAGCATCTCGCGGAGTTCCGCGAGCAGGACGCGTTCGAAGCGGATATCTCCGCGGCGACCGTGGTGACGATGTACATGCTGCCGGAATTCAACTACAAGCTCCGGCCGAAACTCGAAGCACTAAAGGCCGGCACGCGCGTCGTCTGTCACGACTTCGGGGTGGAAGGCTGGATCGCGGACCGCGTCGAGAAGAGCCCGGACAATACCCTGCTGCACACGCACACGATCTATCTCTACAAGCGATAGAGCTCCAGCGGATTGGTCTCGAGGATCGCGCTTTTCGCCGCCTCGCCGATGTCCTCGCGCTTCAAGAGCTCGCGCGCCGCAAAGCGCTCGCGGTCGCCGTGCGGCATGTCGGAGCCGAAGACGATCTGCTTCTCGCCGACGAGACCGAGCACCTGCGGCAGCAGCGCGTCTTCCACTTCGGCGCTGAAGTAGAGATTGCCGCGCCGTACGTATTCCATCGTCGGCAGTGCCTGGACCGGCGCGGTCGCCGAGACGACGTGCGAGAGGTTCTTCGTCGAATGCTGGAAGCGGTGCGCCAGGCGGTCGAGAATGAAATGGATCCACTGGCAGCCCGCCTCGAGAAAAACGATGCGTAGATTCGGAAAGCGGTCGAGCACGCCGCCGCTCATGAGCGACACGAAGCCCATCAGCACCGGCATGAGAAACGCGATCACTCCCGACGGATAGATGTGCGTAAAGAGGTTGTTGATCGCGGGAGACGACCAGCCGACGTGCACCGCGAGAGCAAGGTCTTCCGCGGCGACAGCCTCGTAGAACGGCATCAGCCGCGGATTATCCAGCAAATCATCGCCCGCGGTGCCGAGCACCATCATGCCGACCGCGCCCATGCGCTTGGCCTCGCGCGTCTGCGCGACCGCTGCCGGCACGTCGTCGAGATTGACGACCCCGACCCATTTGAGCCGCTCGTGGCGGCCCAGCCGGTCGCCGAGCCAGCGGTTATACGATGCGCACATCGCGGTGACGAGCGCCGGCTTGGCGCTCAGCGGATAAGCGAGAAAGAGCGTCGGGTAGAGCACCTGGACGGCCAAATCCTCCTCGTCCATGATCTTGAGCCGCGCGCCGAGATCGCTCAGCTCCATGCTCTCCAGGCTGTCGGGCTTTCTCGCGGCGTGCTTCGTCGGCTTGCCGTCGTAGCTCACCGGCGTGCCGAGGTTGTGGCAGCCGCGGCCGACGCGGCGCGGGTAGAGCTGCTCGTCGATCATCCAGTAGGCGAGCCCGTCCATGCCGATGATGCGCGGCCGGTCGGCGCGCAGCGCCGGATCGAAATAGGCGTCGCTGAAGGTCGCGGGATTTTCCTCTACGTGGCCGTCGGCGTCGATAATGCGCATGGTCAATCCCTTTTTATTTTTACTTGGCGTACAGCCGCGCGATGAAGCCGCTCGCGTCGAGCCGGCGCACGATCGTGTCGTCGAAAAACTTTTTCGGGTCTTCGCTGAGCGCCTTGGGATTCCGCGGCGCGAGCTCTTCCAGCACCGCCTTGATCGCATCAGGGGTCGGCAGCGGCACCTTGGCGAGATATTTATTGACGTAGATCTCGTAGGCTTCCGAAAGCAGCTCGGAATCGCTCAGGCGGAGATACTTGCCCATCACTTTCGTCGCGAACGGCTTGTCCTGCTTCATGCGCGCGATCGACTCGACCATCGCGGTGACATAGCGGCGCGCGAGCTCGGGATCGGCGCGGAGCAATTTTCCCGTCGTCGTGACGCCCGTCGAGGCATACGGCAGGCCGAGCGCAGCGATGTCGAGCAGCACGCGATAGCCCAGTTTTTTCGCCCGGCTGATCGTTGGGTAGGAGAGAATGCCGCCCTGGACGCGGTTGCCCTGCATCGCCGCGACGATCGACTCGACCGCGCCGACCTGGACGATCGCGACCTCTTTCTCGGGCACGAGACCGAAATGGCGCAGCGCGACGCGCGCACCTGTATCGATCGAGGTGCCGAAACGGCTGATGCCGATCGCCTTGCCGCGGAGCTGCTCGGCGTTCTCGATCTCCGGCCGGACGACGAGATTCTGGACGAAGGTATTGATCGTCGTCGCGAGGATCGTGACGTCGCCGCCGCCGACCGCCGCGCTCACCGTCGTGCCGCCGGCAATGTGGAGAAACTGCACTTCGCCGGCGAGCAGCGCGTTCATCCCCTCGACTCCGCTCGGCATCGCGATCACCTCGACATCGAGCCCCTGCTTGGCGAAGTAGCCGCCCTCGCGCGCGACCCACGGCACCGCCATGGAGCCGGAGAGCGAGGTGAACGCCATGCGGAGCTTGTGCGGCTGCTCCGCGGCGCCGGCGCGCGCGACATATGAAAATGCGAGCAGCGCCGCGAGGCATGCGCCCGCGAGCTTCATCCGCGCTCCCAGCCGTAAAAGCGCGCGGCATTGCCGCCGAGAATTTTTTCCTTCGCGCTGTCCGAGATATCGTTCCGCCCGCGGATCGTCGCGACGACTTTGGGGAACATGCCGTCCCAGTGCGGATAGTCCGAGGCGAAAAGAATCTTGTCTTCGCCGATGCGCTCGATCACGTACGGCAGCATCTCCTCTTCCGGCTCGGTCGCGAAAAACCAGTTGCCGTGCCTGACGTACTCGCTCGGCTTTGCCTTGCAGAGCGGCGCCTCGACCTTGCCGCGCTTCTCCCACTCCTCGTCCATGCGCTCCATCCAGTACGGCACCCAGCCGACGCCGCATTCGAGAAAGCCGATGCGGAGTTTGGGAAAGCGCTCGGCAACGCCGCCGTACATGAGACCCGCGAATTGGATGAAGGTCTCGACCGGCCGGCCGATGGTGTGCATGTGAATGAAACTTTCATAGCGCTCGTCGCCCGCGGGAGCGGCCCGGCGGTTGTGCACGCAGAAAGGCACGTTGAGCCTCTGGATCTCGTCGTAGAGCGGCCAGAAGCGCTCGCTGCCGAGATGCTCTTTCATCCCCTGCGTCGCGACCGCGACCGCGGCGAGACCGAGCTTCGTGACCGCGCGCTCCAATTCGTCGACCGAGGCGTCGAGGTCCTGGAGCGGCAAGAGCGCGATGCCCTTTAACCGCGGGCTCTCTTTGCAGATATCGGCGATGAAGTCGTTGTAGGCGCGCGCGTAGGCGACGGCATAATCGCGCTCCATGAACCTCGTTACTGAGAAACTGCCGGTGGGAAACAGCACCGAGACGTCGATGCCCTCGGTATCCATGTCTTTGAGGCGCGTCGGGACGTCCACCTGCTCGCGCCCGCCGACGCGCCCGCCCATGCTGGTGTCGAGCCCGTCGGACGGCAGCAGCGCGCCGGAGCGGTCGCAATAGGGACTCGGCAGATAAGCGCGTATATCGCGTTCTTTCTCGACGATGTGGCCGTCGGCGTCGATGACTTTCATAGTGCCTCCTTACGCCCGCAAGCTGCGAACGGAAGAAGACTATTCACTTTCGCCGCGGCGTGTCAACGAGGTGAAAAGCAAGCCGCTAGATCATCTGAATGATCACGTCGACCAGCGCCGGGCGCCGCTCGTTCTTGATCAGCTTGATGGCGCGGTCGAGCGCCGGGCGGACCTGGTCGGGCTCGGTGATCGGCCCCTCGCCGGCGACGCCGAACGAGCGCGCGAGACCCGCGAAGTCGACCGCCGGATTTTCCATCTGCATGCCGATCAATTTATTTTCCGGCGGCCGGCCGCGCGCGATCGCCACCTTCTCCTGGTGTTCGACGTCGTTGTAGTAGACCCGGTTGTTGGTCATGACCGTGAGCAACGGCACGCGCGTGTTCGCCGCGGTCCAGAGCGCGCTCGTCGTGTAGAGGAGATCGCCGTCGCGCTGGAGGTTAAGGCAGATCGTGCCGTCGCCGCGGTGCGTGAGCGCCGCGCCGACCGACGCGCCGGGCGCGTAGCCGAGCCCGCCGCCGCCGTAGCCGCCGAGATAA
>Ga0075434_100001038_pt1 | contig 22646 bp, 17 predicted proteins | sample RhiMethybrSRZTD3_FD_75298 | JGI IMG/M metagenome (GOLD analysis project Ga0075434, IMG submission 75298) | Populus rhizosphere microbial communities from Tennessee, USA - Rhizosphere MetaG P. TD hybrid SRZTD3 | ecosystem: Host-associated > Plants > Roots > Rhizosphere > Soil | place: USA... | reverse complement strand
CACGAGACGCAGCAAGTCGGGAATCGTCGTCATCCCGGAGCGATGGATCTCCTCCTGCGTCATGACATAGACCGCTGGTACGTCCTCGGCCCGCTGCTCGTGACGCGCTGCCGACGTGACCTCGATCCGCATCAACTCTTCGAGCGTCGCCGAGAACAGATCGGTCGTCGGTGATTGAGCGCTCGCCGTTGTTGCGACAGCAGTCGACCCGGCGAGAGCCGCAAACAGGCGTACGGATCGAGACATGGCCATGCCGAGGGGCAAGAGGGGTGCCACGATGTCGAAATCGGCAAACGTCGATCTGCCCGTGAACGGGGGTCGCGAGGGTGGCCGGATAACCGACACCGCGTCCGGAAAGCCGGCCGCTGCCGCACAAGAAAGCGGCCCGTACAAGAAAAAAGGGGCGGGCTCCGAAGAGCTCGCCCCTGGACGGTTCGATGTTCGATGTTCGACGTTCGAGGTTCGAACGCCGGACCGCGAACTAGTACATGCCGCCCATTCCGCCAGGCCCGCCGTGGGCGTGCCCGCCCGCTGCTTCCTTCTTCTCCTCGGGAATCTCGGAGACGAGAGCCTCGGTGGTGAGCAACAGGGAAGCGATGGACGAGGCGTTCTGCAGCGCATTGCGAACGACCTTCGCGGGATCGATCACGCCGGCCTTGACCAGATCCTCGTAGGTCTCGGTGGCGGCGTTGAACCCGTCGTCGTTGTTCTTCATCTCCTTGACCTTGGAGACGACGATCGATCCTTCGTGGCCCGCGTTCATGGCGATCCATCGCATCGGCTCTTCGATCGCGCGCCGGATGATCTGGAGACCGACCGACTGATCGCCTTCGAGCTTCAGCTTCTCGAGCGCCTTGCTCGAACGCACCAGCGCCACGCCGCCGCCGGGCACGATGCCCTCTTCGACGGCCGCTTTGGTCGCATGCATCGCGTCCTCGACGCGCGCCTTCTTCTCCTTCATCTCGGTTTCGGTGGCCGCACCGACCTTGATGACGGCGACGCCGCCCACAAGCTTGGCCAGCCGCTCCTGCAGCTTCTCGCGATCGTAATCGGAGGTGGTGTCCTCGATCTGCGCGCGAATCTGCTTCACTCGGCCCTCGATGGAGCCGGAGCTGCCGGCGCCCTCGACGATCGTGGTGTTGTCCTTGTCGATGGTGATCTTCTTGGCCTTGCCGAGATCATCGAGCTTGATGTTCTCGAGCTTGATGCCCAGGTCCTCGGTGATGGCGCGGCCACCGGTGAGGATCGCGATGTCCTCGAGCATCGCCTTGCGGCGATCGCCGAAGCCGGGAGCCTTTACGGCCGCGGCCTGCAGCGTGCCGCGCAGCTTGTTGACGACCAGCGTCGCCAGCGCTTCACCCTCGATGTCCTCGGCGATGATGAGTAGCGGCCGTCCGAGACGAGCGACCTGCTCGAGTACCGGAAGCAGATCCTTCATCGACGAGATCTTCTTCTCGTGGATCAGGATCACCGGGTTCTCGAGGACCACTTCCATCCGCTCGGCGTCGGTGACGAAGTACGCCGACAGGTACCCGCGATCGAACTGCATGCCCTCGACGACGTCGAGCGACGTCTCGAGTGTCTTCGCTTCTTCGACCGTGATCACGCCGTCCTTGCCGACCTTGTCCATCGCGTCAGCGATGATCTTGCCGATCTGGGCGTCGCTGTTGGCCGAGATCGTGCCGACCTGGGCGACCATGTTGCCCGAGACCGGACGCGACATCTTCTTGATCTCGTCGACGACGACTTCAACGGCCTTCTCGATGCCGCGCTTGATTTCCATCGGGTTGGCGCCGGCCACGACGTTGCGGGCACCCTCGCGATAGATCGCCTGCGCGAGCACCGTTGCCGTGGTGGTGCCGTCGCCTGCGGTATCCGAGGTCTTGCTCGCCACTTCGCGCACCATCTGCGCGCCCATGTTCTCGAGCGGGTCCTTGAGATCGATCTCCTTGGCCACCGTCACGCCGTCCTTGGTGATGGTGGGGGAGCCGAACTTCTTGTCGAGGACGACGTTGCGTCCCTTGGGACCGAGCGTCACTTTGACTGCATCGGCGAGTGCGTTGACGCCGCGAAGAATCGCCTGCCGCGACTGCTCGCCATAGATAATCTGTTTTGCCATCTCCTGTTACTCCTAGTCCTACTTTGAGGCGAGCACTGCGAGCACTTCCTCTTCACGCATGATGAGGTAGTCCTCGCCGTCGATCTTGATTTCCTGGCCGGAGTACTTGCCGAAAAGGATGGTGTCTCCGTCCTTGACGTCGAGTGGCTGGCGGCTTCCGTCGTCCTTCACCTTGCCGGCGCCCACAGCAAACACCTTCCCCTGCTGCGGCTTCTCTTTCGCAGAATCGGGAATGATAATCCCGCCGATCTTCTGCTCGCCTTCCTCGATGCGCTGGACGATGATGCGGTCGTGTAGCGGTCTGACTTTCATGTCTTCTCAACTCCAGAGTGTCTGGTAGTGGCGGGGCGGAAGCCCCTGTTGTTCCCGTGAAATCGCAACGCAACAACCTGAGTGCTAGCACTCAGCCTGTGCAACTGCTAATTCTAGCGGTGGGCAAAAACCCCTGTCAAGGCGGTTCGAGGTTCGATGTTCGAGGTTCAGACGGAGCGGCGCAGGTGGTATTCGGAGAGCTTCCGGCTCAAGGTATTGCGGTGCATGCCGAGCAGGTCGGCGGCCTCGCACAGATTGCCGTCTGCCTTCACGAGCACCCGCGCGATGAATTTCTTCTCGAACTCGCGCTGTGCGTCTTCGTAGCGCACGCCGCGGTTGACCATCTCGTCGACGATCCGTTCGAGTTGTTCCTTGAGCTGCGGCACTCTAGTTGGTCCTGTCGGCTGGGAGGGTACAACCAACAACGAGCCTTTGACGGCGCGTTCGCTGGCCGCGACAACGGAGCGGCCAGTCGTGTTTTTCGACCGTCATACGTCCAATTCCTTTCCCGTGAGACGCCTGAACGCTTCGAGGTACTTTTCGCGAGTCCGCAGCACGACAGCGTCGGGCAAAGCGGGCACCGGCGGCTGTTTGTTCCAGCGGATCTCTTCCAGGTAGTCGCGCACGAACTGCTTGTCGAAGCTCGGTTGCGGACCGCCCGGCGCGTGTCGATCCCTCGGCCAGTAGCGCGAGGAATCCGGAGTCATCACCTCGTCGATGAGAATCACGTCGCCGTCCGGCAGCAGGCCGAATTCGAACTTCGTGTCGGCGAGGATGATGCCGCAGGCTTCGGCATGGCGGGCGCCGTGATCGTAGAGCGCAAGCGTCAGCGCCTTCAGCCGCGCGATCAACGCCCGGCCGACGCGATCTCCGGCGTCTGCCTCGCTGATGTTGATGTCGTGTCCGCTCTCGGCTTTCGTCGCCGGCGTGAAGATCGGCGACGGCAAGCGATCGGATTCGCGCAGGCCCGGCGGCAGCGTGATGCCGCAGACGGTCCCCTGCGCTTGGTACTCTTTCCACCCCGATCCGGAGAGATAGCCGCGGGCCACGCACTCGATCGGCACCGGTGTCGTTTTCCGTACGAGCATCGAGCGCCCCGCGAGCGTGTCCGCGTGGCGGCTCAGCCCCATCGGATACGACTGCACGTCGACACTCAACACGTGGTTGGCGACGATGGATGTGGTGCGCGCAAACCAGAACGCCGACAGCTGGGTCAGCACTTTCCCTTTGTCGGGAATGCCGGAGCCGAGGACGTAGTCGAAGGCCGAGATGCGATCGGTGGCGACCATCAGCAGTGCGTCGCCGACATCGAAGATGTCTCGCACCTTGCCATGGCGCTGCGGAGCAAGCCCGTTCAGCCGTGTGTCGATCAGGGGGGCGGCAAGCGGCACGTGGTGTCCTCGCCATCGCGACGGCTCGAACGAACCGACCCATCATCGACGGTGAAGAAGGCGGGACATCTTACAAACCTCACATGACGTCCGCAACCGTACGCAACAGCCCCGGCCCTCGATACGAAGGAGCCTGATATATTGTGGGTTCGCTCATGCGTCTGCGTACTGCCCTCGTTACACTGCTCACTATCGGCCTGCTCGCCTGGTTTCTCAAGAACGCAAACCTGGCGGATGTGTGGACGCACGTCCGCACCGCGCGCACCGATCTCCTGGTCCTGTCGTTCATCTTCGTGCTCCTGACCTACTGGGCGCGAACGATCCGTTGGCAATATCTGCTCGCGCCGATCGGCAACACGCACTTTCGGACCGTCTTTCGCGCAACGGTAATCGGATTCGCCGCGTTGTCGCTCCTTCCGGCGCGTGTCGGCGACGTTCTTCGCCCGTACCTCCTGGCGCGGCGCGAAGGGCTGGCGATGTCGGCAACGTTCGCGACGGTCATCATGGAGCGCGTCCTCGATCTCATTGCGGTGCTCGCGCTCCTGGCGTTGTACGTGTGGGGGTTCTCCGGCACCGGTGCCGTGCCGCCTGCGTTCCTTGGTCCCGTCGAGATATCGGCGACCATCGCCGGGGCCGTCGCCGCGGTGCTGCTCGCACTGATGTGGATTCTGGCCACGCATCCCGAGCGTATCGGCGCGCTCGTGGGCATGGGCGCGCGCATCCTGCCCGGGCGGATCTCGCATCGCATCGAAGAGATCGTCAGCGTCTTCAGCGGCGGGTTCGCCGCGGCTCGCGAGCCGCGCGCACTCGTGATGGCAGTCGTCTGGTCGTTCGCCGTGTGGCTGGCGATTGCTGCGGAAGCATGGGCGGTGACAGTGGCGTTTGGCATCAAGATGCCGTTCGAAGGCACGTTCCTGTTGCAAGGGCTGCTGGTTATCGGGGTCGCCGTGCCGACACCGGGCGGCGTCGGCAGCTACCACGCGGCGTATCGATGGGGCGTGATGAACTTGTTCGGTGCGCAGAACGATCAGGCGGTTGCCGGCGCGATCGTCACGCACGCGATCTCGTTTCTGCCCGTGGTGCTGTTGGGCCTGGTATTCATGGCCCAGGACAACCTCAGCGTCGGACGACTGAAGGATATGGCCGGCGCTGCCCGCGAGAAGGAGCGGTCTGAGACCGATGAAGTGCCCGTTCTGCGCCCATCTCGGCGATAAAGTCGTCGACTCGCGGGAAAGCAAGGAGGGCGAAGTCATCCGCCGGCGGCGGGAGTGCCTCGGATGCGGCCGCCGTTTCACCAGCTACGAACGGATCGACGAGATCCCGTACATGGTGATCAAGAAGGATGGTTCGCGCGAGCGATGGGAGCGGCAGAAACTGATCGCCGGCCTGCTGAAAGCGTGCGAAAAACGGCCGGTGAGCATCGCCGCCATCGAGGCGGTCGCGGATAAAGTCGAGGCGACGCTCCAGGAGCGGCCCGAGAAGGAGATGGGCACCAGCGAGATCGGCCAGCTCGTGATGGACGAGCTCAAGCGGCTCGATAAAGTCGCCTATGTCCGGTTCGCCTCGGTGTACCGTCATTTCCGCGACATCGGCGAGTTCATGAGCGAGCTGAAGGATCTCCTGAACTCGAAAGAGTAAGTGGCTACGCTTCGCCAGTCACCAACGCCCGGCAAACCGGCGGCGCCGCCGTCACGGCGAAGCTCCGCACCGCACGGTCGCAAACCGTTCCTCGACAACACGCCGCTGCTGCTCACGGGGATCGTCGCGCTGCTGCTGGCACTGGTTGGCCTGCTCGCGCTCGGCAGCCGTTCGACGATGCTGGCCCCCGACTTTCTCGCTGACGTTGTCCTCTACGCGCTGTCGGCGACGAACCTCACCATCCTGGTCGCGCTCACGTTCGTACTCGCGCGCAACATCATCAAGCTGGTGGTCGAGCGGCGGCGGGCGCTTCCGTTCGCACGCTTTCGCTTCAAGCTGGTGACCGTGCTCTTGGGGATGACCCTCATCCCCACCGTGCTCGTGCTGATGATCGGCAGCGAGCTCATTCGCAACAACGTCGATCGCTGGTTCAACGCCGATCTCAACGAAGTGCTGTCGTCGGCGAACCGCATTGCCGGCGACTACTACGCACAGCAGCAGCGTCTGGTCGCTGCGCAGGCGCAGCGTTTCGCGCGTACGCTGGCCAGAGTCGAGTTTGCGTGGGCGAGCCCGTCAGAGGTCCGCGATCTGGTTGCGCCCGACGTGCTGCAGGAGCGCATCGATCTCGTCGAAATCTATCGCGTCCGCAGTACGTCGGCACAGTTGCAGGTGACGCCGTTTGTCGACGTCGCCGCGCCTTCGATTCCACGTCAGTACTCGCGCGCGTCGGCCGATCGATTGGCCGAACGCACGGCCTCAACCGGCACAGAAGCGCGCATCGTCGAACAGCTGTCCACCGGCGGCGATCTGATCAGGACGGCGCTCCCGGTGCGCTCATCGCCGAACGCGCCGGTGTCGGCCGTGGTGATCGCCAGCCGCTATCTCACCGACCAGTTCGCGGAGCGCGCGCGCAGTATGACCGCGGCCTACGAAGCCTATCGGCAGCTTCGGGTGTTGAGCCAGCCCCTCGCCGGCGTGTATCTCTCGTTCTTTCTGATGCTGACGTTGATGATTCTCGTCGGCGCAACCTGGATGGGTCTCTACCTCGCGAAGCGAATCACGAGGCCGGTGGAGATGCTTGCCGTCGCGGCCGATGAAATCGGGGCCGGCCGCCTCGATCACCGGGTGGAAGCCGAGACCAGCGACGAGTTCGGCTCGTTGATCGACGCCTTCAACCGCATGGCCGGTGAAGTGTCCGCGAACCGCCGGCGTCTCGAGCGCTCGGCGGTCGAGCTCGAACGAAAGCATCAGGACGTCGAGGGCCGCCGCCGCTACGTCGAGACGATACTCGATCGTCTCGCGACCGGCGTGGTCACGATCGACGCCGGCGGGCGCGTGCGGACCTGGAATGCCGCCGCCTCACGCCTCCTCGGCATCGACACCAACGTGCTGGGGCAGCCCGCCGCCACGGTGTTCGGGTCGCAGGCGTTGAAGCCGCTCGCGGCCGCGATCGACAACGCCTCGCGCAAGGATGAAGATCCGCGGCCGCAGGAGGTCTCGGTGTCCCCCGAGGGCCGCGAGGTCCACCTCGCGGTGATGGCTACCTCATTGCGACGCGACGATGGCGACAGCGAGGGCACCGTCATCGTGCTGGACGACGTGTCGCCACTGGTTCGGGCCCAGCGCGTGGCGGCGTGGCGCGAAGTGGCACGTCGGCTGGCGCACGAGATCAAGAACCCGCTGACGCCGATCCAGTTGTGTGCCGAGCGGCTGCGCCGGCATTTTTCGCAGGCGCCGGTGCCCACGCGCGCGCTCGTCGACGAGTGCACGACGACGATCGTCGGCGAGGTGGAATCGCTGAAGGGCCTGGTCGACGAGTTCTCGCAGTTCGCACGCATGCCGGCGCCGCGCGCGGTGCCGACCGATCTGCATGCCCTGCTGGACGATGTGCTCGCGCTGTACCAGGGTGTGTGTCCCGAGGTCGCGTTCCGCAAACAGTTTGCCCGCGAGCTGCCGCAGGTGGCGCTCGATCCCGAGCAGATTCGCCGCGTGATCATCAACCTGATGGACAATGCCATCGAAGCGATGGATCGCCGCGGGACGCTGGATCTGGAAACGCAGCACGAACCGACCCGTCGCACGGTGCGCGTCGCCGTCGCCGACGACGGCCCGGGCATCCCGCTCGCCGACCGCGAGAAACTGTTTCTGCCACACTATTCCACCAAGCAGCGGGGCAGCGGCCTTGGGCTGGCCATCGTGCGTCGCATCGTCTCCGAACACGGCGGCAGCATCGTCGTTGCGGACAACCCGCCGCACGGGGCGCGGTTCGTGATCGAGCTGCCGTGTTGAGGGAACAAGGCCCAATGCTCCATGCACAAGGCCCACTGCTCAAACCCAAGGCTCACGATTCGAAGCGGCCAACGGCCGTTGTGCATTGGCCATTGAGCATTGGGCATTGACACTCGCATGCCCTCGATTCTGATCGTTGATGACGAACCCGGCGTTCGCAGCGCGCTGAGCGGCGTGTTGCGCGACGAGGGCTACGACGTCGAATCGGTCGAAACCGGCGAGGCCTGTCTCGAACGGCTCGCGATGCAGACCTACGATGTCGTTGTACTCGACATCTGGCTGCCAGGCATCGATGGTCTGGCCACGCTCGCGCGCATGCGCGAACGCCAGAACGAGGCGCAGGTGGTCATCATCTCGGGTCACGGCAACGTCGAGTCGGCGGTGCGTGCGATCAAGATGGGCGCGTTCGACTTCGTGGAGAAGCCGCTCTCGCTCGAGAAGACGGTGCTCGTCGTCCGCAACGCGCTGCGCCAACGGCGACTCGAGGCGGAGAACCTGGCGCTGCGCGCCAAGGTCGACGCCCAGCATCAGATGATCGGCGAGAGCTACGCGATGGCGCGCCTGCGTGAGCAGGTGACGATGGCGGCGCCGACCAACGGACGGGTGCTCATTTTTGGCGAGAACGGCACCGGCAAGGAGCTGGTGGCGCGCAACATTCACGTGATGAGCCGGCGGCGATCGGGATCGTTCGTCGAGGTCAATTGCGCGGCGATCCCCGAAGAGCTGATTGAGAGCGAGCTGTTCGGCCACGTGCGCGGCGCCTTCACCGGTGCACTCGCCGATCGACGTGGAAAGTTCGAGCTCGCGCACGGCGGGACGATCTTTCTCGACGAGATCGGCGACATGAGCCTGAAGACACAGGCCAAAGTACTGCGCGTGCTGCAGGAACAGGTGATGGAGCCGGTTGGCGGATCGACGCGCATCCGCGTCGACGCGCGCGTCCTCGCGGCCACCAACAAGGATCTGCCCGTGGAGATTCGCGCCGGCCGCTTCCGCGAGGATCTCTACTTCCGGCTCAACGTCGTACCGATCTTCGTGCCGCCGCTGCGCGAGCGGGTCGAGGACGTGCCCCTGCTGGCCGACCACTTCATGGCGATGCTGGCCCGCGAGTACGGCCGCCGGCCGAAGACGTTCGAGGCCGATGCCGTCCGCGTGCTGCAGCGCTATCCATGGCCGGGCAACGTCCGCGAGCTGCGCAACGTCGTCGAGCGGCTGATGATCATGGTGCCCGGCGATCGCGTGCCGGCCCGCGATCTGCTGTTCCTCGAGCAGGGCGCCATGGGCGGATCGGCGATGCAGGCCGAGTCGAGGCCGGTGGGCATTGCGCCGCTGCACGACGCCCGCGACGAGTTCGAAAAGCAGTACATTCTGCGCGCACTCGCGGCGCAGCAGGGGAACATGTCGCGGACAGCGGAGGTGCTCGGCGTGGAGCGCAGTAATCTGTATCGCAAGATGCGCGCGTTCGGGATCATGCCTCGGCGGGCGGAGGAAGAGGAAGGTGCCTAGCGACGCGCCGCTCGGCGCCGTGCGCCCGCGACTGCTCTCGGAGATCCCGACGCCGGCACTCGTCGTCGATGCGACCGCGCTCGGACGCAACATCGCGCGCATGGCGCGGTTCTTCAGTGCGGGTCCCTGCCGGTTGCGCCCGCATTTCAAAGCCCACAAGACTCCGGAGATCGCCCGGCGGCAGCTCGCCGCCGGATCGTGCACCGGGCTCACCTGCGCGACCGTGTCCGAAGCCGAGGCGGTCGCATCCTTCTGCGACGATGTGCTCATCGCCAACGAGATCGTTGGCGCAGACAAGTGCGCACGAGTGGCGGCGCTGCAGCGTCAGTTGCGTGTGACGGTCGCCGTGGATTCGGTTGCCGGCGTCGAGACGCTGGCCGCCGCCGCGCGCAATGCCGGTGTGCAGGTGGGTGTACTGGTCGACATCAACGTTGGGCAGAACCGCTGCGGCGTGTCGCCCGGCGGCGAAGCCGTCGATCTCGCGCGTCGCATCTCCCGTCACGATGGCCTGGTGCTGCGCGGCGTCATGGGCTACGAGGGGCACGTGCAGCCGATCCGCGATCGCAAAGAGCGCGTGGAGAAAGCGCGTGAGGCCATGGAGGCGCTCACGGCGACTGCCGACGAACTGCGAGCCGCAGGCCTCGCGTGTGACATGGTGTCAGCGGGAGGGACCGGCACCTTCGATATCAGCGGCCGGTTCACCGGCATCACCGAGATTCAAGCCGGTTCGTACGCGTTGATGGACAGCGACTACGGCGAGGTGCACGTGCCGTTCGAGCAGGCGTTCTGGGTGCTCGGCACGGTGATCAGCCGACCGTCGCCCGATCGCTGTGTTGCCGATTGCGGCCACAAAGCGCTGACCAAGGACCACGGCCTGCCGGAGGTGAACTGGATCGCCGGGGCAATGGTGACTGCCCTCAACGACGAGCACGCGACGATCGCGCTGCCGCCTGGCGCGTCGATCGCCGTCGGCGATCGCGTGCAGCTCGTGCCGTCGCACACCGATCCCACGGTCAACCTGCACGATGTCTTCTACGTTATCGAGCACGAGCGGGTGATCGACGTGTGGCCGATCGAGCGTGGCTACAGCGAACATCGCGCCGCGCGGATGTTGACCGGCCAGAGCGCCGGACATCACGCGGGCTAGCACCGATGTCGAAACCAGACGAGGCGCCGCCCGGACCCGTCCCGAATCCGACGCTCGATACCTTCCGCGCGCTGTTCGAATCGGGGCCGGACGCGATGATCGTGGTCGACGTCGCTGGCGCGATCGTCCTCGTCAACTCGCACACCGAACGTCTGCTGGGCTACTCGCGCGAGGAGCTCGTCGGACGACCGATCGAGATGCTGATTGCGGCACCCTTCCAGGACTTGCATCGTCCGCTGGGCTCCGGCACGGGCCTCTATGCGCGTCGCAAGAACGGCAGCGAGTGTCTCGTGGACATCAGTCTCGGCCTGGTGACGACCGAACAGGGCGCACTCTACTGCGGTGCGATCCGCGACCTGAGCGCGAGGACGGAAGTCGAGCAGCGGTATCGGCTCATTGTCGAAAACCAGACCGAGTTCATCGTCAAATGGCGGTCCGACGGCACACGCACGTTCGTCAACGACAGCTACTGCCGAACGTTCGGCGTGCGCGAACAGGACTGCCTCGGAACGAGCTTTTTCCCGCTCGTCGCGCCCGAGCACCGCGAGGAGATCCGCCGGCGGACGGCGTCGCTCACCCCCGAGCAGCCCGAGTTCACTGAAGAACACGTCTCGCTGGTGGCCGGGACGCGGCGCTGGCACCAGTGGACCAGCCGGGGAATCTTCGATCGCGATGGCCGTCTGATCGAGATCCTGTCGACCGGACGAGACATCACCGAGCGCAAGGAAGCCGAGGAGAAACTGCGCCAGAGTCAACGGCATCTCGTGGCGTCGCAGCACGTGGCGCGAGTGGGCAGTTGGGAGATGGACGTGGGACCGGACCGTGAGCTGCGGGGCTCCGGGGGACGATGGTCGGACGAGTGCTATCGCGTGTTTGGCTACACTCCCGGCGGCGTGCCGCTCACGGGCGACGTCTTCTGGGGGCGCGTGCACCCTGAGGATCGCCCGAACGTCGAGAAGGGGCTCCGCGCCGCGATCGAATCGCGGTCGACGTTCACGCTCGATCATCGCATCGTCCTCGACGATGGCTCGGAGCGGATCATCCACGAACAGGCGGAGTTCGTGCTCGATGACGCGACCGACCAGCCGCCCCGGTTGATTGGCACCGCGCAGGACATCACGGCGCGCGTGCACCTCGAAACGCAGCTGCGGCAGTCGCAGAAGATGCAGGCGATCGGTCAGCTCGCCGGCGGCGTCGCGCACGACTTCAACAACCTGCTCACCGTCATCAACGGCCACAGCGAGATGCTGCTCATGGAGCGATCCGATCCGGACGATCCGGTCCGGCGCGAGCTGGCGGCGATCCGCGATGCCGGAGAGCGCGCCACCCATCTGACGCGGCAGCTGCTGCTGTTCAGCCGCAAAGCGCGGTTGGAACTGCGCATTCTCGACACCAACACGATCGTTCGCCACACCGTCGAGATGCTGCGACGTCTCATCGGCGCGGACGTGAGGCTCATCACTGTGCTGCCACCGTCGCTCTATCGCATCCGCGCCGATGCGAGTCAGATCGAGCAGGTGGTGATGAATCTGTCGCTCAACTCCCGCGACGCGATGGCCGACGGCGGGCAGCTGACGATCGAGACGCGCAACGCGGTCTTCGATGCCGAGTACTGCCGTCACCATCCCGATCACAAGGCCGGACACTTCGTGCAGCTCGTGGTCAGCGACACCGGCTGCGGCATGACGCCCTTGATCCGATCGCACCTGTTCGAACCGTTCTTCACGACCAAAGGTCCGGGCAAGGGCACTGGGTTGGGGCTCGCGACCGTGTATGGCATCGTGCACGAGAGCGGCGGGTTCATCACCGTGAGCACCGGAGTCGACGTCGGCACCACGTTCAACATCTTTCTTCCGGCGCTTGCCGAAGACGTACCGATCTCCCATCGAGGTCGTGCCGACCGTGGCCGTCTGGCCGGGTGCGAAACCGTGCTGCTGGTCGAGGATGAGGATGCGGTGCGGCACATCGCCAGAGTCACATTGGAGATGTACGGCTACTCGGTGATCGAGGCGGCGAGTGGGGCCGACGCGATCCGTCTCGTCGAGTCGCGCGAGGTGCCGGTGGACCTGCTGCTCACCGACGTGGTCATGCCCGGCATGAACGGGCGACAGCTCGCGGACGCCATTCGATTGCTGTATCCGGACTGCCGCGTGGTGTTCATGAGCGGCTACAACGAGGACGCGGTGGTGCATCACGGACTCGATTACTCGACGCACGCATTCCTGCAAAAGCCGTTCACGCCGCTCGTGCTGGCGCGCAAGCTTCGCGACGTCCTCGATCAAGTGGTCTGACACCATGCCGATCGCCACTGCCGCGGAACGCACGCTGCGCTCGCTGCGGGCACTCTGTCTCGCCCTGCCGGAAACCAGCGAGACCGCGTCGTGGGGGCATCCCAATTTCAAAGCCGGTAAGCGGACGTTCGTCGCCTTCGAACGGGTGAAGGGCCGCGCGTCGATTGCATTCCGACTCGAGCCGCTGGACGTGGAACGTCTGCGGCGCCGGAAGGGCTTCTTCACCACACCGTACGGCCGCGACCTGTGGGTGAGTCTCTGGGCCGATGGTGCGATCGAGTGGAACGCGGTGACAGACCTGGTCGAGCGAAGTTATCGTGTGGTGGCGTTGAAACGGATGATCAAGGCACTCGACGGCCGATGACCCCGGAGGGCAGGACATGCGTTACACACTGATGCCGAAAGCGGATCGAGAGTCGATGATGGCCGGGCTGATGGCCATGCCCGATGTGCTCGACACCAGCTTCAGCACGCTGACGCCGGATGCCGCGGTGCAGCCGGGCCCCGATGGCGTCCTGTCGCCGGTGGAGATCTGCTGGCATCTGGCCGACCTCGAGGCCGAGGGCTACGCCGTGCGTATCCGTCGGCTGCTCGCCGAGGAATCACCGCAACTGCCGGACTTCGACGGCGCGGCGATCGCCAAGGCGCGACACTATCGCACCCGCTCGTTGAATGAGGGCCTCATGGCGTTTCGTGCGGCACGGCGTGCGAACATCGACGCGCTGCAGCATCTCGCGGATGCGGACTGGCGACGATCGGGAACGCAAGAAGGCGTCGGGCCCGTGGCGTTGTGCGATGTGCCAGCGATGATGGCCGAACATGATGCGAGCCATCGCGATGAGATCGCGGCGTGGATCAAGGCGAACGACGGTTTACAGGAAGATCCAGCATCCAACAGCTCCGACGATCGTCATCGATAGTCCCCACGCGAGGAGCTTGTTGTAAGTCGGCCTGACCTGCGCGGTGTCGGAGATCCCGGCGAGGCACATCGCGCCCGTGGTCGACAGCGGCGACATGTCGACCAGGTGCGCGCCGACGTTCATCGACGAGGCGACGCTGTAGGCGTCGCCGCCGAGCCGTGCGATCAGGCCGGGGACCGTTGGCAGGAACGCCGGCAGCACGACACCCGACGTGCTGCTGTAGACCGAAATCAGACCGGTGACGAAGGCGATGACACCGGTCAACGAACCGGGCGTTGCGATCTTTGCCAGCAGCTCGGTGAACAGGTCGAGGCCACCGGTCTTCTCGAGCAGCGACACCAGCACGCTCACGCCGCTGACCATCAGGATCGGTGTCCACGGCATCCGGCGAATCGATTGATCGTGATCGGCGACTTTGAGTGCCGCGAGAACGACGGCACCGGTGAATGCGGCCATGCCGATGTTCGCTTTGAAGGCCAGCACCACCACGAGCACGCATCCGATCACCGCGATCGTGACCCAATGCTGGATGGTGAATCTCGTGGTCGAGGCCGGCTCCTCGCCGCCCTTGAAGCGGTTCTTGAACAGGCGCCAGCCGCCGAAGAGGAAATAGCCGGCAAATGCCACCATCGCGTGCGCGACCATGTTGAGGATGTAGGTTCGCCACTCGTGTCCGGCGAGCCCGATGCTGTTCATCAGCCTCGTGACGATGATCCCGGTAGGCGCGAAGGGGGAGAGGGATCCGGACTGCGCGCCGTTGCCGACCATGATCGCCATCAGGAACGGCGGAATCGCGGCGCGCGTGCCGACGGCCATCGCCATCGGCGCGAGCATTGAGGCAGTCGCCACGTTACCCGGACCCAGCGAGGCGATAACACCGGCCAGGACGAAGAACATGACCGGCACCAGCCCGGTGTTGCCGCGGCAGACGCGTACGGCGGCATGCGCCACTCGATCGAGGGTGCCGTTGATTTGTGCCTGTGTGAAGAGGAGCGTCACGCCGGCGAGCGTCAGAAAGAGCTGCACCGGGAATCCGGCCAGCACGTCGTCCAGCTTCATGCCGCCGAGATAGACGCCGACGATCCAGGCGAGAGCGACTCCGAGCGCGCCGACATTGAGCTCGCTGAAGCAGCTGACGATCATCGCCACGACGAGCGCGCCCAACGATAACCACGCCAGCGTCATCGAAGCAGACCTCGCAGCAAGACGGCGGGATGCACAGCGCTCTCGCCGGTGAAATCGTGGATCTGATGCCGACACGATGTGCCGGCCGCGACGACAACGGCGCCTTCACCCTTGCGGCGGACGGCCGGGAACAGTTTGCGCTCGCCGATCGCGCGGGACACGTCGTAGTGATCACGCGCGTACCCGAACGATCCCGCCATGCCGCAGCAGCCGGCGTCGACATCGACGACGGTGGCACCGGGAATGCGAGACAACAGCGTCTTGGCAGGAGCCAGCAGTCCCATCGATTTCTGATGGCAGTGACCGTGGAGGAGGATCTTGGCGGGGCCTGCAGCGAGCGTCAGCGCGCCGGCGCGCGTCGTCAGGAATTCTTCGAAGAGCATGCTGGCACGGGCGACCGTGTCTGCCTTCCGCCGGTCGTCGCCTCGGAGCAGCGCCGGTGCGTCCTCTTTCACGGCCGAGAGACAGCTCGGTTCGCAGAAGATGATCGGTCGACCCGCATCCGCGTCGGCATACAGCGCGTTCGCGTTCCGTGCGGCCATGTCTCGCGCCGAGGACAGCAATCCCTTCGAGATCTGCGGTCGTCCACAGCAGTGGTTCGGTGCCAATGTCGTGCGCACGCCTGCGGACGTCAGCACATCGAGCGCGGCTTCGCCGATTTCCGGGTCGTAGTGATTGGTAAATGTGTCGTTGAACAGCAGCGCGTCCGGCGGAGGCGCAGTGGCGTGACGAGCGCGATTCGGGACGCGGTGGGCGAGCGTGCGGCGCTGAAAGCGCGGTAAGCGGCGACGCCGATCGATGCCGACGATGTACTCGTTGAGCACGCGCACGGGAAGGCTATGTGCGATCCAGTTGGAGAGCGGCGCGAATCGGCTGCCCCATACCGCGGCACCATGGGCGTTGCCGAGCACTCGCGCCTCGAGTGCGGTTCCGTGCCGCTGCCAGTAGTCGGCGAGGAACTCGCTCTTGAAGCGGGCCACATCGACGCCGACCGGACATTCCGCCTTGCACGCACGGCATTCGAGACAGAGATCGAGCGTGTCGTACACACCGTCATCGCCGAGCCCGGCCTCGCCGAGCCGTCCGGCGATCGTCAACCGCAGCGTGTTGGCGCGGCCGCGCGTCGAATGCTGCTCTTCGCGCGTCGCCATGTACGACGGGCACATCGTGCCCTCGAGCGTCTTGCGGCACGCGCCCAGACCGCTGCACATCTCCACCGCGCCGGCAAATCCGCCGTTCTCGAAGTCGAAGAACGTCTGTGGATTTCTCGTCGAGTAGCGCGGGCCGTAGCGCAGGTTGGCGGTGAGCGGCGGCGCATCCACGATCTTGCCGGGGTTGAACAGACCGTTGGGATCGAAGGTCCGCTTGATGGCGCGAAACGCCTCGTAGAGCACCGGCCCGAACATCTTGGCCATGAACGGACTGCGCACCAGGCCGTCGCCATGTTCGCCCGACAGCGCGCCGCCGAACTCGAGGACGAGATCCGAGATGTCGTTGGCGATGGCTTCGAACTTGCGCACGCCGTCGTCGGTCTTCATGTTGACGACCGGACGCACGTGGAGACAACCGACCGACGCATGTGCATACACGCCGGCCGTCGTGCCGTGGCTGTCGACAATGGCGAGGAACTTCTCGATGTAGTCGCGCAGCCGTTCCGGCGCGACGGCGGTGTCTTCCACAAACGACAGCGACTTGGCATCGTCGCGCATCGCCATCGAGAGACCCAGGCCCGCCTCGCGCAGGCTCCAGATGCGCGCCTGTGCCGCCAGGTCGAGCGCGTGATGATAGCGATACCCAAGCTGATGCTCACGCAGATCGCGTTCGAGTGCCTGGAGTCGCGGCGGCAGATCGTCGGCGTGATCGCCGTAGAACTCCACGCAGAGGAGCGCCGCGGGATCACCCTCGATGAAGCTTCGCCGAAGCCCTTCGAGCAGCGCGCTCCGTCGAGTGAAGTCGAGGATCGATTTGTCCATCACCTCCACTGCCGACGGTCGATGGCGGAGGATCAGCGGAGCGGCGGCGAGTGATTCGAGCAGGCTCGCAAACTGGATGGCCAGCACCGCCTTCGCCGCTGGCAGCGGCACCAGATTGACCTTGGCCGAGAGGACGACGCCGAGGGTGCCCTCGGAACCGACCATCAGCTTGGCCAGATTGAACGGCCGATCGGTCTTGATGAACTCATCGAGGTTGTAGCCGCCCACGCGGCGGAGCACCTTCGGAAAGCGGCGCTCGATCTCGTCGCGGTTGCGCGACGCGACGTCCTGGACGATGCGATAGCAGCGCGCTTCGAGCGTATTGCCGGCGCTGCGCGAGCGAACATCGTCGGGGCCAATCGGTCCGAACTGGACCACCGAGCCATCCGAGAGCACGACCTCCTGCGCAATCACGTGGTCGATCGTCTTGCCGTAGTAGACCGATCGCGCGCCGCTCGAGTTGTTGGCCATCATGCCGCCGATGGTGGCGCGGCTGGCAGTCGAGACATCCGGGGCAAAGCGCAGCCCGAACGGGCGCAGGTGGGCGTTGAGCTCGTCGAGCACGAGTCCCGGTTCCACCCAGGCCCACCGCTCGGGCGCGTTCAGCTCGAGAATCGATCGAAGGTGCTTCGAGGTATCGACGACGAGACCGGGGCCGATGGCCTGGCCCGCTTGCGACGTGCCGCCGCCGCGCATGGTAATGGGGCAGCGGAACTTCGCGCAGATGCGAACGATACGAACGAGATCGTCGCGCGACTTCGGCAACACGATGCCGAGCGGCTCGATCTGGTAGACGCTGGCATCGGTCGCGTAGAGCACGCGCGAGACGCGATCGAATCGAATCTCGCCTTTGACCTCCGCGGCGAGCGCACGCTCGAGCGCGGCAACATCGATGTGGCGGACATCGGCGCCCGTCGGCGACGCCGGTTCCGCGGACGCCATCGTCATAGCGTCAGGAGTCCCTGACGAAGCCGCTCCAGGCCTCGGGCGAGGGTCTCGCCGCCGCTCGCGAACGACACCCGCAACGTTCCTTCGCCGCCAGGGCCGTACGCCGCGCCGTGCACGACGGCCACGCCGGCATCGTTCAGCAGCCGCATTCTGATCTCATTGGAGGGCACGCCCGTCTCGCGTGCATCGACCATGGCAAAGAAGCCGCCTTCGGGCGGCAGCACGCGAACGCGTGGAATCGACGCGAGGGCATCGAGCACGATGCTGCGTCGTCGCGTGTACTCGGATCGCATGGCCGCCACGGCATCCTGCGACGAGGTCAGCGCCGCCGCCGCCGCGTCTTGAATGAACGTTGCCGGTCCGCGGCTCGACTGCTGCAGGGACAGAAACATCGCCTGCACGATCGGTGCGGGTGCGGCGCAGTAGCCGACGCGCCACCCGGTCATGGCGTAGGTCTTCGACAGGCTGTTGATCACGACCGTGCGCGCGCGCAGCTCGGGCGACATGGCAGCCGGCGACAGATGGCTGGAGCCCTCGTAGGTGATCGCCTCGTAGATCTCGTCGCTGATCAGCGTGAGCTGTCTGCGCACGACGAGGTCGCCGATGGCGCGCAGCTCGTCGCGACGCATGACGGTGCCGACGGGATTCCACGGCGTATTGAGCAGCAGCACGCGCGATGACGCGGTCAGGACCGATTCGATCGCATCGGCCGAGAGGACGAAGCGGCCCCGCTCGATCGTCGAGCGGACCGGCTTCACGCCGCCGCCGGCGAGCAGGATCGGCGATCGATAGGCGTCGTAAATCGGATCGGGGACGAGCACCTCGTCGCCGTCGTTGAGGACCGCCATCAGCGCGACGTAGATGCCGAGCGTCGCACCGGTCGTCACCAGGATCTCGGATGCCGGATCGTAGGTGACGCCGTTGTCGCGCGAGAGCTTGGCGGCAATCGCCTCGCGCAGTCCGATCTCGCCGCGATTGTCTGGATACCGCGTGCGCCCCGCCTTCATTGCGCGTGCGGCAGCCTCGATGATGTGCGGCGGTGTGTCGAAGTCCGGCTCGCCGCGCATCAGCGAGACGACATCGCGCCCGGTCGCCCGCGTCGCTCGAATGTCCGCAAGAATGCTGTTGACGGCCGTGGGAACCAGGTGCGCAGACCGACTGGATGGTGTGATGGTCGACAGAACCGGGAGTTTAACTTGAAAGTGGAAGAAGTGGAATAAGTGGAAGAAGTGGAAAAGTCGAAGTGCTCAAGCCTCGAAGTCCGAAAGTACGAGGGCGCCGGTCCGCGCCGTCTAGCTCTTGGGGACTCTCTTCAACCTTCCGGTATTCGCTCTCGCGGTGCTGACCGCCTTTGCGAAGATCAGGACCAGCTCGCGCGCTTCTTGGAAGAGAGCGGCATCAAACGCAATGTTGGTATCGCGCAGGTCTGTGAGGTGGTCCATGCATTCATCAGCCTCTTCGAACACTGTTCCGAGCTTGGACTGAAACTCCTTCCGTGTTCGTCCACGCCGCGCCGCTCGATAGTTCGAGCGGACGGATCTGGCGGCACGCCGAAGCTGCTTGGCGGCTTCTTGCGCTTCTGATGTAGGCGGCAGCTTGCGACAGAACGAGACTACCGCCAGAGCGAAGAGTCGAGTGCGTTCAATGAGGTCATGTGGAGGCACGAGCGTGTGAGGTGCACGCGTCGTGCCCGTCGGATTTCAGAGCAATCCGATCGCCCCCGGGTCGGCTCGTTGTACTTTCTGCCAACTTGACCACTTACGTACTTTCACTTTTTTCACTTCTTCCACTTCTTCCACTTCTTCCACTTACCGGCCGATCCAATACGCAATCTTGAACAGGATCACATCGTCCCCCGGAGCCCCGAACATGCTCCGGATGTCGTGGCCCGGTGAGAACACTCCGGGATCCGAAAAGTCCTGCTGCTGCCGGGTCCACACCGCGTAGAAGTTCGACCCCGGCCTCATCTCCCAACGGAACACGGCGTTCACGCGCAGCGACTTGAAGTTGTAATCCGGGCTGCCGAAGGTGAACGGCGGTGCCGCGCCCGCGGTGCCGTCGGGGTCGGCAGTGTAGGTGTGCGACAGCGGATCGAAGGCGAGGGTACTCGGGCCCTGGCCGTACTCGAGGAAGTTGAGTGTTCGCGGCTGCGCCAGCTCTTTGAAGCCTTTGTAGTCGCCCGTGGCAAGCAGCGGCTGCATGAAGACCTGCAGCGACATGTGTGGCGTGAAGATCACGTTCGCGCGGGTGGTCATCGCGAGCTGCCACTGATCGATGCCGCTGAACACATAGCGGCCGGCGAATGTGTTCGTCGCCGTCGGATCATCGACCGACTGGACGTACTGCGCGAACCCGTACGACCGAGTCCACTCGGGACCCACCGAGAGGCTGATGCGGTCGGCCGGTTTGATGTTGACGTTGACGTTGAGGCCGTGATTCCAACCGCCGGCGGCATTCCAGCCGTATGAATTGCCGATATCGAACGACAGCGCCTTGCGACCATCGGATCCGATGCTCCAGTTGACGTTACGCTCGGCGGCGTTCTCGGCCAGCGGCCCGCCGCGCGTGAGCCGGTCGTCGAGGCCGCGTCTGCCGAAGAACCCCGTCGCGCCGATGTTCCAGTAGTTGAGGAACGTGGCGTTGAAGTTGCTCATCAGCGCGTCGCTCTGGATCTCGCGGTTGAAGTTCCAGGTGTAGAACTTCGACACCCAGAGGTTTCGCGATCGAAGGATCTTGCCGGGTGTGACGTTCCGCCAGATTCCCACGACATGCATCCCCGCGCGATCGCCGGTGGTGTGGAACCCGAGATCGTTCGACTCGAAACCCGGACTCACCCCCCACAGCGCCGCATTGACCCTGAGGAGCCCGGTGTTGCGGTTCAGGTTCACACGGCCCGTGAAACCGCTCATCGTGGTCGCGGTGGGATCGAGATGCACCTGCGGCGCGTCAGGACGCTGGTAGTAGCGCTGCGGCGCACGCTGCAGCTGGGTGATCGCCTCGTGCGATCCGTTGACGTGGCTGCCGGCCAGATCGCCCGTGATCACCCACTCTTTGTCCTTGTCGATGAAGATGTAGCCATCGCCCCCGAACACGTATGAGCCTGCTGCCAGTGCGTTGCGCGCCACCGGCCGATCGAGGCGCCGTGTCACCGCGGTCGTGAGGAAACCGGCTCCGGCACGTCCGCCGCGGATGTCACGCTGAACGCGAGCGACTGCGTAATTGGTGAACGGTTCAACGAGCGCTCGGCCGTCGACCAAGCTCGTACTCGTTCGCGCCATTTCCTCGCTGGTGACCGCTTCGAGCAGACCGAGGCTCCAGCCGCCGCTCGTCTTGCCGGTCAACTTGGCGGCACCGAGAATCGTCGTCGCGCGCGGCGGATCGACGAAATCGCCAGAGGCCTGCAGCTGCGGAGAGCGACCGATTCGGCGCGAGTAGAACAACTGCGGATCCGAGTTGTTGAACCCCCAGAAATCGTTGGCGCCGAGACGCCCGAAGTTGCCGAGGATCTGCGCGCCTTCGAGAAAGAACGCACGCTTCTCTGGAAAGAAGGTCTCGAACGCGCTCAAGTTGACGACGGCGGGATCGACCTCGACCTGTCCAAAGTCAGGATTCACCGTCGCGTCGACGGTCAAGTTGCTCGTGAGCCCCCACTTCATGTCGAGCCCGGCCGATCCGAACGTGCGGGAGCCGTCATTGAACGGATCGCCGGAACGCTGCGGCGTGATGAACTCCGTGCGTCCTGCGGAGTAGGGGAGCAGCTCGAGACGGCGCGCCGGCTTGAGACCGTCGAATCCCGACAGGTCGACCATGCGCGACACCAGTCCGGTCTCGCTCTTCGGCACCATCTGGAGCCAGGAGGTCTCGTTGTTGCGACGGATGAAGCGCGCGATGTTGAGGCCCCACGTCTGCCGATCCGCTCCGGTGAAGCGGAGCTGCGAGAGCGGGATGCGCATCTCGGCCGACCAGCCCTCAGCGTCCACCGTGACCCGCGATTGCCACACGGCGTCCCAGCTCGTGTCGGTCCACGTGTCGTTGTAGAGAACGCCGTCGGACTGGACGTTCGATGCGGTCACTTGAAACATGGCTCCGGTCCGGCGGTCGTGCATCGGATCGAGATAGACGACGATGCGATCTGCGTCGCCGTCGGCGTCACGTGTGGCGAGACGCCGGCTGATCTTCGTGGCCTGGCGATCGAACAGGCGCGCACCGACATAGAGCGCCGTGTCGTCGTAGAGAATCCGGATCTCGGTACGCTCGGTCGCCGGCTGGCCTTCGTCTGGATCGACCTGCGTGAAGTCGGAGAGTACTTCTGCGGCGGCCCACACCTCGTCGGTCAACCTGCCATCGATGACTGGTGGTCGCGGGGTGCGCGTGACGCGAAATTGCCGTGTTGATGGTGGAGGCGATTGCGCGCGGCCGGTCGCAGACGACACGGTGATCAGGCCAAGAGCCACCGCAGCTGCGACGAGCGATCGGCGACGTAACGCCATGATCTACGCTACGTCACTAGACGAACAACAGGACACAGCAGTCGGCTTCGAGAAGCCGATTGTCTCGAAGCGAGTACAGTTCTGGCGGGATTCAGGCGGCACGCGGCGCGCTACGCAAGAGGAATGCCGGGAGTATCGCAGCTACTCCGTCGCGCGGAGACGGGTCTCCAGCACTTGAGAGGGCGCGAACCGTTCGAGCTGCAAGTAGTGCTGAGCGGCGCCGACCAGCGCGGACTCGGGAACGAGGCCGATGATCTCGCTTTCGAGAACCCCGACGCCGTAGCGTTCGGCCTCGCGACGCACGGCGTCGAACACGCGGTGAATGGGCGTCTTCTCATGGTTGGTCAGGTTCATCGACACTTGCACGACGCCGCGATCCTCGAGCGCGATGCCCATCGCTTTGACATATCTGAATCCACCGCTGCTGTGTCGGACGG
>Ga0075434_100001033_pt1 | contig 22667 bp, 17 predicted proteins | sample RhiMethybrSRZTD3_FD_75298 | JGI IMG/M metagenome (GOLD analysis project Ga0075434, IMG submission 75298) | Populus rhizosphere microbial communities from Tennessee, USA - Rhizosphere MetaG P. TD hybrid SRZTD3 | ecosystem: Host-associated > Plants > Roots > Rhizosphere > Soil | place: USA... | reverse complement strand
CCCGGCTGGATGCCGCGGCCGCCTCGCCCGCGGCTTCGGCCGCGAGCAGCATGGCGCCCAGGGCTTCGAAGTCGTCGGCGGCACCGGTGAGTTCTCCGGCGTCGCGCGCCTGGGCCGCGGCGGCGTGGCGCGCCCTGGCGGACACCAGCGGCGAGTCGCACTCGTCGGCCAGTTCCCGCAGGCGGCCCGACACGTCCTCACCGCCGGTGCGCATCAGGTCGTGCAACAGCCACGACTCGGTGACCCGGTAGCCGGTCGAGGCCGCGTCTGCCGCGGCGGAGCGGAGCGCCTCCGCCGCCTCCGCCGGCTGCCGCGCTGCGCTGGCGGCCCACCCATCGGCGAGGCGCTGCTCCGGCCCGAGGAAACCGAACGCCGGCGCGGCCGCGCGCTCGGCCAGCGCCCGGGTGGCGGGGTCCGTCTCGCCGAGCATCGCATGCGCCAGAGCCAGGCCCGACAGTGCCACCCGCCGCGAGCCGGCGAAGCGGCTGGACTGGCACAGCCCCGCCGCCTCGGCGTAGAAGCGGCGGGCGGTCACTACCCGGCCCTGCAGGATTGCCACCCGCCCGAAGTTCACGGCGAACCAGATCTGGGCGATAGGCACCCGCTGAGCGGCGACGATCTCGGCGCCGGCCCGGGCCACCTGTTCGGCCTCGGCGAGCCGGCCCGCCTCGGCCAGGGCGAACACCTGGTTGACGACGTGCATGGCCGGGTGGGCGATGCCCGGCTCGTCGCCGAGCGCGACATGGTCGGCGTAGCCGGCCTGCGCCAGAGCAACGGCTTCGGCCGTCCGGCCCGCTGCGGCCAGGGCGACCGCCCCGGCGATCGCCCGCACGACCCGCGTCCGCCGGCCGCCGCCGGCGGTGCGCCCGAGCACCACCAAGGCCCGGTCGGGGTGCCCAGAGAACGTCAAGACGGAGGCCTCGTCCGCCACGAGTTCCTCCGCGAGCGGCGCTGAGGTGACCACGGCCCGGGCGGCGGCGTTGATGGCCAGCGCCTTTTCGGGCTGGCACAAGCCCCATTGGGCGTTCTTGGCCCGGGTGACCGCCAGCTGCAGGGCGATCTGCTCGCTGCTGGGCAGATCCTGCCCCAGGGCGAGCACCCGCTCCGATTCGTCGAAGGCGCCCAGCTCATAGAGCGCCTCGCCGAGCAGCAGCGCCCCCACCGCATCTAGTTGCCCGCTGGGCACCGCCTCCATCAGCCGGCGCACCGTGCGGAAGTCATGCGCGGAGCGCGCGAGATGGGCGCCGCGGATCAGCACGGCCGGGTCGGGCCGGCCCCCGGCATCCAGCCGCCACACCGCGATCCGCAGTTCCGCCGGGCTGGGAGCGGGGCTGGCCGCCGCCAGCCGCTCGGCCTGGGCCAGCAGCACCGCCCGCACCCGCAGCCTCGGCATGCCCGCGCGGACCACCTTGGCGTGCAGCGGGTGCGCCAGGCGCACCTGCCCGTCGTCAACGGTGATCGTCACCAGCCCCGCCCGCTCCAGCAGCTCAAGCACCCCGGGCGGGGCGGCGGTCTCCAGGTAGCTGAGTTCCACCGGCTGGCACAGGGCGAGCAGCTCCACCACCGATCGGGCCTCGGGCGGCAGCCCGCCGATCCGCTGCTCCACCAGATCGAGCAGCCGGCTCGTGGCCGGCAAGGGGTCCTCCAGGTGCCACACCCCGGACCGGTCGACCAGGGCCCCCGATTGCAGGGCACCCAGAACCAGTTCGCGCAGATACAGCGGGTTGCCCCGGCTGGCCGCCCAGAACTCCTGGCCCGCACCGGCCTCGATCGGCCCGCCCAGGGCCAGGTGCAGCAGCGTGTCGACGTGCGCGCGGCTGAGGTCATGCAGGTCTATCCGCTCGAGCCGCCCGTCCCGCCATAGGTCGGTCAGCAGGTCCGGGACCGGCTCGCCCGTCCGCACAGTGGCGACCAAGAAGATCGCCCGCCGCGCGGCCAGGTACCCGAGCAGGGCCAGCGAAGCGGGATCGATCTGGGCCATGTCGTCGGCGACGGTCACCAGCCGGCGGCCGCGATGGCGATCGTGCAGGGCTTGGCGGGCCTGCTCGAACAGCGCCACCGTGTTGACCTGCCCGTCGGATCCGAGTTGCCCGGGCCCGTCGGGGAGCAGGGCGACCACCGCGCCGAGCGGCAGCAGCGCGGTCGTCCGGCTGCCCGCCACGCGTTCAGTCGGATGACCGCTCGCCGCCGCCTGCCCGGCGCACTCATCGGCCAGCCGGGTCTTGCCGACCCCGGCCCGCCCGTAGATCGCCAGCCCGGCCCGCTCACCTGAGCCCAGAGCCCGCTCGAACACCTCAAGCTCCGGCCGCCGGCCCACGATCGGCCAGCGCGGCAGCGTCACGACCACACCTGACAGAATGCCAGGCCAGGCCGGTGCAGGCCATTACCCATCACCGGGAACCCGGCGCTCCTGTCCGGTCAGGCCGTCACCACGGCCGGCCGGAGCCCCGCCACGATCCCGACGATGTGATCGGCCAGGTGGCCGGGAACCCCCAGGCTGTCGAGGGTTTCGGCGAGGTAGACGGCGGTCCGGTCGAAGTCGGCATCGGTGATGCCCAGGCCGCGGTGCGCCTTGGCAAGGTCAGGTCCCCGATAGCGCTCGGGGCCGCCCAGCGCTTCGCCCAGGATCGTGACGACATACGCACGGTGCTTGGCAGCGACGCCGCCTGGGAAGAACCGGCTAAGCACGGGGTCGGCGAGGAGGCGGCCGTAGAGGCCCTCGACGGCGGCGGAAACAGCCGCCCGGCCGCCGATCGCCTGGTAAACGTTGACCGCCGTCGCCTCGGCGGGCGTGACAGTATCCAGGGAAGTCGTCATGGTAGGTCTCCTTGTTCAGGTGTCTACCGCGACGATGCCCCGGGCCGGGGCGTGCGCGATTGAGCAATCGTTACTCAATGTCGTACAGGCCCGCCGGGATCTCCTATCCGGTCGGCTCCTGACCCCGGCTCATCGGGCATCCATCACGGCGAGTTCCTCCTGGCCGGTGGCACGTTCGGCGCCACCGGCCAGGACCACCGTCTGCGCCCGCCGATACGGGTAGCCTGCCCGCTGCAGAAGGTGATCGAGATCCCCGGCCCGGGCCTGCCGCCGGATCACGCTTAGGGGGTGATGTGCCTTCTTCCTGCCCTGGTTACGGTGGCGAAGCTGACCAGTACCGGTTACGACACCCATAGGGGGCTCCATGGCTGACGAAACGCCCGTCCTTGACACGCTGGCCGACATGACCGCCGCGTCCCTGGCGCGCAATACCCTTGCGCCGCGCGAACTCATGCTGGTGCGGATCGCCGCGCTGATTGCCGTGGACGCAGCGCCTGCTTCCTACCTCATGAACGCGGGGGCGGCCCAGGAAATGGGGGTCACCGCCGATGACATCCAGGGCGTGATGATCGGGGTTGCCCCGGTGGTTGGCGCGCCCCGGGTGGTTTCATCGGCCGGAAAGATCCTTCGGGCCCTGGGCCTGGCGATCGCGGTGGCCGAATCCGAGCTAGCGGACAGTGACGACGAGCAGTAACCAGCATCCGGGCCCGGTCACCGTCGAGCGGTGACCGGGCCTGGCTCGTGCCAAGATCAACCGGAAGCTCACCGGTGCCGCTTGCCCGGGCCCTGGTTTGGTGCTGTCGGGCGCGGGATCGAGATCCGCACCGGCACCAGTGTCGAGCAAGCCGACGGGGTGCGGCTGTCCGACGGCGAGTTCGTGCCCACCAGGTCGCTGATCTGGTGCGTCGGTGTGCGCCTCGACCGGATGGTGGCCCGACTCGGGCTGCCGCTGCAGCGGGGCCGGCTCACGGTGGACGAATACCTGACGGTGCCTGGTCATCCCGAGATCCACGCCTGCGGCGATGCCGCCGCGGTCCCCGACCTCACCCGCCCCGGCTCGGTGACCGCGATGACGGCCCAGCACGCACAGCGCCAGGGCAACCTCGCCGCGGAGAACATCGCCGCCTCCCGGGGCCTGGGCAGCGGGACACGCCGCCCCTACCGGCACCACGATCTCGGCTTCGTCGTGGACCTCGGCGGGGTCAAGGCCGCCGCGGATCCGCTGGGGGTGCGGCTTTCCGGCCTCCCCGCCAAGGCGGTCACCGGCGGATACCACCTGCTGGCCATGTCGGCCAACCGGACACGCATCGCCACCGGCTGGGCCCTCGACGCAGTCTTCCCCCGGCAGCTCGTGCAGCTGGGGCTGGTGCGATCCGGCACGGTACCGCTGACCGCGGGCACCCCGAACACCCGGGCCTGCCCACCACGGCCGCACCGTGGGCCCGAACTCAGCGACCTAGGCCCGGCCGTGGCTATCCGGGCCCGGACGCCGCCGGTGCGTGACGCGGAATGCGATGCGAGGTTTAGCCTGCGGTCGGTGCCGTCAGGGGATTCGTCGCAGGCGCGGCCGGCGTAGCCGTGTGACGCCGTTGCTGCCGATTCTGCTGTCCGGCTAGATGCCGTTTGGCACCGGCCGGGCAGGGCAGCCTCACTAAAAGAGCAGCCAGATGAGGTGATCACCGTGTGGTGGCAATACATCGCCATCCCGGCCCTGCTGGCAGCGGGCATCTACGGCTTCGTGGTACTTGTCCGTCATATAACGCAACAGGTGACCCGCGAAACCGACCGCAGGGCTGAGGACGTGTACTCCGAGTTCGATTCGGCCCGCAAGGCAAAGGATCGATGGCCCATCTAGGCGCTGCCCCCTAAAACGTGCATCGTCTGGTGGAAGCAACCTCACTCGGTTGCCCGCTCACCCTCACCACCTGACGCCTGCGCGCCGGCCGCTGGTCAGATCAGATGGTCAGGGCGATTTTTCCCCGGGCGTGCCCGGCGTGGAGGTCGCGGATGGCCTGGGGCGCGCCGGTCAGCGGGTAGGTCCGGCCGATGACGGGGGTGACCTGGCCCGTTCCGGTCAGCTGCCGCAGGGTGTCGAGGTCGGCGTGGCGGTGCCTGGAGATGTACATGGTCAGCCGCTGGCGGACGAAGGCGGAGAGCATCAGCGCCCCGAGTTGACGGCTGATTCCGGTCCACCTGGCGCCTTCGCCGCCGGCGATGACGAGGGTCCCGGTGGGTGTGAGTGCCCGGCGCAGCCGGGCGAGGCGGCTGTTTCCGCCGATGTCGAGGATCAGGTCGTAGTGCTGGCGGCCGTCGGCGAAGTCGTCGGCGGTGTAGTCGATGACATGGTCGGCGCCGAGCGAGCGGACCAGGTCCGTCTTGCCGGTGCTGCACACGCCGGTGACCTCCGCCCCGAAGGCCTTGGCCAGTTGCACGGCGTAGCTGCCGACGCCTCCTGAGGCGCCAATGACCAGGACCTTCTGCCCGGCGTGGATTCGCCCGGCGCGCAGGCCCTGCAGGGCGGCGAGCCCGGACACCGCGACGGCCGCGGCCTGCTCGAAGCTGAGCCTGTCCGGCTTGCGGGCCAGCGTGTCCGCCCGGGCGGCGGCGTATTCGGCAAAGGAGCCGCGGGCGATGCCAAACACCTCGTCGCCGGCCCGGAACCCGGTGACATCGGCGCCGGTCGCGACGACCGTGCCCGCCACGTCCAGCCCGGGCACGGGGTCCTTCGGCCCGCGCAGCCCAAACCCCAGCAGCCGCATGAGGTAGGGCTGGCCCGCCATCAGATGCCAGGTGCCCCGGTCCACCCCGGCGGCCCGCACCCGCACGAGGACCTCGTTCGCCGCGATGGCGGGCGTGGCGATTCGCTGGAGCTTGAGCACATCCCCGGGCGTGGTGCCGTACCGGTGCTGCACGATCGCCTGCATCCCCGCCTGGCCGGGCGCCGCGCCGGCCGGCACTGCCGGCCGGCTGAGTTTCGTGGTCATCATCGCCTTCTCCTTTACTTACACTGTAAGTACAGTACGCTTACAGTGTAAGTAGTGTCAAGCTGCCGGACGGGAGGACGCGGGATGACGGCAACCGCGCGCACCGCGGCCCGCCGGGAGCCGCTGCGCCGCGGCCAGGTGCTGCGAGCCGCGGTCGCCCTCGCTGACCAGGGCGGCATCGGGGCGGTCAGCATGCGCAAGCTCGGCCAGGTGCTCGGGGTGGAGGCGATGTCGCTGTATAACCACGTGGCCAATAAGAGCGACCTGCTCGACGGGATGATCGACATCGTGTTCAGCGAGATCGGCCTGCCGGCCGGTGACACCGGATGGAAGCCGGCCATGCGGCAGCGGGCCATCTCGGCACGTGAAGTCCTGGGCCGCCATCGCTGGGCCATCGGCCTGATGGAGTCCCGGCGATCACCTGGTCCGGCGACCCTGCGCCACCATGACGCCGTCCTGGGCTGCCTGCGCCGGGCAGGCTTCTCGGTCGAGATGACCGCCCACGCCTACTCGCTGCTCGACAGCTACATCTACGGGTTCGCGCTGCAGGAGGCAAGCCTGCCCTTCGGCACCGCGGAAGAGACAGCGCAGGTCACGCTGCAGATCGCCGGGCAGATGCCCGCTGGCGAATACCCCTACCTTGCCGAGATGGCCACCGAGCACGTCCTGCAGCCCGGCTACCACTACGGCGGCGAATTCGAGATCGGACTCGACCTCATTCTCGACTCCCTCGAACGAGCCGCCCGCAGGCCCCGACCCGGTCCCCGGCCGAGGTCAACAACGACCAAGTAGGGGACCTCCGCGCCAGGAACCGCCGGATGGTCGGTAATCTCAGTTCGCGGGGTGATTGCCAGATCTGGGCGCGGGTGACCCGGAGGATGTGGATGATATGGCTGATCTGCGGGCTATTGCTCGCGCTCAGTGGCGGGCTGGCTGTGGTGACTCGGTGGGGGGATCGCCGCCCGGCGGGCGATGACACTCTGGTAACAGAACTGCTGGGACCGCCGCCGTCTTGGCGGCCGCGGCCTGCCCCGCCGGTGCGGGAGGACGCCGCTCCCCGGCCTGTCCCGGTCGCGGAGCCTGCGGGGGAAGACGGCTGGCTAGACACCCAGCTGGCATGGATTACCGCCTGGTCGCAAGGGATGCGCGAACAGATCGCCTCTGCGGCGGCCGGCCACGGAACCGCTGCGGCGGCCGGCCACGGAACCGCCGGCAAACCTGCCCGGGGGGACACCGGGCCACCGGCGGCAGCCGGGCCGGCCAGCGTTGGCCGCCGGACCGGCCATGGATCCGGGCCGTCCCGGCCGGCGCCCGCCCCTCGGCGGTGTATCGCAACCACCGTCAAGGGCAACCGGTGCAAGCTCCCCGCCGAGCCCGCCCGTATCACGTGCGCCATTCACGCCAAACGAGCGCATCCCTGAGGTGTTGTGCCGTCCGGGACCCGCCGTAAGCGGGCGGGACCAGCCTGGGCTGATGCCCGAGTGGGGTTCGGCGGGTCACCCCCGGCCGATCAGCTCAATCTCGTACACGCTCGCCTGGAAGGTGCCGTCCGGGCTCGGCGGCAGCCTGGTGAACCACAAGAGCACGTAACGGCCGTGCGCTGGCCGGGTGAACTGCAGACGGACCACGCCGCCGGCGCCGGCCGCGCGCGCGACGGGCCGAAGGCCGTCCAGGGCGGGGGCGGTGCCGACGCGCACCTGGAAGCTGGCGCCATGGCCCCGGCCCAGGGTGATCGCCGCCGCGGTGACCGTCACCGGCCGGCCCATGTCCACCAGCAGGCCCGTGCCCGGATACAGGTTCCCGAACCGGGCGGTGGAATACCAGTCGGTATGCCACGCCGTGGCGGGATTCCGATCGATCGCCAGGCGAGCCAGGTCGCTGTTGTCGCCCGGTCCGCCGGTAGAACCGACCGCGGCCGCACCGGCGGGGGTCAGCGCGCGCGTCGGGGCACCGGCCCGGGCGGACGCCGGTGCCGCCCCGGCGGTCACCCTCCTCGTGGCCGGGGCCGTATGGCCGGCCTGCCCGGCGCGGTGGGGCGCTGCCCCGCGCGCCGCAGCCGAAGGCGCGGGCGCATGCCCGGTGTTCACCAGCAGGTACCCGGCGAATCCCAGCAGGGCCACCAGCGCCGCCCCCAGCACCACAGCCCAGGCCGGCCGTACCCGCGGGCGCGGGCTCCTCCCGGTAGGCGTGACCGGCCCGGCCGGTGGGCGGCTCTGGCGCATCCTGGCGGGCGTGACCGGCCCGGCCGACGGGTGCGTTCGGTGCCCCCCGCTCGGCGTGACTGGGTCGGGCTGGAGACGGTGAGACACCGGCAAGGCCGTCAGCGGCTCGGTGACCTCATCGTCGCGCGCCCGCGGCCCCAGCCGGGCCGAATCGTACGCCGCGATCAGCGGCCCCGGATCAGCCCCGACCGCCGCCGCCATGCTGCGGATGTGCCCGCGAGCGTAGAAATCACCGCCACACGCCGAGTAATCATCACCCTCGATACCGGCGATGATCGTTTCCGTGATGCGGGTCTGCTCGCTGACCTGGGCCACGCTAAGCCCAGCACGCCGCCGCGCATCCGCGAGGACCTTGCCGATGCTCACGCCGCGCCTCCCCTGCGCAACCGCGCCGCGCCTCACCCAGCCGCGCGGCGCCTACGGTCATGGTGCATCTGCGACGATAAGCCCGCCGCGGAACCGCCGCTCCCAGGTCGGGCAATCCCCGCCGGAGAGCCTGCCACCTGCCCGCCCCTCATGCCGCTCAACTCCCCATGGGTCAGCACACCCCATGACGAGCCCCCGTCGTGCTGGTGGCCCGCCTGAGCGAAGCCCAGCTTGCGGATCAGGTTCAGCGAGGCGGTGTTGTCTAGGCCTGATGCAGGCCCGGCCGATGCGCCGTTAGGCAGCGAGCCTAGACCGGGTATCCCTCGTGCCAACGGTTGCACCACAAGATCACTAGTTATGGCTAGATCGTTAGGGCCGTGTTCACGACGGCGGGGGACTGCCGACCATGACCTTGGAGAGCAAGGCCCGGAACAAAGGCCCGGAACCAGCCGCGAACCGGTCCCGACGACGCAGGAGATGCTGTCATGCCGGAGGAGACACGCACAGACGAAGGACGCTTCCAAAGCGGAATCGTGATCGACACACATGTACACACCATGGACTATCTCCCGCGCTTTGCCTCATCGGTCTTTCGGCGGGCTATCCGCCGTACTGTGCCTCCGCCCTTCTTCCTGGATCAGCTCCCATCGGCCGGGATCGGCGCCGTGGTGGCGAACGCCGTGGGTGACAGGGTGGCCACAGCTTGGTGGGGGCGGCCACCATGGCGAGCGATCGAAGAGCAGCTAGGCAGGATTCGGCGAGAAGCCGAAGGTGCGCACATCGAGCTGGCAACGTCTGCTGTCCAGGTCTGGAAAGCATTTGAGTCGGGACACGTGTCGGTCATTCTTGGCTTGGAAGGGGGTGATGGCATTGGCCGGAATCTCAGCCGCCTAGACAAGTTGTACGAATGGGGTGTCAGGTTTCTGGTGCCGGTCCACCTGCGAGATAATCATATTGGCACGACGCGCCTCCCTTGGCATAGTTACATGAGAATACCTGGAATTCCACGCCGCCGATCACGTGGTCTCACCGAGTTTGGTCATGCCGTGATCGAGCGAATGAATTCGCTTGGCATGATAATCGACGTGTCTCATTCAGATACCGCAACTACCCTTGATACAGCTAAACGTACCCAGCGGCCGATTATAGCCTCGCACGCTGGGGCGCGGGGAATTGAAGGCTTCGAACGCTTCCTTGACGATAGTGAGATCGTTGCCATAGCTGAAACGGGCGGGCTCGTGGGCCTTTGGCCGTATCATTACAGCGGTCATGGCCCCAGGGATCTCGACGCGTTGATGCGCCACGCCCGTTACATTGCTGACCTAGTGGGAACGGCACACCTATGCATCGGAACTGATATCAATGGCGTTCCTGGCATGATGGCCGGATTTCGAAAGGAGAACGATGTCCGGCTGATCGCAGAATACCTCATGTCGGCTGGCTTTAGTGCGGATGACCTCGCAGGAATCATGGGCGGGAACTTCATGCGCGTTCTTGAGCAGGCTGCGCCTCGTTGAATCCAGTAACCGGAGATGGTGCGATTACGCGGCCGAACGCCTGGTGTGAGGCGGGGCTGGCCGGGTACTGTGCCGGTGCCCGGCGTGAACGATCGGGAGGCCTGGTAGCCGGGTCGGCTGACCCGCGGGCGTGCCAGACTGCGCCCATGGAGGATGCTGCCGACCGTACGCTGGGCCGAGTTCCCGCCAATGGGATCGAGCTGGCGTATGAGACCTTCGGTGACGCCAGCACACCGCCGGTAGTGCTCATCATGGGCCTGGGGACGCAGATGATCGCCTGGCCGGACGAGCTATGCGCGGGCCTCGCCCGATGCGGCCATTTTGTCGTCCGTTTCGACAACCGGGATGTGGGCGGATCAACCCACCTGACGAATGTCCCACCGCCGCGCCTTGCCGACATCCTGGTCCGGCGCAAGCCGCCGCCCTACTCGATCGGCGACATGGCCAACGACGCAGCCGGGCTGATCGATGGCCTAGGGCTGGGTGAGGTTCATCTGGTCGGGGCGTCCATGGGCGGGTTCATCGCGCAGACCGTCGCACTGGAGCACGCCGATCGGGTTCGCACGCTCACGCTGATCATGACCTCCACCGGATCTCGCCGCGTGGGGCAGGCGAAACCCCGGGTTTACGCCCGGCTGCTGCGGCCACAGGCGGTAGCGGACCGGCCGGCGGCCATATCCGCAGTCGTCGGGACGTTCCGGCTCATCGGCTCGCGTGGCTTCGCGTTCGACGAGGAGTACCTGCGCGATCTAGCCGGCCGCAGCTGGGACCGCGGGTATGAGCCGGCTGGCTCCCGCCGCCAGCTCGCAGCGACGGTTGGCCAGCCGAACCGCACCGCAGCGCTGCGCCGTATCACTGTTCCGACGCTGGTCATCCACGGGCTCCATGACCCGCTGGTCGCGCCCAGCGGCGGCCTCGCGATCGCCAAGGCGATCCCAGACTCCCGCTTCGTGGGGTTCTCCGGCATGGGTCACGACCTGCCCAGGGCACTGTGGCCTGAGTTCGTCAGGGAGATCGCAGCGCTCGCCGCAGTGGGCGAACAGCGCAGCCGCCAGAGACGGTCGGCAAGCTAGCTACCGCCTGGCCGGCGCCAGACCTGTGATTGATGGGTCCAGTTGCCGCTCGCTGACGATCGATGACCACGAATCTCACGGACGGGTGACGGACGGATGATCAAGGCCCGGTCACCATGCGTGGTGACCGGGCCTTTGACCTGCTACTTTGCGAGCAGCCCCAACCGGATTTGAACCCGCGACCCCTTGACCCCCCAGTCGGCTCCCGGGCACCGCTGAGCGTGGCTGGAGAGGGCTCACTGAGCACTTGATCAGCCTCGACAGTGGCTCAGCGTCGGCCCTCGTCGCCTGCCGTCGGCCTGCGTTGGCTCTTGGAATGGCTGTTTCGCTCGGAGACGAGACACGCTCACGGCCTCCATCTGTTCTGCACATGAAACACATCCCGGTTCCTCGCCCCGTGGCTAGCAAGAAGCGATGGCCCCGAACGCGGGCCGCGGGGTGCGCAGGATCAGCGTTTGCGTTGATGGCGGGTCGTGGTGTGGGGGTACCGCGATAGCCGTGGCGCCTTGGGCCGGGGGAGTACCTCATGTCCAATAGCGCGTCAGCACGGAGAGTCGTCTTCTGGGGCAAGTACCGGTGGCTGGTCGCAGGCTTTGCTGTTGTTGCGGGCTTAGCGGTTAGCGCGCCGGTCGCTGCCGGTGCTAGCGCCCGGCCGCAAGGACCGGCAGGCGGCTCCGGGGTCACGGGGTCGCGGATCGGCTGGACGGCCTGCGGTCCGCGGTTGGAGTGCGCGGGCGTGCCGGTGCCGCTGGACTGGCATCACCCCCGCGGCCCGGCTATCACGCTGGCGGTGATCCGCCACCTGGCAAGCCACCCGGGACAGCGGATCGGGTCGCTGTTCCTCAATCCCGGCGGGCCCGGCGATTCCGGCGTCGCTGCCGCCGCCGACCAGGGCGAGGCGCTGGACGCGATCACCGGCGGGCGGTTCGACGTAATCGGCTGGGACCTGCGCGGCACGCATCGCAGTACCCAGGTGAGCTGCTTCGCCGGCAGCCGGGAGCGGGCGGCCTTCTGGCACGGAATGCCCGTGCCCACCACACGCCGAGCCGAGAAGCGCTATCTCGCCAAGACCGTGGGCATGGCGCGGCACTGCGGCGCACGGAACGGTGAGCTGCTCGCCCACATCTCTACCGCGGACACCGTGCGCGACCTGGACTATCTCCGCCAGCTCGTCGGTGATCGGCGTCTTAGCTATTTGGGCGAATCGGTCGGAACCTTCATCGGCCAGACCTATGCCAACATGTTCCCGGACCGGGTCCGGGCTATGGCCCTCGATGGGGTCATCGATCCTGTGGCCTACACCAGCGGCACGGCTGCCGCGCTGGCCAGCGGTCTGCTGTCGGTGGACAGCGAGTTCGGCCAGTTCCTGGCCCTGTGCGACCAGGCCGGACCAGCCGCGTGTGCGCTCGCCGGTGACGGCCCCGCCGCGGAGCGTGTGCACAAGCTGCTGGCCCGCCTTCGCCATCACCCCATTCCAGCGCCATCGGCCACACCGCCCGGCTGGTTCTCCTATGGAGAGGCCCTGGCCCTCCTCAAGTTCGCCGCGCTGCCAGACCCTGCCCTGTGGCCAGTGACGGCCGCGATGCTCGCCGAGGCCGACCGAGGCGACGCTTCCGCGCTGGAAGATCTCGCCAACGGATATGCCGCCGAGCCCGCGCGTCGGCAGTTCGAGACCAATACGGTTCTGCTGTGTCCCGACAGCCCAGCCCGGCAGGGCAGCCGGGCTTGGCCGCGCGTCGTCCACCGGCTCGAAGCGGTCAGCGGCCTTGGTGGCGCGCCGATGGGCTGGATGATAGGTGCGCCGTGCGCGTCGTGGCCAACGCGCAGCGCCAACCGCTACACCGGGCCATGGAACGCCACCACCCAGAACCCGATCCTGCTGATCGGAACCCGGTTCGACCCCAACACGCCATTGGCGAACGCCAGGCTTGCTGAGCGGCGGCTGGGTAATGCTGTGCTGCTCACCCACGACGGCTACGGCCACACGAGCCACGCCGACCCCAGCCGCTGCGTTACCCGGGCGCTCGGCAGGTACCTGATCGACATCACCCCGCCCGCGCGCGGGACGGTCTGCCCCTCCGACCACTTGCCCTTCGACCCCAGCTTCGGCCTGCCCCTCCCCTGACAGAACCAGGCAATGGCGGCTGGCGGGGCGGAACGAGTTTGTGCTGATCGGCCAGCCGGCCGGATCGGAGGCACCAATGACGCGTCACCACCCGCGGAGCACCAAGAACGAGCGCCCTTCAAAGGGCTGCCGGTTTGACCAGTCTTACGCCACGTGCCGCAGGCTGGGCCGGCGCCCGGGGTCGCAGTCAACGACCGAAGGAAGGAACACCCATGAGCGACGAACGCCAGGGAACACAGGAGCCACAGGCGGTGCTAGCGGCCACGCAACCCGGGCCGCCGCTACCGGTTGCGACGCCCGGCCCGCCGCCGCTATCGGCTGCCGAGCGGGTCCGCTCAGCGGCGCAGCGGCGGAGCGAGTCTGACTACATCTTTCACTACTGGACGGCGCTGGGCTGGACCATCCTCACACTCGGGATCTACGGGTTCTACGTGTTCTACCAGCTCATCCGCCGGATGCGTGACCACAACGCCCGCCGGCTCGAACTCCTCGACGCGGCCACCACCGCGGCCTGGGACCAGGCCGGGCGGCAAGGCCTGCAGCAGGAACTGGCCCCCTCGTTCGAGCGGGCCGCCGGCCACCTGGCCGTACTGCGCCGGATGACCGGCGACTTCCGGGAACCGGTCATCTGGCTGCTGCTGGCCATCGTGGCCCGCGGCATCGCCGAAATCGTTGGCTTCGTGCTGCTCGACCAGGACCTCATCAAGCACAGCCAGGCCGAAGCCGACGCCGGGCACGAGCTGTCGGTGATCTACAGCCGGCTCGGCCAGCAGGTGCCGTCCCCCGATCGGGGCCAGGTGAAGGGGCCAGACAACTATGTCGGCCGGATCCTGGCCGCGATCTTCACCCTTGGCATCTACATGTTCTGGTGGTTCTACAACCAGATGGACGAACCTAACAAGCACTTCACCAGCAACTGGGCCCAAGAAGACGAACTGGTAAATGCGGTCGATGCGATCGGCTGACCACTCAGGCCTCCCTCGGCCGTACTCGGGCTTGCCGGCGCTCACACGTTCGCACCGTGACACCGGTGGTGTTGGCCGCCGATCCGGTCAGCCCGAAGGCGTTCGGCGCTCAGCCGCCGTGAAACGGGCGCTAGCCGGTGCCGGGCAGCGCCGGAGAGGGCTTGCTGAGCACTTGACCAGCCAAAACAGTCGTGCGGCGTAGCTGGCTGTCGGCTGAGGCTGGCCTACGTTAGCTCTTGGAATGGCGCTTTCGCGCGGGGACGCTGGCAGCGGGTCGCGGCTCTCCGTCTGTCCTGGAATCGGACAACGCCCTGGACCGCGGGCCAGGATGACAGGGCTCCAGACCGGCCCGGACCGGCACCCGCGTCGGCGTTAGCCGCCCGCCACGGCGAGGGGCGGGCCAGGACGAGGAAGGCATCCACCAGCAGTCTCTTGCCGCCGCGGGACCATCAGGTTGGCGGGCTTGATGTCGCGGTGCGCCAGGCCGGCGTCGCACAGCTGGCGGACCAGCAGCAGCACGCTGCCGGCCACCTGGGTTATCGACCGGCGTCGCCGGGCCGGCCCGGAGCCTGCAGCAGGTCGATGGACAGGGCAGCTGTCCAGGAGAAGTCTTTTACCCCGGCATGCTCGCCAGTGACCGGGTGGTAGTACTCATAGAACCCGCTCTTGTTCACCAGTTCCAGCGTCCTCAGCCGCAGGGCGTCAGCTTCTGCGGTGAAGCCGTAACGATGCAGCCCGTCGATGATGAGCCAGTTCATGTTGACCCAGGCCGGGCCCTGCCAGTAGCGGGTTGGCGTGAACCAGCGCGATCCGAGCGGCACGCTGGGTACCGGGTACGGCGAACCGAAGACGGCCGGATCGGCCAGCATGCTGACCAGGCGCTTGGCCCGGACCCGGTCAATGCACCCGGAGTACAGCGGCATCAGGGCGGCGATTGATTGCTCTTTGAGCAGCGCGCCGGTGCGTACGTCGTGGGAATAATAGGATTCGGTGGCTTGGTCCCAGAGCGATTCCAGCGCTTCCTCATTTTTCCGCATGGCGGATTCGAGGCTGGCGGGCAGCGGTACGCCGATGTCCCTCGTGATCTGCTGCAACAGCGTGTTTGCGCGTATCAGGATGCTGTTATAGGTAAGGTCTTCGATGGCAAACGGCGGGTGTTTCAGCACGGCGGCACTGTCGTACTTGTCCTTGCGTATCCGCCGGAATGCGTCGTACAGGCGCAGCGCCTCCACCGTCGAACTGCGCTGGCTGGCCGGAACGTACTTGGTGTCCCAGCGCAGAGAGGAAGCGAGCCGGTCGGCCTTGGTCGCGATCATGAGATCCAGCCACCACGGCCCGCGCTCACCGCGCAGCGACTCCAGCCACGGCGGCGTGTTGTCAAGCCCGGTTTCCCACGGGTGTACCTGCAGGACCAGGCCGTGTCCGTGGCCACTTCGCTCGCGGTAGAGCCATTCGTGGTAGGCCACCAGCGGAGGGCAGACGCTGCCGTACCAGGCGGCCCGCTCGGCAGGGGGAAGGACCTGGCCGATCCGCGCCACCGCTTCGGCGGCCATCGGCGGCTGGCTGATCCCGCCGGTCGCCATCCCGTGCGGAGCGGAGCCGCTGATCCAGCTGCGCCAGATCCTGCGATCCCACCAATACCTCCAGCCCGGCTCGAAGATGATGTGCGGGATCATGCCGTTGCTCCATTGCGCACGAAGCAGGCGGCGCAGGCTCGCCATCGCCGCGCCCGCGTCGTAGTGACGCTGGCCGATCGCGATGAAACAGGTATCCCACAGATGCTGGTGGGTGTAGAGCCCGCGCGCCGGCGCCGTGTACCCGCCGCGTTCGTTCTTTTTGAGCACATCGATCGCCGCGCGGCGCAGGTCTTCCATCCGATGCTCCTTCGGTCAAGGGCCGGCCGGGACGGGCCGCTCAAGCTCATGGGACGGGCCCGGTCACGCCGGCCTCGCCCGGTGCCGCCGGCGCCCGGCGGGGAGCGGCTTGAAGCAGGCACGAGCACTTCGGAGCAGAAACGTGCTCCCATTCGCGCTCCCATCCCCGGCACCGCCAAGCCGAGACCTCTGCTGCCCTTGCGGCAAGTAACGTCGGTTTATCCACGGCCGCTGCTCCTACCGCGAACCCGGTTTTCGACATGAGATGTGGCCGGGAGCCTGGGCTCTGGCGCGCCAGAACCGCCTCCGCGAGAGCCACGGCCTGAGGCCAAAAATAGCCGACCATGATCGTGAGGTGGGTGAGTGTGATGGCGGGCGGGTCTTGCTTCAAGGATGGCATGGTGAGCGACCAAGATCAGGAACGAATGCGTGTTCATCGGGGGCGTGCTGAACCTGGTGTTCGGCGTGCCCGGCGCCAGCCCCAGCACCACCCGCGCGGAGGAGTCCCGGTAGGTTCAACCCCGGCCCGCGGGGGCGGCCAGCGTACCGTCAGCTGATCGCCTGGATGGCTTTCACGGCCTCGGGGGTCCGGCCCGTTCTCATGCTGGTCTCGCTTTCTTGGCTCATGTTCGGGCACGGGGACGCGGGCTGGTTGTTCGGCCCTGGTAGACCGGCGGCCTGTCCGCCGCCGCTGGGCCTGGCCAGCCACCAAAGCGGGTACCAGGGCGCATGAGGTTCCGAGAAAAATCCCGGCGACTGCGTCGGACAGCCAGTGCGCGCCCAGGTAGGCGCGTGAGAGCCCCATCAGGATCGAGAACACCACAGCGGCCGCTGCCCACCAGGCGCGGCGCCTGCCGACGGGAACCAGGGCGATGACCGCGGCGACGATAGTGACCGATGCGGCAACTGCGTGCCCGGAGGGAAACGACGCGCCGCTTGTGGCCACGAGCGGCCCCGGCAGCCGGGCCCGGCTGTAGATCCCTTTCAGCAGGCCGATCAGCACCTCCGATATCACCATGGCAGCGGCGAACGCGGCCAGATGCCACCACCAGCGCCGGAGAGCAAGCAGGCCGGCGATCGCGATCCGCACCGGCAGCGTGACGTATTCGTGCCCGACGACGTTGAAGACCTTCGCGATCACGGTGAGCGGGGGCACCCGGCCGGAGATCATCAGCCGCAGCCAGGCGTCGTCCAGCCGCTGGATGCTGGCCAGCGTCCGGTGGCCACCGGCCGCGGCGAAGGCGCAGGCCGTGAGCGCCACCACCACGGCGGTGATGGCAGCATCCCGGACAGGAGCGGCCACCAGGGCGGGCTCTGCCCGTCCCGGCGCTCCAGGCCGGCTCATCGTGGGCATGCGGCGCCGCGCCCGCACAGGGCGAGGCCTTCGGTGCGCTGAATGAACTCGACCAGTGCCGGCCGGGGCTGGAAGGAAAGGGCGCTGCCGGCGGCGTCGGCCAGGACCGGGGAGGCGCCTGGGGCGAAGCTGAACCGGTAGGTGGCGCAGCCGCCGGGGAAGGTGTAGAGGCGGAGGCCGGTGAACCGCGGGCTCAGGCTGGCCACGTGCTCGAACCGCCGCATGCCGGGCCGGTCGGAGGGGATCTGATGGGTTCCGGAGGTGTCGCAGGTGGCGGTCAGGGTGACGGTGATGGCGTGGCGTCCTGCGCGGTCGGAGTCCAGCCAGAGGCGGGTGTGCCCGCTGGTGATGTCCGCGCCGCCGGTGCTCCAGCCGGAGGGGAGTGCGGCGATGCAGGGCAGCATGGCCGCCGACGGGACGGCCTGGGCGCTGAGGATCATCGAGTGGCCGGTGCCGCACGGGGGGGCGGCGGCGCCCAGGTTGCCGACCGGGCCGACGGTCCCTATTCCGATTTGCACGGCGATGAAGGTGGCGGCGAGTACCGCGGCTGCCAGGGCGATCCGCTGGAGGCTCCAGCGTTGCAGGGTGATCGGTGGCCGCTGCGGGGCGAGGGCGCGGAACTCGCCGAGCAGGTCGCGGGGGTCTTTTTTCATGAAGGCGCGCAGCTGGGTTGGGCTGGCGACCCCGCGGGTGGCGGCGAAGGCCTCGCCGAGCTCGTCGGGTGTGAAGTAGGCCAGCGCCCGGCGGTAGACCAGTTGCGGGCTGGAGCGTATCGCGAGTACGAGCATCATGTTGCCCAGGTCGACGGCCTGCCGCCACGGGGACGGGCGCACCTGGGCGAAAGCCACGTCGATCAGCAGCAACTCCCCGGAGCGGACCATGAGGTTGCCCGGTTTGATGTCGCGGTGAGCGATCCCGGCGTCCCACAGCTTGCGGATCACCAGCAGCCCTTGGTCGATGATGCTGTCGTCGACCTCGCCGTCGCCGATTTCTACGGCGCCGGCGAAGAACTCGGTGACCAGCAGGTATTCCCGCTCGGGCGTGATCTCGACAACGCCGTAGGGCCTGGCCGTGCGGACCCCGATGTCGTCCAGCAGGCGCAGGACATAGTCCTCGTAGGTGACCAGCCGCCGCACCGACTTGAAGGGAACCTCATCTTCCAGGGAGCCGTACAGGATGATCCGCCAGAACTTGTACCACCGGTCGGCGCGAACGTGGCCTTTGGTGTAGAGCTTGCCGAACACGAACCGCTCCGCGCCGTCCTCGACCTCCAGCCGCAGCGGGGTAGAGCCCGCGGACGACGCAAGGCCGACCGGCTTGATCTCGGTCACCTGAAGCCCGAGCTGATCGCGCGTGGCCCGGCGGATCGCCGCGCCCCGCTTGCCGGTCACATCCACGTGCGCGGTCTTGCCCCGGCGGTAGGCGACGGGGAACACCTCGTTAGGGGTGAAGAAACGGAACGCGGTGACCGCGACCGCGACCGCGAACGTCACGCCGAGGAGCACATCACTGGGGTGATCGACCCCCAGGTACAGGCGGGAAAAACTGAACACGGCGACCACGGCGGCCACGGCCGCCTTGGTCCAGGTGCGGGCGCGGCCGGGCACGGCCAGGCAGTAGACAATGCCCATTAGGAAGATCGTCAAGACCGCCACCGGGGGCGACGCCCCCGCATACCCGGCCCAGCTGGTGATGATCGGCACGCCGTACGGGCGGGGCCTGGATAGCCCCTCGTAGATGAACATCCCGGCCTGGTCCAGGAACAGCACGCTGCCGATGAACACCAGCAGGTGCCGCCAGCGCCGGAAGATCACGATCAGGACCACCACCGACACGCCGAGCACGGGGAACCAGCCGGTGCCCGCCGCCTTGATGCCCTGGGCCACGTCGGTCAGCCACGGCGTCCGTATTCCCGCCAGCTGATTCAGCACCCAGGTGCTGGCCTGGTCGTCCATCCGCAGCCACGGCGTGTGGTGCGAGGCTGCGAACGCGCCGGCAACCACCAGCGCCGCAACAGTCAGCCAGGCGGTCGTGGTGACGTTGACGGGGTGTGGCAGCGGCGGCGGCGCACCGGACGGCCGCCGCTGGCGGCGGGCTTTGGCGGGGACCGTACCCGGCGGCGAGGAGACCCGGCCATCCCCCGCAGCCACTGGCCAGACGTTGTCGCTCAATGCCCCTCACCCCCTGCCCGGATCAGCCCGTGTGCGCGCAGCCAGCTGCCGGCCACCATGCGGGCGTCCTGCCGCGCAAGCTCCACCCGCGCGTCGAGGGCACGCAGCGTGCTCGTGTCCAGTAGCGCAGACACCCTGTTGACCACGGCGAGCAAGCGCGGGCCGTAGCGGGCGATGGCATCCCTGCCCACCAGGGGAGTGATGTTCTCGGCCGGCTGCAGCCTACGGTCATCGGCCAGCACCATGAAATGCCGCGCCGGGATGCTCGGGTCAGTGGTGAACAGCAGCGCTACGTCGATATACCCGGCCGCCAGGGCCTGCAGGGTCAGCGGCCCGCCCGCATCGAGCGGGGTGAACTTCCTGAAGCGCAGCCCATACACCCGTTTCAGCCCGGGCAGGCAGTAGGCGCGTCCCGGGCACTCGGGCGGGCCGCCGAACATCAGGCCCGGTGCCACCGTGGCGAGGTCAGCGATCGACCGCAGCCGATAGCGGGCCGCGGTCGCGGCAGTGACCACGACCGCGTTGGTGTCCTGCGCGGGAGCGGGGCGCGCCGCTACCAGGCCACGGCCCGCCACCGACCCCGCCAGTGCCCTGTTGGTGATTCCGGCGTTGGCGGTGGCGGAGAGCCGTCCCAGGCTGAAGAACCCCAGCGCCGACCCCGCGTACTCCGGCACCAGTTGCAGCAGGCCGTCCATCAGCGCCGGATCCACCACCTCGCGCGGGCCCAGGTTCGGCAAGATCCGCACCGGAAACCTTGCCGCGGCCAGCGCTTGCCCGTAGATCTCGGCGAGCAGGACACTCTCTGGGAAATCGAACGAACCGACCGAAATGACCATGCCATGCCGGCTGGCGGGGATTCCCGGAGTGGGCGAGACGTGGCCGCTTGGGGATGTGCAGGCCGCCAGCGCGGCCGCCAGCCCGAGGCACGCTGCGCGGAGCATCGTGGGCGGCTTCATACGTAATCCCGCTGCTGCAGCACCCGCCACGACAGCCAGCCCGGCGCGACAGGGAGCCAGTAGGTCGCCAGCCGGTACAGCAGCACCGCCGACACGGCGGGCCCGGCTGCCATGCCCACTCCGGTTAGGCCCGCGACCAGGGCCGCTTCAATGGCGCCAAGGCCGCCAGGGCTGGGCGCGGCGGCAGCGAGGGCCGAGGCGCCAAGGTACACGGCACCGACGACGACGATGCCCGGCCCGCCGCCAAACGCCTGGACAGAGGCGGCAAGGCCGCCGATGTAGGCCAGCGTGATCAGCGCCGATCCGCCGAACAGCATGGTCATCTTGCCGGGGTTCTGAGCAACCCGGCGAAGGCTGGCGCCCGCCGACCGCAACCCGGGGATCACCTTGCCCGAGGCGAACCGGCGGCCCGGCCGGGTGGCCAGCACGATGCCGACAATTGCCACGACGACGGCGAGGATCAGCAGCAGCTTGCTGCTGGACGGCAACGTGAAGGCTTTGCCAAGCCCCTTACCTGCCCAGGTAAAGAAGACCACGATCAAGACCAGATGGACCACGGCGCCGACCAGGCTGTTGACCCCGACCGCGGCGACGCCAGCGCTGGCGTCAACGCCCGACTTCTGCAGGAACCTGGCGTTCAGCGCCATGCCGCCAACGTTGGCCGGCGAGACGCGGTTGACAAACGACGACGCCGCCTGGGCCAGCACGGTCGGCCAGAACCGGATCCGGGGCCGTACCGCGCCCATCAGGGCCACTGCACTGGCCAGGTAGGTCACCGCCGACAAGGCGATGACCAGCGGCAGCCAGGCCCAGTCAGCCGACAGCAGGGCGTTCCAGCCGCTGCCCACCTGCGCCAGCTTGGGAAGCAGGAAGTAGAACGCCCCTGCGGCGGCGGCGATCGCCAGCAGCGTTCTTGGCCGGACCCGCTGGATGCGGGCCAGATCCTGATCCTCGCGGCCGCCCGCGGCGGCGGCGGCCGCCCGGGTCTGGGCCAGCAGGCCGTCATGGCGGGCGATCGCGCGGCGGGTGCCGGCGGAAAGGGCCAGCGGCTGCAGCAACGGCACCGCCGCCGCAAGGCCGTCCCGGCCGATGACCGCAACCGCGCCGGCGACCGCCCTGTCAGGGCCCGCGATGACAGCCAGTGAGGCCAGCAACTCGGCGACGTCCAGCGCGATCTGGCGCTGCGTGGCGCCCAGTTCGGAGAAGCTGAAATCCACAATCCAGGGCCGGGCCGAACCATCGACAACCACGTTGGCGGCCCGCAGCGACCGGTGCGCGATCCTGGCCCGGTGCAGCCCCCCTACCTGCTGCCACAACTCCCGGATCATCGTGTCGCTAATGCGCTGCACCGGGATCAGGTCGAGCGAGCTGCCGCCCACGCGGTCCATCGCCAGCAGCGCCGACCCATCGGCGCTCTTGACCACCTGCCGCACCGCGGGCACCGCCACCCCCGCCCGCCCGGCCATCACCGCGACCAGCGCCTGATGCTCGGCGGCCTGGATAAGCGACGCCGCAGGGCGGGTGTCGCCGATATCCCGCAGCCGCAAGAACCGGTAGGCGCGATACAACAGGTCGGCGTCGCGCTGATCCGATCCGAGAACCTTGATAAACAAGGGCGTTCCGTCTTCGGCGACCGCGGTAAACGGCCGCGAGCCCTTCGCCTCAACAGGGGCTGGGTCGACGCGGGTTACCGGAAGGCCCGCCGAGCCAAGCGCAACCGCGATCTCCGCCGGGCCGATACGCCGATCGGGCACCCCGAACAAGACCAGCACGCCAGCGCCGACGGTGACGCCCGCCGCGAACGCCAATACCACTTCCACCGGCGAGGCCGTCCCGGTGATCAGCCGGACCACGGCGGCCAGCCACAGCAGGATCCAGGCTGTACGCCGCCACGGACGGGTGAGCCACGGCGCGGCCGCGACGGTACAGGCCACGGCAGCGGCGAGAAGCGCAGGGCCTGCCAGCGACGCGCCAGTGAGCCACGACCACGAGCCGGCACCGGCCGCCAGAGCGCGCGGACGGTCCCCACCCGCCAGATAAACGATCCCGGTCAACACGACGCCCGCCAGCACGGCGCCGCCCGCCAACCCGGCCAGCAGCCGGTACCGGTGATAACGCAACGTGAGAACTACAGCGGCGACGGCAGCGCCCGCGAACAGCGCCTGCACCAGCCCGGCCAGCACCCGGCCCGCCAGCGCGGAAGGCGCGACAGCGGTCACCGCCGTGGCGCTTGCCCCCGCATA